>Ga0136644_10003415_pt1 | contig 11895 bp, 24 predicted proteins | sample C_130820_EF_Meta_FD_94780 | JGI IMG/M metagenome (GOLD analysis project Ga0136644, IMG submission 94780) | Freshwater microbial communities from Lake Croche, Canada to study carbon cycling - C_130820_EF_MetaG (v2) (version 2) | ecosystem: Environmental > Aquatic > Freshwater > Lake | place... | reverse complement strand
TCTCTGGTTTCCTTGCCGGGTCGGGTCCAGTGTTGGCAGCCGTCGCGGTCGGTATGGCCGAGAGTCCAGCCGTCGGCGCCGAGCAGCTCGGCCCAGGTGGTGGCGTCGTTGTAGCGCTGCGCCGGGCCATCCTCGCTCGCTCGGTTACCCTGAATAACGTCCGGCGTTATGCAGGGTTGAGCCTCGGCGGTCAGCATGGCGATGAGCCAGCCGGGCGCCTCGGCGATCGGGATCTCGTCAAGCCCTGCGCCGTCCTCCCACTCATATGCTCGCCCGCTGGTCGGGTGAATCGTCGGCGGTGCGACGACTTGCCCGCCTTCGCCTCTGATGTCAAGACCGGCGCCGAGCTTGCGCCCGGCGTCGTTGCGGATCTCCACGCCTACAGGGAGCCGGTAGTAGTGGTGTGCCCCGCCCGAGCCGGTGATGGTTCGCACAGTGTCCGTCAGTGGGCCGTAGGTGTCCTCAAGTTCCCGCAGCGTCTCGTCGCCCGCCTTACCGTCGGCGACGTCAACGTCGAGCACGAACACTCCCGAGCCTGCGCCGGTGGCGATGCCGACGCCGTGGTCGGAATAGAGACCGGTCCACCAGAGGCGGATCGTCTCGGGGTCGGTGGTGGCTGCGTCCTGCCATGCCCGCATCGGTGGACGCTTGCCGCCGGGCATGATCGGGAGAACTCGCAGACCTCGCTCGGCGTAGTCCAGGGCGGCGGTGAGGTTGTCGCTCATGCCGCCGCCTCGTCTGCCATGCGCAGGAACCAATCTCGGAAGCCTGCCCTTCGGAACTCCATCAGAGCGTTAGTGCGCTCCACACTGTCGGCGAGTCGCCGCAGGACTGCAGGCTGATCTCGCCACGACTTCACGGTGCCGCCGTTAGCGATGCGCTGCTCAATCGTGTCGGCGAGCAGCCGACCGATCGCAGGATTGTCATGCCATTTGCCGATCGCCCTGTTGCAGTCAGCGCAGTAGAGGGCACGAACGCACTGCCCGCAGGACCTGCGATTGCGATCCGTGTACGAGCAGCATCGGTGATCGTGATCTATGTCGAGCAGCTTTCCGGTTTCAAGGAGGTAGGTCGCCTCAACGATTCCGCAACCGGCGCATCGGTGGAGCTGCGACGCAAGCAAAGCGTCTCGCTGCTCAATGGCGATTCCATACCGCAGGCAGCTTCGGCGAATCCTGCACGTTAGGCATGTGCTCTGCAGCCATGTGCTGGAAAGGTCTTTACTGCACCTAATGCATAGGCGAGCATTTCGTCGAGCGCAGAGGTAGGAGTTCTGCTGAACGGTTCTCCACTCCCTCAGGTGCTGCGCGCAATAACTAGAACGCACAGAGCTGGAGTGCACCGACTGCTGGCATCCTTCCCACGCGCAGCGCCGCAGTGTCATCTCTCCCCAGGTTTCGTCAAGCGCCTCCTGCTTGTGCTCGCTCATCGTTTGTACGCCCCGATCTCGGCGATGCAGGTCTCGCATCGGTACTTCAGTCGGTCCATCGTTCGGCCGTCGTAGGCGAAGTGGCTCACGGGCAGCTCTTGGCGGCAGCGTGCGCAGCGTTTCGTCGCCTCGGGTTCGTGCTCGGTCATGCCGTTGCCTCGTCGTAGTAGGTGGTTCGGATGTACCAATCGGCGCCCCAGATTGCCGCCGGATGCCAGCCCAGGCGGGTGGCGATCTCGTCAATGTCTCGCGCCGGAACTTGGTCGCAGGATCGCCAGCGCAGCACTGTGCGCCGGTCAACTCCGCAGGCCTCGGCGATGGTGTCAACGCCGAGCTGATTGACGCTGCAGCCAACGTAGGCGCTTACCCTTTGCAGCAATGGGTTGAGCGGCACGGGGTCCGGCCTTGGCTTTCTAATGCCTACATGCTTGCGCCGGTCGTACTCGCGCCTTGCCGCCGTGCACTGCTCGCAGCGGCAGCCGTTTGAGTAGCCGGTCGTCGTACCGTGCGCCTCGCCTTCCTTGTAGGGAGTCGCCCTGCGGTCGCGACTCACAACAGTGCCCGATCGACTCGGGTCGCTGCGCCAGTGGCGATGGTGATGAGGACCGCCACCACTGCGGTGCGGATGACCAGACCGCTGCCGATGAGCTGCACGGCGGCGAGCGTGGCGAAGGTGACTCGGATCGCGAGCGCCAAAAGCCCGGCGAGCACGCCGATGCGCCGCTGGCGGCGCCGTGAGCATGCGGTGAGGTCCGGCGACATTGGGGCAGTCATCGCTGCACCTCCGGCATCAGGATGCACTGCGTCCGAGTTTCTTCGTAAGTCCGAACGCACTTCGCGCAGCGGCAGCCGTTGCGAGTGTCGCCGGAGCTGAGGCTGCTATCGGGTCCGAACCAATAGCAGCGGATCGTGCCGTGCTTGGCGGTCATCGCTGCACCTCGATGCGTCCGACGCCGGCGTCGTTGACGGTCCAGACGACTGAGCGGTCGTCTATGTCCTCGGCGAGGTACTCCGGCTCGGGCGTGTAGTCGTCGGACTCCTCGACCTCGCCGCACTCGCAGCTAATCATCTCGCCCTGGCACTGGCGGCAGTAGTAGGGACTCATTGCTGCGCCTGCTGCAGTGCGCAACGCCCGGCGCTGGTAATGACGTAGGCGGTCTGCGACTGGCCGGTCGGAGTCATGCGGGTGCCGACTCTTTCAATTTTTCCGGCAGCCGCCAGCTCGGAAACTCGTTTCCACCAGCAATGCCCGCCGCAGCCGAGCACGCCGATATCCCAGGACGTCAGACCTTTGGGGTCGTCGTTCTCGGCGTACGCCTTAAGGACTTCCATCGCTTTAGCCGCTGCCCAGCGCGCTGCGGACCGACCCGCCTCGCGCGAGGTGTCGGGGTCGGTGTTGCGGTAGTTGCGCCAGTAGGGATCGGGGTCGAACAGTGTCGGCCTCATTCGGCGCCGCTCCTGTCTGTGATGGTGATCTGCGTCCACGCACGCACACCTCGAGCCGCCGCTCGGGCGTCCTCAATGGAATAGAACGTGCCCAGCTCGACCCGATCGGCGCCGTGCGTCGCCTCCAGTAGGTAGGCGTCGCCGTGGCGGCTGATGAGTAGGTGACGCTCGCTCATGGCCGCACCGCCACTGATTCAGCGATGACCTCGTGCAGGCCGACGGCGTGGGCAAGCGAGTGAGCGATTGACGCCAGCGCCTCGGCCATCGGCAGCAGCACGGTCACGATGGCGGCAGTCTCGTGCTGGACCATAAGGCCCTCGGTGGCGATGGTGTCCAGCATCTCGCTGGCGCGTTTGGCGTGCTCGTCGGCTGGCTCGGTGTAGAGCCAGCTCAGGTCGTCGAATACTGTCTGCATGTTTTTCATCTGAGATTCCTCGTCTCTGTGTGATTGATGGGTGAGAGCCGCCCGGCGCCGTCCCGCTAAGTCGGGCGCCGGGTAGCTCAATCCGCTGAGACCTAGAACAGGTCGGCTGCGGTCATGGCGATGACGGCGGGCGGGTTGTACGTCGCTGCCCACTGCTTCGCTGCGGCCTTGCGGCCGACCGGCTCGGCGTTGCCGGTCCACTTGACGGCGAGAGTGCCGCCGACCTCGGGCGCTGAGTTAGCGGTTCGCAGTGCTTCCTTGACGGCCGAGAGCATGTAGCCCTTGGCGAAGATGCGAGTCTCCTCGCCGGTGTCGGGGTCGGTGCCGCCGAACACGAACTGCCACTTCGGGTCGCCGTTGGGCCATGTCAGCGGCTCGCCGGTGTCAAAGTCGGTCACCTGGCGCTTCTCAACGCTGGAGATCACGACTCGGCGCACGTCGCCGATGGCGTCCCACTTGGCCGTCGGGCCGCCCGAGCGGGTCAGCTCCTCTGCGATGGATTGGTCGATGCTCATATGTCTGCTCTTTCTCTTGGGTTGTCAGGCTGCTAGTGCGGCCTGAATGTCGCCGACGATCTCAACTCGGTCCTCGTGCCAGTTGGCAGTGAGGGCCGTGGAGTCGATCGCCTCGGCGAGCTTGTGGAGGCGTTGTGCCTCGTTGATCGTGAGCGCCCCGACTGCGTCGCCGAGGTCGTGGGCGGGCTGCAGCTCCTCGCCGATGGCGAGCGAGACCAGAGCGCGAGCGAGCTGGTCGTCGGCCATCGGGGCGAGCGTCATCAGCGCCGCGCAGATGGTGAGTCGGCGCTGCGTCGGTCGACCGCCGGGGCCGCTAAGGGCGATCGGTCGGTTAGCGGCTTTCGTGGCGCCGAGCATGGCGCCGAGCCACGCTCGGCCTTCGCCGTCAAGCTGCTCGGCGAGATCGTTCAGCGCTGCGCTCGCAGCGTCGGGGTCGGCGAGGTCGTCGCCCTCGTCGGGTGCCGGTCGGCGCTCGGCGCTTGGGCGTGGTGCTCGTGGCTCGGGTGCGGTGAATGTCGCAGGAAAGGCGACGCCGTGATTCTTTTCCACTGTTCCCAGGACTGCGAGCAGCTCGGAAAGCTGGCCGTGCGTAATCGGGTCGCCGCTCTTGAGCGTCGGAATGTCGGCGGGCCACGAGCGCAGCAGATCGTCGGCCGCTCGGCCTGCGTTGGCGGCGACGATGGCGGTCATGCGCTCGCGCAGCGCCGCCCGGTCGTCTTCGCTGATCGCCTCGGCGGTGACGTCAACGGCGCCGGGGAACGTCTCGGCGACGACCTCGGCGATCTTGTCCGGCGCAATGTACGGCGTGAGCGGTTTCGCCTTGCGGGCCTCACGGACCTGCATCGCCAGCCCCAGCGCCTGAGCGCCGACGGTCAGGTCAAGGGCGTGGATATCGCAGTGGGCCGAGCCGGGCTGGCAGTGCAGGATGAACGCCAGCGACTGGCTGACCGCAGGCATCAGCTCGGTGACGTCCTCGGAGCCATCGGCGGCCGCGCCCTGCGTGTAAAGGCAGTCCGCCTGTGCGTAGATGGTGAGCTGCGTACTGAACCCGAGCGAGCCGAGCAGGCTGCTGCCGGTCTTTAGGTCTGCGATGTGCAGCGTGCCGGTGGCCCGATCTCGCAGGATCAGGTCGAACGTGCCAGCGATGCGGTGGTGCCAGTGCACCACCATGCGCTCGGTCATTCCTGCGACGACCTCTAGGCCGTGCGCATCGATGGCGGCGAGGATGGCGTCGACGTCGGCGTCGTAGGGCGCCGGGATCTTCGCTGCCGGATCGTTGAGGCGGGCCTCCATGAATCCATGCACGGCGGTGCCGAGGTCGCGGCGCAGTGTGGCGCCGCCTGCGTCGCTGGCCCGCTCGGCGATGTCGTCGAGCGCTCGCTTATCGGTGGCGTCGGTGGCTGCGGCCAGCGCCACAAGGTCGGGGCGGGTGGCGAGTCCGACGATGACGGTGCGGGCTTTCCACGCGATGAGGTTTGTCTTGTCGTCAAGGCTGCCCGAAATCGTCGTCGCCCTGGTAAGTCCGACCAGCTTGCCGGTCTCGGGGTCAACGACCTGATACCGGCCCCAGCGGTCTCGCCTTGTCGGGAGCTGGATCAGCTCGCGTGCTGCGTTGTTCATTGTTTCCCCTTGTCTGATGTTGTGGTGTTCGGCTTGCGGCGCTGCACGCCTCGACGCTCAAAGTCGGCGAGGCATTTCTCCGAACAGGCCCAAGTGCGGCCCGCTCGGATGTCTGCGGTCGGGATGAGTGCGTGACGCCGTCCGCACCAGCACGACGCCAGCAGTGCGTCGGGGCGGCTCATGGCGTCGCTCGCAGCTCGGCGGCGATCGCTGCGAAGGCGAGCGATATGTGGTCTCGGTAGTGGAACCACTCCGGCCAGACCTCGCTCGGGTGATAGCCGCAGCGCACCGCAGCCCGGTCGGCCTGCCGGTCGGTGAGACCGCCAGCGGCCCGGATCGCTTTCGGGTGCGTTGAGGCAGCGACGTAGGCGCGGTGCTTGCCGACAAGTTCGGCGAGCGGGGCGATCGGCCAGCGGGTGCCGTCGTCAGGAATGCGGGCGGAGTCGAACGGGTCGCTCATGGCTGCACCGGCGGGCGCTCGCCAAGTAGCCCGGTGGCGAACCTGATCCACTCACGACGCGACTGGCGGGCCTGTGCGCACGAGGCCCGCAGCTCGGCGATCGTCTGCGCATCGAGCACGGCGCGATCTCGCAGCTCGGTGAACTCGGCGAGCAGCTCGGCGATGTTGCGCCGTAGTTGTGCCCGCTCGGCCTCCAGCGCAGTGATGCGGTTCGCCATCTGGCGAGCGCGCACGGCGGGCAGGCCGAGGGCGCCGACGGTGTCCTCGCTCTCGGCGTTGCTCTTTTTGCTCATCTCACATACGCCAGTAGTTCGATCATCATGCGGCCCGAGGTGGTCACGAACGCATCAAGCGGCGAGGTCATGCCGCTGCGCTTGTGCCAGACGAGGCCGACCGGGCGCGCTGCGTGCCGGGCTTGCTCGGTGGCCCGATCGACCCAGGGGCCGAGCGTCGGCGTGCGGTGGTTCTTGGCGTCGATCGTGATCGGCAGGTGAGGCAGCCAGAGGTCGCCACGGTCAAGCGTGGCGCCCGCCGGAATGCGCTCGGCGACGATCTCGGCGGCCCGCAGGGTCTCCAGCACGGCCCGCTCCCACGCTGAGCCCTTGGCCTTCTGCGGGTTGCTCACTGCCAGCCGCCGAGCACAGAGCCGACGTAGAAAGCGGCGGTGAGCAGTATCGCCACGACAGCGGCGAGGGCGAGCCAGTCGCCGAGGTCGTGGCGGTTCATCGTGGCGCCCGCTCGTCGTCGCTGCGGCTCAGGTACTCGGTGCGGGTCGGCAGCCAGTCCTCGTCGGCGGTCTTCGCCATAGCGAGCGAAAAGGCGAGCAGTGCGCCCGAGAATGCGACGACGGCGAAGATGCCGAGCCGGTGCCAGTCCAGGCGCAGCAGCGCATCAATAAACGCATCGCCAGCGATGCCGACGACGAGCAGCGTCACGAGTCCGAACTTTTCTGCTGCGCTGAGGCCTTGCTTCGGGGCGCTCATGCTGCTGCCTCGTCGGCGAGTAGGTCGGCCAGGTGCTGGCGAGTGTGCTCGGGCATCTCGTCCATCAGCGCAGCGGTGAGCCGCTCGGCGAATAGGAACAGGTCCAGAAAACTGCCGCTCAGCTCCCAGCTCTCGGCGTCGTCGCTCACGGTGACCCACGCAGTCGGCAGTACCTCGCCGATCCTGCGCACGGTGGCCGTGGCCCGTTGCGTTACATGCAGCGATGTCCTCATAAGTTCCTCGTCTCTAGGGTCATTGGTCGGGACGCCGGCGGCGCCCCGGAGCCGCCGCCGGTGCATTGATCGCCGGGGGTGAGGCGAGACGCTCGACGGCGGCACCGCGATGCCGACGGTGTGCAGGTGTGGACGGACCACGCCACGACGGTGGCGATCTCGTGGCCCTCGTCGAAGCTCTCGCCGCATCGCACGCAGCGCAGCTCGGCGCTCATGCCGCCGACCGATTGACTCGAGGCGAGCGCAGAAAGCTGGCAAGCATCGCCAGCAGCTCGGGGTCGGTGAGCGTCGGCGGCAGGCCCTGAGCGATGCGCTCGGCGGCTACCTCGTCGGCAGTGATGCCCCAATCGGGCGAGGTCTCTCGTCTCATGGTCGGAGAGTCTGCTCATACGCTGCTGCGTATGTCAACTGTCACAAACAGCGAAAGTCACGAAAGTGCTACCACGCAGCACCCAATCCGCAACCATCCGCAGGCAGAGTCGCCGGATCTGCTATGGAAAAAATGCGGTACAGTTTGACGTCAGGGGGGAGGCGGCACCGATGGAACGAACCAGCACGGACGAGCAGCGGCGCAGCTTCGCCGAAGCGTTAAAGATGTACCTCCAGCGCGCCAACATGCGCCCGGCCGATCTCATGCGGGCGATGCAGGCGGACGGGTTCGCCGTTCGGCAGGCGTCAGTCAGCCAATGGACGACTGGCACCAGTGAGCCGAGTCGCCATTTCGTCTATGCGATGGAGCGGCTACTCAATCTGCAGCCGGGCCTACTGTCCAGGCACCTCGGGTACCTGCCCACCTTCGCCGTCTCCATCTCGCCCGTCGACGTTGAGACTGCGCTCCTCGCCGACGACCGGCTCACTCCCGACCAGCGGCAGCTCCTGCTCGCCACTTATCGCACGCTGATCGGCCTCTAGCCACGGCCGCAGGTGCTCGCACATAGTCACGACGACAAGCATCTTCTCGCTCGTGTCGGCCATTGCAATGGCGACCGATAAAGCGCTGCGCCAGCGCAGCACGTCAAACCCCCCCCCCCCGTCAGAATCTGCGGGGGGGGGGGGGTAGTGCTCGCCATTGCTGCCGCCTTTAGTTTGTGGCCGTTCTAAGTGTCGGCACTGTAGACACCAAGTGCGACACCTCGCCGAAATGTCAAAAACTTAGCGAAGCCAGCGCACCTCAACTCGGCTCGGATCGAACGGGCCGCCGCGCCGTTTGGCCGGGTAAACAGTCACGGCGAGCGTGGCGGCGATCCACCTGCGACGGTGCGCGTCGCTCATCGCCGACCATGCCGTGCCGGTGTTTATCGGTGCGAAGTCGTGCGCAGCAGTTCGGTCTCGCAGAGTGTCTAGGCGGCGCACCACTGCGGTGCGCAGTGCCCGCCATTCGACCGGCTCCAGCTCGCCAGCGTCGAGCATGCGGGCGTAGTCGCCGAGCTTCGCCTCGGCCTCGGCGATCTCGTCGGCGAGCTGCTCGGCGTCGCCTGTCTGCGCAGTGGCATGAGAGGCGGTCGTTAGGAACGTGGCAGCGCGCGCCTCGACGATGCGGTCGACTCCATCGCGCGAGACGTAGATATGGCCGCAGCCGCCTGCGGCGGCGTTGCAGCCGTAGAGCCGCATCTTCCCGCGCATGTGGCCCGAGAGGGTATGGCCGCAGGCGCCGCAGATAGCGAGGCCGGAGAGCAGGTAGCGGCCCGAGGTAGCCCGGCGTTTCTCGGTGAGTCGCTCGCGAAGTCGCTCGTAGGTCACTCGGTCCAACACCGGCGGCCAGTCGCCAGTGCCGACGATCTCGCCGTCGTGCATCTGTAGGCCTGCAAGCGATGGTGCCGTAATCATCACGCGCAGCGTGGTCGGGTACCACTTGCCGCCGAACCGAGTCGGCACCTGGCGGGCGATGAAGTCGGCGCAGATATCGGCGAGGCCTTCGCCTGCGAGGATTCGCTCGGCGGTTTCAGTGACGATCGCCGCCCGCTCTGGATTCACGACGCCGCCCGAGTCGTAGGGATAGCCGAGCCGCCCGGTCGGGCGCCCTCGGTCTCTCAGCTCTGACTGCTTGCGCCTGATCCGGCGCTGCTTGTCTTCGCTTTCCTTGCGGGCCACGGCGCCGGTGATCCTCGCCATGAGTCGGCCCTCGGGCGTGGTGAAGTCAAGGTCGCCAGCGGTGACGGTGAGCACTCGCACGCCGGTGCGCTCAACGAGCACGACGAAATCCTCCAGCTCGCGCGGTGAGCGGTGCAGGCGGTCGGGATGGTCGGCGATCAGTGTCGTGATGGCGCCCGAGTCAATCGCCTCGCAGGCGGCGACGTAGCCGGGGCGAGGCTTGCCCGAAAAAGCAGAGAACGAGTTATCAACCCAGACGGCCGAGACCTCCAGTCCGAGCCGCTCGGCCAGCGCTCGGGCGTCGGCCTCCTGTCTCGCCACGCCTCGGCCTGCACCCTCCTGGTCGTCGGAGATCCTGCAATAGATGCCGGTGCTACCTGTAATCCTCGTCATAGAGCCACCCTAGGCGACATGTGCAGAGAATAGGTGCGGCTTCCCAAGTATCCGAGGCATACATGCGCACAAGGTCAGCAGAGACGCAAAAAAGCCCGGCGCTGCGTGCGCCGGGCCTTCCGCTCTGTAATGCCGATTAGCCCCCTCACCAGCATCACAACGCAGGACTAGTGCCGGTTATCGGTCAGACGGTCGGGTGCCCTCCGTCAACCGAGGCGACATAGGGCGGCGCTGCCGGTGCGCTCGGTGCCGAGCTGCTTGGCGAGTTCGGCATAAGCACGCCGCCGATGGCACCGGCGGCGGTGCCTGCGAGTGTCCAGAGCGTGGCGGCGTCGTGGCCGCTTGTGGTGAGGATCACGCCGCCGATGATGGCGGCGAGGGCGAGCACGCCGAGAACGGCGAGGCCTAGCGGATTGCGAGCTGCGGGCATTGATTGCTCCAGTCGTAGGGGATCGGGTCGGGATAGGGATCGGGGTCAACGACCTCAAGGTCGTCGTCGTTGTCCTCGTCGTCGGGTGTCCAGGTTGGCGACGGTAGGGTGATGGTCACTCTTCGCCCTCTTCTTCTTCGTCGTCGGGTTCCGGCTCTGGATTGTTGAGCGTCGCCCAGAGTCCGTCGAGGTAGCCGCATGCGTCGGTAATGGAGTCCTGCACGCAGCTCGGGTCTTCGTAGGCGGCGCCGGTGTTGAGCATGTGCGCGATTCTTGAAAGCTTCACGCAGACCATGTGCATGATTGACCACTCGGCGCAGGAATCGACCGCCTCGCCGTCGTTCAGCGCCGACATCACTGCGGAAACTCGGCGGTAATCCTCCCAGAACGGGCCATAGCTGCTGGCCCGGTCTCCGCTCTGCGAGTTGGTCAGGGCGAACGCGTTCAGCAGCGTGCTCTCGTACTCGGGCGCCGTGGTCTCGGTTTCCTCGTCGTGCATGTCGTGACCTTTCCTAGAGTCGCCAGCGCAGAACGATGATTCCACCGGCGCCAGCGCCACCGGCGCGGTTTGTTCCGATTCCTGCTCCGCCACCACCTGCGCCATAAGCGCTCCCTGCGGTTGGTGCGGTAGAACTGGTACCACCGGTACCACCGTTTCCACCACCACCGGTGCCGCCAGCGCCTGCGGTGCCTGAGACGTTCGCGCCGCCACCGCCACCACCGGCGTAGATGGCTGATGAGCCGGTGACCCACGTCGTGGTGTAGCCGGAGCCGCCAGCACCGCCAGCGCGAATAGTTGCTGTTGTGCCTGCGGATGATTGGCCGCCACCGCCACCACCGGCGCGATCGTTAGCAGTTGCAGATCCGTAGCTACTGCCACCGCTGTTTCCTTGGCCTGACGTACCGGCTGCGCCAGCGACGCTCGTCGAAGCGTTTGCGCCGCCGCCGCCGCCGCTGCCACCAGTTGTCGGTGGCGATACACTGGTGTAACCACCACCACCACCACCGTTTGCCTGAACGATTGTGGTGTTCGGGTAATAGGCCAGTCGTGAATACTGGCCCTGTGATCCCGCCGAGGTGATAGCACCAGCCCCACCAGTTGACGCGACGTTCACAGTGATCGGAGTGGTCGGGCTTATCGTCGTAAAACTGCCGGTGAGGACGCCGCCCGCACCGCCACCGCCACCGGTGACCACAGTGGTAGCTGCACCGCCACCACCACCGGCACCGATAAGCAGATATTCAAAATATCCGGGGACCGGGGTCGTGAGATTGAGGCCCGAGGCCTCGTTGCTAGACGTAATAACCAAATATCGCCAGCCGTCAGCGTCGTAGGTGCTGGTCGTCATCCCAGTGCTGGGCAGCACCAGTGACGGGTGCGAGAGGGTCGCGGCGCTCGAAACTATGCCAGCGGTGGAAGGCATTAGCTAGCCGCCAAGTCGCCGACGAGGACGTAGCTATTTGACGCTACGCAGATGAGCGTTGCTGCCGAGTAGCGCGCGCGAATCGTTGTGGTCGGCGTGCCGTCGAGCGTCACGCCCGAGCCTTTGGAGATCGTTGGGACGGTTGCGTTCGTGACAAGGAAATCGACGCGCTGCCCGACCGATAGGGCCAGCGACGTGGTGACCGAGATCGCTGTAGCTGAGTCAACGAGGATCAGATACCCAGCGTCACCGCTCACCAGTGTCGTTGACGATGACCATGTCCGGTTCGGTTGCGCTGCGCTCCACGAACCTTGCGCGCCGGTTGCACCGGTCGGCAGACCGAGGTTGAGCGTCTGGTTTGGTGCGGTGCCGGTGATCGTTGCGGTGGCCGAGCCGCCAGCGGCGACCGTAGAAACGGTGCCGATGGCGAGAGTGTTTGGTGATCCT
>Ga0136644_10003409_pt1 | contig 11911 bp, 9 predicted proteins | sample C_130820_EF_Meta_FD_94780 | JGI IMG/M metagenome (GOLD analysis project Ga0136644, IMG submission 94780) | Freshwater microbial communities from Lake Croche, Canada to study carbon cycling - C_130820_EF_MetaG (v2) (version 2) | ecosystem: Environmental > Aquatic > Freshwater > Lake | place: Lake... | reverse complement strand
CCATTGTTGGACCTCAAGAAGCTTCACCCGGTCACCCTCGTTGTTAAATCTAAAGCCCTCTATCGTTCCGGAGATCCCAATGACCCAGCTGCCAGAAACTGGATAAGAGTGGGTAGCAGCTGGAGAGTCCCAAGATGTGATAGTGTCAATTGAACCATCTCCCCAATCGACGATAAAATTATAATTTCCCCCAATTTCCAAGGGCAATTTGATTTGACCGTCACCTGAAGTTCCGATGTTACCGGTATTCCATCGTGACATAAAAACACCACTAGTTCCTTGAGTCTTACCTTCGTAGGACCTGATGTTCCCAGCCGAGTCTTTAACTAGAATATTAAATTGATAAACAGTTCCATAACTTTTTCCCGAAAGAGTGAGAAAGGAAATGTCAGGTGTCCAGTCTTGTTCTATTTGGGCAGAAAGACATCCCTCAACAGTTAAAAGATCTAATAAATTGGTGCTCGAACAAACAAAATACTGAAGGTTGTCTACGGAGGTCAAATTATCAGTAGCTTTGGTCCAGTTCAGATTAAAAGAGGTTGCTGTAACATCTGTGGAGGCTAAAAAATAACCTGGAGCCGGTGCAGAAGTATCCAATGTCATTTGACCTTGAGGTGAGTAAAGAGATTTATTTCCCGATGAATCTTTGACCAGCACTGCAAAGTAATACTGAGTGCCCTCGCTTAGACCGGTCACATTTTGGGAAATTAAATTCACAGCCCAATCTTGGATCAAATTTGCCCCTGATACTTGGTCGACTTCGGCTACAGAATCGATAGCAGTTCCAGTTGAAGCCATGACCACTTTGTATTGCAGATCGACTGAAGCCGAAACATTATCACTGGCGGCTCCCCAAGAGACAGTTAGAGAGTTGCTGCCCCCGTTGGAAAAGGCAATTCCTGTTCCGACTAATGGGGCAGTTACATCCAATGTAGTTGTACTTGAAGGGGTGTAGAGCGATTTGTTTCCTGATACATCTTTGACTAGCACTGCAAAGTAATAGGTTGTTCCCTCGGTTAGGCCAGTCACATTTTGGGAAATTAGATTCGCAGCCCAATCTTGGATCAAATTTGCCCCTGATACTTGGTCGACTTTGGCTACAGAATCGATAGCAGTTCCAGTTGAAGCCATGACCACTTTGTATTGCAGATCGACTGAAGCCGAAACATTATCACTGGCGGCTCCCCAAGAGACAGTTAGAGAATTTCCGCCCACGTTAGAAAAAGTAATCCCAGTTCCCAATACTGGAGCAGTTACATCCAATGTGGTTTGGCTAGCGGGAGCGTAAAGTGCTCTGTTTTTGGCAATATCACGAACCAATACCGCAAAGTAATAGGTAGTTCCTTCGTTCAACCCCGTCACTGTTTGCGAAGTGATATTCGGAGTCCAATCCATCACTAGATTTTCTCCTGATATCGAGTCGGCTTTATTGATTGTATCAAGAGCAGATAAATGAGTGGCTTTGACCAGTTTATATCGAAGGCCAGAGGTCTGGGTAATATTATCGCTCGCAGCTCCCCAAGACACTTGGAGCGAATTTCCTGTAACATCTGCAAATAGGATCGAGTCTCCTAAGCTTGGGGAAACATTGTCAGTAGCTGAGCTTCCGGGTTGGAACCAAGGATCAAACTGACTTTCGAGTTTGCAGCCCGAAATCAGAGCGAGCAGAAAGGTTAGAATTAGCCATTGTAAACTTTTTACCATAGGGCTCGAATCTTCCTTAATTCATAACGCCGCAAGCCAAGAGAAATACAGCTCCACATATCCTTTTCGAAATATTTGGAACAACTCTTGAGAAGTTAAAAATGGCTACCGCAACCAGGATTTTTGAATGGGGGCCATGCAGGTTTCGATTAACTGAGTTAATGCCCTTATGTCTTGCTCTCGGGAAAAGCTGGCCCGAGTGACCAGGATGACTTGCCTACCCACTTTTTTCTCGAAGGGAATGTAAGTAATAAGAGACTTCAATTTTTTATCCTCTCCCTGGGCAAGCTGGGGTATCAGCGTGTAACCCGTTCCACTGGCCACGAGATGTCTCAGTGTTTCTAAACTTGTAGTTTGAAACAAATCCCTCCTAATGCCCTTACCTTTTGGACAAATTTTTAGAACCTGATCGGAAAGGCAGTGGCCATCTGCAAGAAGAACCATCTCGTTGGCATCAAGATCTCTGGAGGTTAAATACTGACGGGATTCCAAAGGATGACCCTGGGGAACCACCGCAAGAAAGGGTTCAAAATAAAGGGGAGTTTTTACAAACTTAGAGTCAGAAAAGGTGTCGGCGGCAATCACCACGTCCAGTTCACCCTTATTTAATTTTTCTAAAAGTCCATCGGTCAAACCTTCTTCGATGAACAGTTCACACTGGGGATAGGTCTTTCTTAAAGGCCCAAGAAGATGCGGTAAAAGATAGGGGCCAACGGTGGCTATAGCCCCTAAACGGAATGGACCTGAAAGAGGCTCAACATTAAATTTGGCTCTCTCAATTAATAAGGAGCTCTCATCTACAATTCTTTGAACCTGGGCAAGTACCGCCCTTCCCCGCTCGGTAATTTGGACATTCCGATTGGTTCTTTCAAAAATCTCAACTCCTAGCCTCTCTTCAAACTTTTTAATCTGTGTACTCAAAGCGGGCTGCGAAACTCGACAGGCCTCTGCGGCCTTAGCGAAGTGCTCAAATTTCGCTACGGCTAGTAAGTATTCGAGATCTCTCAGGGTTATCCAGGAACAATTCATAGCTTTTACCTATTATTATTATAACAATAATAACTTAGAAATATCACCAAAAAAAGGCCAAGATGGGATCAAAGAGATAGGAGACTTTATGAATGGTAATAATAAATTTGGAAACTCACTGACTAAGAAAAACCTTGAAGCCGCTTTTGCGGGAGAATCAATGGCCAATCGCAAGTACCTCTACTTTGCAAGATTAGCTAGAGAACTCGGAGATGAAGAGATAGCGAAAGTGTTTGAAGAGACAGCCCATCAAGAGACCGAACATGCTCTTTCTCACCTCTCTTTGATCTATCCTAAAGAAGGAATGACCGTGACAAAACTCCTGGAGATGGCCATTGAAGGGGAACGCTACGAGCACACGACCATGTACCCCGGCTTTGAGAAACAGGCCCTGAACGAAGCGAGTCTCGAGGCAGCCCAAGAATTTGCCGAGCAAGCAAAAGAATCTAAGGAACATGATGAAAGATTCACTAAGACTTTAGAGCTTGCTCGGAAGCGGTTTGCGGCCCTGGCTAAAATTGAAAAAGTTCATGCGGATCGTTACCAAACCTATTTAGAAAAAAGAAAGGGATAGTTATGAATACCCAATATCGGAAATTTCTCTGTGTGGTCTGCAACTATATTTATGACGAGGAAAAAGGGGATCCCGACTCAGGCCTTGTCCCTGGAACAAAATGGGAAGCCATTCCCGAGGACTGGAGCTGCCCCGAGTGTGGGGTCACCAAAGAAGATTTTGAAGAAATTAAAGCTTAATTTGAAAACGATGTGTTATTGGTTTTTTTCTCGATTCGCTTCGGTACCGCGAATAATGCTGTCGATGGAGTTAAAGGTTTTCCAGATCGAGCCATCTTCTAAATTAACTGAGCTCATGTAAGCGGGTGCAATTGTAATCGCAAGAGAATCGGGCCCGCTCCAGTTTTTACTGGGATTAAATGCATCTGCAAAACCATAACGGCCCACAATTTTATTTTTATAGGGGCCCTTCATGAGCTCGCTTATATAGGGAAGAACCGCTTCAGGAGCAAATACCATCGAAGCTGCCGCACACCCCGGGCAAACCGTTCCTACATTATCGCCCGGGTCACCTTTACCATCCCCATGACGAAAAGCACGGTAACCTTCCGGTTGGGCGCTGTCCGAAGCACTGAGCCCCCAAAGATTAAAAGCCGAAAGACGTGGATCTTTCTTAGAAAGTTCCCGATCTCTGAGTGTGGCAATTTTCGAATTTTCGAAGGGAACAATTCCATCAATCTCGATTTTTTTTGGATCGAGCCACATCCAAGGGTACTGATGAGCAAAGAGAGGAAGATCGGCCCCCATCAATTTTTTTCCGTCGGGAAGCTCAATCACTTGTCTCTTCCAAGCATGCCAAGCCTCAATAGGAAGACGTTTTTTGGGATCGGGATGTCCCAGTCCCAAGATCTGTAAAATCATGTGCTCAGAATAGGTATCCCATTCGTATTTAATATATTCTTTAGTTTCAGGATCCCACCCCATGGAGACTGTCCGTTTTTCAGGTTTTGTTCCCCCATTTGTCATCATGTCTCGAAAATCTAACCGTCGATAAAGTTTTTGAGCGAGATCATTTATGATCTTGTTGTTAGGGAAAGCTTTAGCGGCATAGAGGGCCCCCGCCATGAAAAGAGCCGTGTCGATAGTAGAAATTTCTGAGTGGGGAACTATCTTTCCAGTTTGCCAATGGACAAAATGGGGCAACCAACCTTTGTAATTTTGCAAACTAGCGGCAAATTTCAAACCATTCTCGATGTATTTCTCTGCCGTTTTGGTGGGAAGTTTTCCGATTTGGGCCGCATGGGCGAGAACCGTCATCTCAAACCCAGTTCCTCCAAGCGAAGCCATCGTATTAGAGGCAGGACTTTTTTCAAAAGCGGGCGCTCTATCTAGAGTCATGCCCGTCTTTGGATCTGTGTTCTCAAGGAAAAATTGAATAGCTCGAGTCTCGATGAGATTTCTGGCTTTTCTTTCTTTTGATTCACTGAGTAATGCGATAATACTTTTGCAATCCTTAGCTAATAGGGAGTAACTTGAAATTATAAAAATGGCATAAAGAAGTTTTAAGACCATGCTACAATTCTAAACCACGGAGGAAAAAATGAAATTTATATTTGGATTGATTTTTGCTTTAAGTCTGACAGGTATTGCAATCGCTGATGTTCAGGAGGAGGCGAACTCAGAACTTCAACTCATGAACGAGCGTGGATGGCACCACGTGGGTTGTGTCAATCAAGCCAATGCTATCGGCACCTGCCGTCGAAAAGCGACTCAAAAAGGATTTACTCAGGCTCGAGTTCAACAGGATTACTTGTGTAATCCAAGAGTTTTCCTTTCCTGTTATGGCAAAATCGATAGCTTATCAGAACCTCTTTCAGAAGAAGTTGAAAGCTATGGCTTCTGCGGAGGTTACGTGAAACCTGCTACTTGTAATTCTCATCAAGAATGCAAGTGGAACGGTAGCTGCGTTCCTAGATAAAAAACTTGTTATTGAGACTTAGTTAAGCGGCCGGTTGCCTAGTGCTACCGGCCGTTTTTATTTGTACGCACTCTAAATATTCATTTACACTTAAAAACATGCCTTTTTACCGGTTTAATTTTTATCTTTTTGCTTTTCTCTTTTGTGTGATCTCCCTAGGCCGCGACCCTCTGACCGACAAGCGACGGGACTCAACTGCCGGACTTCCGTCTTCGGGATTAGGAACTCTCGTAACCGAACTACCCGAGGATCATCCGGTCAAGATAGCATTTGATCAAATGCTCAAAGAGATCAAAAAAAACGGGGGAGAAATTAAAATAACGGAGTTTGATACTCCTTTTACTTTTGCCGTGCACTTTCCGGTGAGCCCGAACGTTAGCGTATTTCGCTACAACCCGAAACGCCTAAGAGCGATCGATGCTTTAGAAGAAATTCTCCACTGGGAACAGATCAAAGAAGGTGGAGCTTATTGGCGAGACTATTCCAAGCACCCTTTATACAAAGAATTTAAAAGTAAAGCGGTCATTATGGAGGACCTCGCAAAAAGCAGTCTTTTACAAAGAGAAGATCTTTCTCCTTCACTTCGGGAGGAGCTCAAAGAGGATCTGGCTCGGGTTCAAGAAAATGAATACAGTTACGATGCTTCTGCGGGGAGAGGTTCTAAATGCGAAAGCCTCAGAAAACTTGGGCAAAAAAGCCTTCGTTAACACTTGTCTCAACAAAACGCTTCGCGTCTTTTGAAAAGCTTGGCCTAATATTCAACCCGTTGCTAAGCTAGAAATATGAAGCTGGTACTCATCCTTATCTTTTTTCTTAACGCTCTAACCAGCTTTGCAGAACACTGCTGTGGGCACCCTTCTACGGACTCAGTTTCATCTAATTCTTCTCATCGTTGTTGCCCTCAATCTGAGGTCAGCGAATCAAATGCTAATACAGAAAAAAATTCCAACTCTATTTTAAGAGAAAGTTTTTGTGGCCATTCCTGCTGTGTCACTTTTCACCCGGCCCCTCCCCCTTACTTTTTATCTCTTCCCTCAAACTCCCATCGAACGGCAGATGCACTTTTTTACTCCCAGAGAGATCTCTATTTACCTGTTCCTACACCGCCGCCCAACCTTGTCTGATTTTCTTCTTTTAAAACTAAGACAAATTATCAACTTTAAAAATTAATATAAGGATCTAATTATGAAATCATTAATCAACTTAACTAGGCTAATACTTATCCTATTCGCCTTTAATGCATCTACCCTGTCACTAGCAGCTAACTCTGTTACTAAGAGCACAAAAAGCCACAAGCAACACTCCGTTAGCGCAGACTCTCATCAACAAGTTGCAACTCAAGATTGCAGTTGTGATTGCGATGAGTGTGGAGCGGGTCACTGTGATGATTGCTCTTGTAGCGATTGTCATTGCACGGGATGTAACCACTGTTCCTGTGACTGTGATCAATGTGATTCGGGGAACTGTACGCAATGCTCTCACTCGGACTGTGATTGCACCGGATGTCATCACTGCTCATGTGACTGCGATCAGTGCTTAAATGGTCACTGTAACGACTGCGGTTGCAGCGATGATCAATGCAGCCAAGATTGCCACCACGGCTAGTAAATAGGTTAACTTAGGTTACTTAACGGAAGCTCAGGGGACTTTAGTTCCCTGGGCTTTTGTTTTTTGCTCGTTTTTATCACTACTTTTCGATGGGAACTTTAAACGAAATACGGTGATTTCTTTCCAAGACAATTAGCTCATGTATGTTTTTTGTCTCGTAAGGAATTTGCTGAAAGGCTTCGATCCCGAGATCAAATTCTTTTTGGGGAACTAGGATATTGGGGAACTCCTTGGTTAGTTCTTTAGGAATTTTAAATTGATTAGACTTTGGTTTTTCCCATTGGCAATCAATATAGTACCCCTTGTTTTTCAAAGTGTCATACCCACCCCAATGAGCGCGCACACTCGAACCCACTGACAAACCGGTCACTTTAAATCCAAATGCTTTGCCAGGAACGAGCTTGGGATCTACACGAAAACCTAATCGTCCCAAGACTGGAACTTTCAATTCAAAATCTGAATCGGAATTCTCTCTTTTTCCTTTCACCTGAATTGATTTTCCTTCACTCAACCACTTTAAAAGTCTCTCATCATTTTCTGAAGCTCTTATGACTTCTCGATAAGAATTTTCAATGACAAAATCTATAGCTTCTTTTTCCTGAATCACTTGAAGGCTTTTTAAACCGAATGAAAACCGCTTGGGGTCAGGGTATTCATACCTGACATTGAAATCCAATTCGATCAAAGTACAGGCCTTCGAATGAACCGTACGAGTGACCTGACTTTGCACATTCCGCTCAGCGCTTTCAAAAAAGGCTTTATCCAATTGATAAACGCTGGAATCCGAAAGCACATGCCCCTTGTTTTCAAGTTGGGTTGTTTGGAGTCGCAGCACTTCCACGTCTACAGGTGAAAGCTTATGATCAAGACACCGACTAAATTTTCTATTTTCTGTGCAAGAGATCTTCTTCTCTGTTTTTTTACTGGGCTTTGTTTTCTGGAGTGAAGTTAATTGTTCAATAGGAAAGGGATTTTTTCGACTTGGGCTCAAGGCTTCTGGCACCACCCTTGGAAATCCATCATCACCCGCGCGAGTTACTGTGGTAGACCAGTCAAAAACACCTTCTTTATTAACCGAGAGGGATAAAACCCAGCCGGCACGAGAAACTTCTCTGAGTTCCAAGCGATTTTCTCGAAAAGAATCCGAGTAATCATCGAAGATAAAATTTCCCAAACTGTAAACAATGGGTTTGCCGCGATAAAGTTCCATTCCCTCGGTGATATGGGGATGCCCTCCCACCACAGCATCTGCTCCAGCATCAATAAGTTTTCTAGCCAAGAGTTTTTGACGATCGTTGGGATGAGCTACATATTCTTCACCCCAGTGCATGAAAGTGATCACAATGTCAGCTTGAGATCGAACCGATTGGATATCTCTTAGGACAAGATCGTCTTCGCTCCAGGCCACCCCTGGCGATTTCTCGCCGGCTTGGAAAGCTTTAGGTCTGAACTCGTTATATCCCAAGATGGCAATTTTGATTCCGTTCTTTTGGACGATAAACGGGGCATGAGCAGACAAGTTATTCTGACCTGCACCGAAAGCTGGAACACCCAAATCTTTAAGAGCTGCTAAGGTATCTAAAAGTCCCTCATGGCCGTAATCCCCTGTGTGATTATTGGCCATTGAAACGGCGTCTAAATGGCTTGAAACATATTTTAAGACACTTTTAGGAGCTCTAAAATTATAGGGCTTTTCAAATCGAAGGCCTTTATCCGAAGCCACAAACTCTAGATTTCCCACACGCAGATCGGCCTTCGAAAGAAGAGGAGCCACATATTGGAAAGGATCAAGACCTAGGGCGACATTTTTACCCGGCAGTCGATCTAGCATGATATCGCCGACGAAAATGATTTTGGCGGAGGGTTCGGTCGCGAAGGATAAAAGGCTAAAAAACGAGAAGGCGATAACCGTTTGCTTATTCATAGATTCTTCATCGAAAATTCGCAAAAATAAAATGGTTAATTATAAATGATAAACTGGAGCCTACTAGCGGCCCAAACAAACATTCCGTAAATAACAGCTTTGACGCCTAAGTACAGTGGCAAACCGATAAGGCCGAAGGTTAGAATCTGCCCATCACTCAAACAACCCCGGTTATTTTTTAACGTTCTCGAAATGTTTTTCATAAATGGAAAACACCTTATGCTCTCCGAGACGAAAAATAGAACTCTTAAGATTAGTGAATATCCCCGCCCCGAAAAAGAAATCTTCAGGGCGGAGACGTGAATCATCCTTTTACGTCGAATCGATCCAGCATCATCACTTTATTCCAAGCCTTCACGAAGTCCTTTACGAATTTCGCCTTCCCATCGGTGGACGCATAAACTTCGGCGATGGCCCTGAGCTCCGAGTGAGAGCCAAATATGAGGTCGACTGGAGTCGCAGTATATTTGACCGCTCCCGACTTTCGATCTACCCCTTCGTAGAGTCCCTCATTCTTTGATTTTCGCCACTCAGTGGACATGTCCAATAAATTTACAAAGAAGTCGTTAGTTAGCAAACCCGGCTTCGATGTAAAGCTGCCGTGCTTTGAGCCTCCCGCATTAGCACCCAAAACCCGCATGCCTCCGACGAGTGCGGTCATTTCAGGAACGGTTAGTGTCAGATAATTTGCGCGTTCTACCAGGGCTTCCAAGGGTGCTTGGGGAGTGCCTTCAGAATAATAGTTGCGGAAGCCATCGGCTTTGGGCTCGAGCACTCCAAAAGAAATCACATCGGTCTGCTCGACAGTTGCATCGGTACGCCCACCCGTGAACGGTACTTTCATATTCACTCCAGCATTCTTTGCAGCTTGTTCTACCGCAACAACTCCACCCAAGACGATGACGTCGGCCAGAGAAAGCTTTTTGCCACCCTGGTTAAAATCCTTCTGGATTTTTTCCAGTACAGGGAGCACTTTCGCAAGTTCCTCAGGATCATTCACGGACCACTTGCTCTGTGGGAGCAGACGAAGGCGGGCCCCATTTGCACCGCCGCGTTTATCAGTACCGCGAAAAGAAGAAGCCGAAGCCCAAGCGGTTCGAACAAGCTGAGATACTGTGAGACCTGACTTGAGAAGCTTATTTTTTAACTCTGCAACTTCTGATGCAGTTGGCTGATAACGAGACACCGGAACGGGGTCTTGCCAAGCAAAAACTTCCTTAGGCACCTCTGAACCTAAGTACCTCGCTAGAGGACCCATGTCTCTATGGGTGAGTTTGAACCAAGCTCGAGCAAAAGCGTTTTCGAATTGCTTAGGATTCTCCATGAAGCTCATCGAAATTTTTTTGTAGCTGGGATCTTCTTTCAAGGCCAAGTCAGTAGTGAACATCATGAGGGGATGTTTTTCTTTTGGATTCTGAGCATCAGGAACGATATCTGGAGCATCTTTGGGTTTCCATTGAATCGCTCCAGCAGGACTTTCAGTTTGAACCCAATCGTTATTGAAGAGATTATTCAAATATCCCATCGAAAAATAGGTGGGAGTCGCAGTCCAAGCCCCTTCGAGACCACTGGTTACTGCATCGCCCCCTTTGCCTGTGCCACACTTATTCTTCCAGCCAAACCCTTGTTCTTCGAGGCTGGCTCCGGCGGGAGCGGGTCCAACACACTTCTCTGGATTGTGAGCTCCGTGAGCTTTACCAAAACTGTGACCACCTGCGATGAGCGCCACAGTCTCTTCGTCGTTCATTGCCATGCGACCAAATGTCTCGCGAATATCTTTTGCCGCTGCTATAGGATCAGGTTTTCCGTTAGGCCCTTGGGGGTTTACGTAAATGAGGCCCATTTGAACCGCAGCTAGAGGGCCTTTAAGTTTGCCATTTTCGTCATAACGTTCACTCGCAAGCCATTTTTTTTCAGTTCCCCAGTACATTTCATCGGCTTCCCACTGATCTTTTCGCCCCCCGCCAAATCCTAGTGTCTTGAAGCCCATCTCTTCAAGCGCAACATTGCCAGCGAGAACCATCAAATCAGCCCAGGAAATCGCTTTGCCGTATTTGGCTTTGACCGGCCACAATAATCGACGTGCTTTATCGAGGTTGGCGTTGTCGGGCCAGCTGTTTAGAGGTTCAAAACGCTGTTGCCCACCACCTGCTCCTCCGCGACCATCCGAAATTCGATAAGTGCCTGCACTATGCCAAGCCATACGAATGAAAAAAGGGCCATAGTTACCATAATCGGCTGGCCACCAATCTTGCGAAGTAGTGAGAACTTTCGCGATGTCTTTTTTCACTGCTTTGAGGTCCAGCTTTTTAAATTCTTTGGCGTAGTTGAAATCTTCACCCATAGGGTTTGATTCGATTCCCTGCTGGCGAAGTTGACCCAATTCGAGACGCTCAGGCCACCAAAATTGATTGGTGGGGCCTTGATTTTCTTTATCCCCTAAGGCGTTGCAAGTAATAACAACGGTTGCTAGGGCCAAGATAAGTTTTTTGCGGTCCATATTTTTCCTTTTTTAAGATTAAAAAGCTTTTTTGGAGATGAATCGATGATAAAAGCTTTAATGAAGCACGGTTCGTTCTAAACTATTTTATCACAGGAGTTAGAACGAGTTTTTGCGAAAAAAAAATGGCGGGGCGGACGGGACTCGAACCCGCGGCCTCCTGCGTGACAGGCAGGCGTTATAACCAACTTAACTACCGCCCCACTTAGATTTGTTAAGTGGGTGAATGAAACTACTGTTATTCGACCAGCTTTGTCAAATAGTGGCTTTAAAAACTTCCTAAAAACCACCGAAATCACCCATTTTTCCCCTCTTTTGCCGTTGACTCTTTTCCGGCCTGCCTTAGAATCCTATATCGACTCAAAACAAGGCTTGACCCTCTATGGCAACCTGATTTGAGCCAAGAACTAAAAAACTTACCAAAAGGATATCTATGGCCACCGGTCAATCTATCGTAAATGACTTTAGTATTCGGGTCGCTACCGCCAACGGCACAGGTAGCCAATCTTCAAATAACTTACTTTTCAAATCGCTCTTTAGAATGGGCATTGGGGTTTGCGCAAAGAATCTTTTTCCATCAAACATCCAAGGTCTTCCCACTTGGTTCCAAATCCGAGTGAGCCCACAAGGCTATCAAGACCTTCGAGAACATGAT
>Ga0136644_10003407_pt1 | contig 11916 bp, 6 predicted proteins | sample C_130820_EF_Meta_FD_94780 | JGI IMG/M metagenome (GOLD analysis project Ga0136644, IMG submission 94780) | Freshwater microbial communities from Lake Croche, Canada to study carbon cycling - C_130820_EF_MetaG (v2) (version 2) | ecosystem: Environmental > Aquatic > Freshwater > Lake | place: Lake... | reverse complement strand
GCTCAAGGTTTGGGAGTTGGATCGTTCCATCGTTGATCACAGCGATCGGAAAACCCAGCGAAGGATCAAGCTGGCTTGTGGCATCCGGGAAATTCACCGGAGGCGGTTCAGGTGGCCTATCGGGTGGCACGAACGGCAAGATACCTTCAATATATATACCTAGGATGTCGCCGTTATCGAGGAGATAATCTCGCGAAGGTTCCTGTGAGAGCCTGGCAGGATCCAGCGGAACAAGATTGTTCTTGCTCTGGGCCAGAAATTGCGGCGGCACTCTCCGGGCAGGGATACCGGTGATGGGTTGCGTAATGGTCGAACAACCAGTGCTCAGGACCCCTAGCACCACCAGCCCCAGAGAGCTGGCATTCTTGAGCCAACTCGTCAGCCGTTTTTCGAAGCTTTTATCGATTGTCATTTGCTTGCACTTCTTGTTTAGGGTTACTTACCTAAATGTTTGTCCGGATGAGGGCTAAGGTCGGCCGATTGGGTTCGGGATCGCCGGGATAGGGTTGGGGATCACTTGTGGAGGAATGTTTGGCACAGGTGCAATTTGCGGTGCCACGACCTCCGACTCAATGAATCCCATCGGGGCTTCGCCCTGCACGCCTGTGCCTAGCAATGAACGGTTGCGATCAAAGGGAGGGACCGGATACAAACCGTTGTACTGGCTCGGCATCCTGTTATGGTCGACGTATTGTTTTTGAATTGCCGAGGAGGTCTGAATTTGATTCCACATACCGACCCCCTCCTCTTCAGCAGCTTGGGCTCCGTGAGGAAAACCGGCGAACCAAGCAGCCACGCGGGCTTGCCCCTCGGCAGATTGGTAGCACCAGTTCCAGTAGTCCATGGGTGGGAAAGCAGGTGTGCAACCGCTGCCGCTGTCGGCCACCTGCATGTACCCTGCTCGGAAGCCTTTCTGGAAGTCTTTCAAGTACTTTTGGTCAACAAAGCAGTGTTTGCGTCCATGCCAGGATTTACCCGACATCGAATACGCCCGGCTGCTCATGATGTATTCGTTCAAGTCGTTGTTGTAACGGAAGATGTTGGTGATGCCAGTTACCGCAGTGCAACCGCTTGTTGCAAAGAGTCCGAAACTCACCAGAGCGACGGAAAGCCAAGCTTTCGGATCAACTCGTCGTTTATGGAACATCGACGATTCCCCTTTTTTGCATTTGTTTTGGCGAGAATGCTAGCAAGCCACACCCGCCCCGACGATGAATAACGACTATCCATCGATCGATTTATCGCATGGAGCGACATTGAGAATTTAATGATTATGTCGGTGGATCCTGAAATAAGGCCTTTTTGCTCTATTCCAATAGTAGCAATCTGGATCGGATCCTTTTGAATCGATCCGGAGCCAATCCTTGACGATGGATGGAGATGTCAAGAAGTGTTCGCTTCAGCCCTTCGATAGCAGATAGTTCGGTAGCCAGTGACAACACCAAGTCCAGTGGAACGCGATAACGGAGTTGGCCAAGCAGAAGTTGGCCAAGCAGGCATTGGCCACGTAGTTGACGAGGGGCTCGGCCTGAGGGCCATACGCTGGATATTGCTGCTGCTTCTTTGGATTTCCCCTTGGTATTTTGGGGGTGCAACATGGTCCTTCCAATACATCCTTTTCTTTCCAGCGGCCTTGCTGGCCTTGGTTCTCGGAGCTTCGGTATTCACGGCTTCAGATTATGCGGGACAGGGCGGGCGGTTGGTGGGGAGATATCCTCCTACGGCGGCCTGGGTTTTTCTATTCTTGGGTGTTTTTGCTCAGGTTCAAAGCGTTCGATCCTGGAACTTGGACGCCGCTTCCACTTCGAATTTCCCCTCGATTCAGATACAGCGCTGGGCACTTGGAGTGGAGGCACTCTCGCCTGCTAGCTGCGATATAAGCACGGTTGAGCCTGAGCACCGCAAACTGGCCTTGAGCGTCGAGCCGATCACGACACGGGGAGCCTCTAGCAGTCTTTTCCTCTGCGGTCTTTTGGTATGGGGAGCGAGTTGTGTCTGGGGTCATCGCAAGGCGTATCCTCAGTTTCTACTTGGACTCACGGTCCTTGGAGTGTCGGTTGGGCTCTACGGAATTGTTGGGGTGTTTTTGCGTTCCAAGCCCAATCTGTTGGGACTGACGTACGGGTCTTCGTTTTCCGTTTTCGTCTCCAAGAATTCCGCAGGCGCGTTCCTGAACATCGCCCTTTCGGCCGCACTGGGGCTTGCCGTCTGGCAGGGTGAAAGAATCTACACGTCGGTCGCCCGTCAGATGCGATCGCGAGACATGAGGCAATGGCCGTGGAATGCCAAGTTTCAGTATGGGCTCAAGACGGCATTTGAAAAAATCGATGCTTCCAGTGTCATGGCGAGTCTTTCGGTGTTGCTGCTGGCCTTCTGCATGGCGATAAGTCTATGCCGGGGCGCATTTGTCAGCGCTGTGGTTGCAGTCTTCGTGGCTGTTGCGATCGCCTGGCCTGGAAAAAAACGCACGGCGTTGCTTTTCGGTTGTTTCTTAGCGATGGTGGTTGCCGTTGTCGCCATGGCGAGTTTGCAATTTGATCAGACCGCTTTGAGTCGCATCGAAAGCATCGAGCGTTTGGACATGGAGACGGAGAAGCAGTCGGGCCGCCTTTACATATGGAGTGTTGCGCTCCGCGCGGCGATGCACTATGGTTGGCTAGGATCGGGGTTAGGGACTTTCCATGTGGCCGCTTTACCCTTTCAAATTCCATTGTCCAGAGGTTGGTACTACCATGCCGAGAGTCTCTTCGTTGAGATTCTTGTGACCCTGGGCTACCTAGGGATGCTCGCTGCATTGGCTGCGCTGATTGCGACTGTGGGGGGCCTACTAAAAATTTATCATTCTGAGCGATTCAGGGAATATCTTCCGCTCAAGCTCGCCGGGGCATTCTTCTTGGCGAGCCAAGCACTTCATGCCTGCATCGATTTTGCTTGGATACTCCCCGGAGTGTATGTGCCAAGCGCTCTATTTATTGGGTGCATCCTCGGTGGCATGAGCGAGTCGCAGCGAGCCTATCGACGCATTCATAATCAAGCCGATCCGATTAGGAGCGAACTTCGCTTGAGAATCCAGCGTCTCTTTTCGCTGAGCTTTGCTCTAGTGTGCTTGCTATTCCTGATAACCAATCAGCGGGCCGTGTCGGTCTTAGCACTTTCGGAACAGATGGAAAAGAAGTTTCCAGTGGAAGACTTCCCTGGTAGCAATAAAAACGATGGCATTGAAAGCAAGCCCATGGTTGATCGCTGGATCGATGCCTGCGCTGATGCTTACGCAAAGCAAGGGATCGATGTGGTAACCCAAAGTCCTATTCTGCTGCGGTTGCTGGCAGATGGGATTGCATACGATACGCGTGTCGAGCGTTGGCAAAAACGCCCTGACTCGTCGTCCAGCGAACTGGCATGGAATCAGACCCGACCAGTCGTTATCAGACTCGCTTTGGAATCTGCCAAAGAGAGCGAGAGCCAGGAGGTCCGGGCAAGCATCATCGAAGCCCTGGGTGGGACCATCACCATGGATCGCTTCGCAAAAGCCAATTACTGGTACACTCGGGGTCAATTGCTTTCCCCGTTGGACTGGCGATTGGTCTGGGGAAGAATCACTACGGCCATGCAATGCACACCCGAGCAGCTCAAGCCCCTTGTACCCGTGCTTGCCAAGATCTCGGCCCACAGGCCCGCCAATTTGACCTCCGGTTCACTGATCTACCATGCCGTGCTGAGCGACCAAGAAAAGCTCGATCTCTGGCAACGGGCTCTTCGGGCCAATCGGGCGGAATCGATACCGATCGCCGAGATCATGGCCGGAACCTACAAGGATGGCCAAGTCCCCATCGAGACGTTCCCTCTGGAGCCTGGGGTGCTCCGCAAAATCTACAATGAGATATTCACTGCCAAGGCTTTTCCAACCACTCATGAACAATTGGCCGACAAACTCATCCAGGCCAGCACCCAGTCACCTTGGACAGGACTCCAAAAAGCAACCTGGATGGCCGACGTGTCGCGCGAGACAGGTAAAGTCGACTTGGAAATCGAAAACCTTACCATTATCCTTGGGTTAGATCGAAGCAATGTACCGCTACTCAAACGGATCGTCACGCTCTTGATCGAGACAAAACAAAAGGACAAGGCCCGAGGATTCCTCAGGCAACTGGTGCGCGCTGCTCCAAGCGATCCTTCGATCGAATCGTTCAACCAGCAACTCGACGGAATGGAACCTTGAAACGCGTTTGTATCATCAACGTCGTCGGACTGACCCAAGAACTCCTTGCCTACGCCCCACGCATCGCTCAACTAGGAAAGCACCGAGTCTGGACTCCTCCAGTCCCAGCCGTGACATGTACGGTCCAAGCCACCATGCTCACCGGTCGAATGCCCGACGAGCACGGGATTGTTGGCAACGGTTGGTACGATCGAAGCTCGGCCGAAGTCCGCTTCTGGCAACAGTCCAACCGGCTCATCTCCGGAGAGCTCTTGTATCACGGGATTGAGACGGCCAAGATGTTCTGGTGGTTCAATCAGCACTCTGGCGTCCGCTACAGCGCCACCCCAAAACCCCACTACGGTTGCGATGGCTCGAAGGTCTTTGACGTCATCGACGATACCGGTTGTGAGCTGGTGAAACACTTCGGTCCGTTCCCCTTTTTCTCCTTCTGGGGTCCCAACGCTGGCCTGCCAGCGAGCGAGTGGATTGCACGTGCAACAGCAAAAGTCCTCCGAGAGAAAAAACCCCAGCTAACTTTGTGCTATCTGCCCCACCTAGACTACGACTTCCAACGTTACCGCCAGCCTAGCATGGATCGAGTTGCCGAGGTCGATCGCTGCGCTGCGATTCTTATCGATGCAGCCCAAGACATCGGCGCAACACCGATCGTCGTCTCCGAATACGGACTAGTCCCTGTGACACGTGCCATTTCGATCAACCGTATCCTAAGGCAACATGGCTTGCTATCGGTTCGCAATGGACCCTTTGGTGAGATGCTCATCCCGGGAGATTGCAAAGCATTCGCCGTAGCGGATCATCAAATCGCCCATGTGTATGTCAACGATCCGAGCATCTCTCAAAACGTCCGGGAGCTGCTCAGCAAACAACCAGGCATCCACGCCGTTGTGCATCCTGAAGAACTTCGCCTCCAGCACCCTAGGAGTGGCGATTGGATCGCCATTGCCGAGCCCGATGCTTGGTTTACCTACTACTACTGGCTAGAAGACAACCTTGCACCCGACTTTGCTAGGACCGTCGATATCCATCGCAAGCCCGGGTACGATCCTTGCGAACTTTTCATTACATCGAAAGTTCGAGCGATGCGTCGTGTCGCTCAAAAGAAACTTGGATTCCGAATGAAGATGGATGTGATCCCGCTCGATCCTAGTTTGGTGGGGGGTAGCCATGGACTGGTCAACTCGCTCGAGCACAATCCGGTAGTCATCGGCCCTGATGCTCCTGAGGATATTCTAGAGTTCAAGTCCTACGTTCGAGGACTTTTAGGGGTTGGTTGAACAAGAGACTCGAATCACGCTAAGCCAATCGTTCGCCCCGGCCGAATCGATTCGAGGCCGATTGGTACAATTGCATTGCTTGCGGAAGCTTCGCCGCAAGATCCGCCGCCCTGCGACTGTCACTCGGATGAGTCGACGACCACTCTGGCGGAGCCTCCGATGAGGATTTGGCGTTTCCAAATCGTCCCCAAAACAAAGGGGCTTCGGCCGGATCATAACCGGCTTTCGCCATCAATTGGATGCCGATCGAGTCGGCTTCGCTTTCATGATGACGACTATAGGGCAGCAGGATCCCATACTGGGTTCCGGTGCCAAAAGCTCGCATGGCAAGATCTCGCGTCATGGGAGAGGTTTCGCTCACTGCCCAACCAAGTACCGCTCCGGCTCCTTGAACCCCAGCCTGCTGACTCATCCGCTCTGCACCGTGGTGAGCCAGCGCATGGGCGATCTCATGGCTCATCACCACCGCCAATCCAGCTTCGTTTTCGCAAAGTGGAATGATCCCTTCATAGATGGCAACTTTTCCACCGGGCAGGCAAAACGCGTTTTGCGTTGGACTTGCTAGCAGACGAAACTCCCACTGAAACCCCGGGGCATTGGACACCGAGGCGATCCGCTGGCCAGTGCGCTGGACCGCTTCGACCCAAGCCGGATTCTGCGAGGGGGTCGATTTGGAGAGAACATCGGCGTAACTTTGCTCCCCAAGCGACATCTCCATCGATTTAGGAATAAACACCAACTGCGGTCGGCCAGTCAACGGCGTAGATCGACACCCGCAACAGACCGAAAGGCCCATACCACCCAAAGACGCTAGGATGTTCCTACGAGACGGTCGGTTCGTATCATCGTTTTTGTGCATGGTGACTAATCCTTGTTTCGATCTCCTGAGGCTCTCGGGAGAAAATAACGAAAAGAGCCCTTCGAGTCCAAGAGGGATTTCGACTGCCGGAGCCTGCGAGATCATTTAGAATGGCTCTAGATTCACAAGACAATGCGACTTAAATACACGTCAATCGCAGACGAATGAAAGTTGGTACCATGACCGGCACAATCGATTTGGGGTTTGCCAAAGAGGCTTTCCAAAACATGGGCTTCTTCCTCGCCAGAAGCCTTTTTGCTGCTGATGAAATGCAAGCATTACTCCGATACGCTCGGGAGGATTCGAAACTTGCCACCGAAGCTTACGTTCGTCGCGATGCGACCGGTGGTCAGAGCAAACTGGCGCTTCGCAACGACTTAGATGACCATTCCCCCTACTCGGCGGTCGTACGCTCCAAGCGGGTAGCAAGCACGATGCAAGCGTTGCTCGGGGATGAGGTTTATCATTATCACCACAAGATGATGCTCAAGGAGCCTTTTGTCGGGGGAGCTTGGGAATGGCATCAAGATTACGGTTACTGGTACAACAATGGATGTTTGTACCCGGATATGGCAAGCTGTTTGATCGCGGTAGATCGAGCTACCCAAGCCAACGGATGCTTGCAGGTCCTGAGCGGTTCGCATCGGATAGGTCGAGTCGAGCACTTTACGACGGGAGATCAAAAGGGTGCCGATGCTCTTCGAGTTGCCGAGGCGATCAAGCGGCACGAGCTTGTGTTCTGCGAGATGGAGCCCGGTGATGCTTTATTCTTTCATGGAAACTTGTTCCATTGTTCGAGCAAGAACCTCAGTCAGGATCCTCGTTGGTCGCTGATCTGCTGCTACAACACCAAACACAACGATCCTTACATCGTCGATGGCCGTCACCCGAACTACTCTCGACTTGAACTATGGGATGACCAAAAGGTCCGCCAGGAGTTGCTTAAAAACTTATGAAGACGCATTTAAAGACAATTCTATTTGCTCTGGGAATTTTGTTTGGCATCCAAGTCCTTCGTGCCCAGGAGCCTTACTTTCGCTCCGAGTTGGTTTTCCCTCTACGGGCCGAGCACAATCATGCTCCGAGCCTCGTCGAACTCAGCGACGGGTCCTTTGTAGCATCCTGGTATCGAGGCTCTGGGGAGCGCAAAGCCGACGATGTTGCCATCTACGGAGCAAGACTTGCCAAAGGCTCCAAGGAGTGGTCGCAAGACTTTGTCATGACCGACACGCCTGGGTTCCCAGATGGGAACACCGCGATGATGGTCGATGGCCAAGGGCATTTGCATTTGTTTTGGCCGTTGGTACTCGCCAACACATGGGAGTCGTGCGTCACTCAGCAGTTGGTTTCCAACCAACCGTTAGGGACAGGGAGTCCCAAGTGGGATCGCAAGGAGAGTTTATGGCTCAAACCCGAGGACTTTAGTGCCGAGGCGCTTGCCAAGCTCGATGCATTGCTAGCGACGATTCCCAAGCCTCTATCTGATAACCTTGAAAAAGAGGTCGTCGAGGTGCGAGGTCGACTGAGCGATAAACTCTATCAGAGGCTCGGTTGGCAAACTCGGTGCAAGCCGACGCTGCTGGACACCGGCAGGCTGGTGCTCCCATTGTATTCGGACACGTACTCTTTTTCGCTAATGGCCATCAGCGACGATCATGGCACAAGCTGGCGAGCCAGCAAGCCGCTGATGGGCTTTGGGAACATCCAGCCCGCAGTGCTGCAGAAAAAAGACGGTAGCCTGGTGGCTTACATGCGAGAGAATGGATTTACGGGCAAGATCCGGACAGCGACCTCGACGGACCGAGCAGAGAGTTGGTCGGATGTCAGCAGCGTCGAGCTTGATAACCCCGGATCGGGTCTTGATGCGGTGCGTCTGAGCAACGGCGATTGGATTTTGATTTATAACGACACCAACAAGGGGCGCAACCGCTTGGCATTGTCTGTTTCGCACGACGAGGGCAAGACTTGGTCTGCACCGAAGTATCTGGAGAACGAGCCTGCTGGTTCGTTTCATTACCCGGCCATCATTCAAAGTTCCGATGGTCGCATCCATGCGATCTACAGTTATTTCGTCGCTGGCGGAAAAAGCATGAAGCACGCCGAATTCAATCAGGAATGGATCGAATCGAAGTGACATTTTGCTGAGCGAACGAGAGTTTTGCCGAGTGAGTCAAACTCTTGCCTGACGCACTTGCGGCGAGATCTTGGAGTCGTTGATATTTCGGAAAGGCGGCTAGCGATCAGAACTCGCTAGAGAGTTGATCGAGGGCTCGGTCGATGACCACCGGTGGAGCAGCCATCCGACTAGAGCTTCTCCCCTCCCCTTCACCACTTGCTCCTTGCGTACCGCTGGTGCTTGGCGTACCGCTAGTGCTTGAGCTAGCGGGTACAACAACAGGGGTGAAGTTCATTTCGCTCGGAGCAGCTTGGATCCGGAACAGGTGATTAGCTCCTTCCTTGGCTCGCAATCGAACGCGTGAATCGGTGGTTGCCAGGGTGGTTGTGACCGCCTTGTTGGTCGGATCCGTCGCGTTGATCGTCAGCTGTGTGGCAGCTTGATTGAGCGTAACTTGGATGTTCGAGTAGCTCCGCCAATCCTTGACTCCGTCGTACCAGAGTGCTTGTTGGGCTGGCTGCACGGCCAGCGTGATGCCTTTGCGAAGTGCTTTGCTGGTAAAGTCACGCACATCCATGAACTTTGGATCGCGAGCACCGACATCCAGCGGCGTTCTGAACGAATCTCCGTCTGTTGGAGCTGAGACGACTTGAGCGGATGTCTGCTTGGGCACGAAAAACGGAAGAGTTGGTACTGAGAATTGGTAGGTGCCTGGTCCCACATCGGGAACCTTTACGACTTGGCCTTCTCGGGCGGAGTTCAAAACCACAGGGGTTTCATTGACTCCAATTCCTCCAGTTTGTTTAGCCTCGACCATAACACCTTGGACAGGCGTAATGGTCGTCACCCCTACAGCCCTGGGGGTATAGTTGACCACGGTGAGTTTCACATTTGCCGTGGATGACAAACCGTTTCCATCGTTGATGGTGTAGGTGAAGTTGACCTCGCCGGTGAAGCTTGCCGATGGGGCACTGTAGAGCAAGGACTTTTTATCGGTCGCGATCGCGACGGTTCCCTTGCCGCTCTCTGGCTGTGTTATTGCAGAGATCGTCAACGTTTCGTTGGCATCGACATTGGTATCGTTGGCCAGCACATTGATGCTTTGATTCGCGGCGGTGGTGACTGTCAAATTGTCGGCAACGGCATTGGGTGCATCATTGACCGAGGTGACCGTGATTGTCGCAGTAGCATCGGCAATGCCGCCATTGCTGCTTCGCACCGTGTAGACGATCAAGTCGGTGCCGACGAAATTCGCATTCGGCTTGTAGAGAATCCGATCCTTGGCTGTGTTGGTATTGACCGTGCCATTGTTGGCCTTAGCCGAAGCGATCGAGAGCGTGTTTCCAGTCTCAGCTGGCAGGTCGTTTGCCAACACATCGAATTGCGTCTCGGCGCTGTCTTCGAGGATCGTGAAGGATTCGCCAGTAACCGTGGGGGCCGGAACCGCAGCCTTAACATTTACCGTAACGTTGCCTGTTGCGGTTCCACCTTTACCATCGCTGATGGTGTAGGTAAACGATTCGGAGCCGACGAAATTGGCTTTGGGCGTGTAGAGAACTCCATTGCCTCCCGTCGAGATTTTAACCGTACCACCTTGGCTGGTTGCTCCAAGAGCCGTGACAATGAGAGTCTCTCCAGAGTCCGGGCCGAGGGTATCGTTGCCCAGCACGTTGAGGAACACGTCCGTTTGGTTCGACTTGACGGTGTCGAATACATCGTTGACCGCCACTGGGTTATCGTTGACGGGTTGGACATTCATCGTCACGGTCGCAGTAGCGGTGGCACCTGTCTGATCTTTGACGACATAGGTGAACTTTTCGGTCCCGTTGAAGTTTGGCGCCGGGGTATAGACCAATCTCTTTTCGCCACTGGCGATCGATACGGTGCCACCTTTGTCAGGGGTCGAAACCGAGAGCAGTGACAAAACTGCGTTCGAACCGCTCGATATTGTGTCGTTGGCAAGGACATCGATCGAGTTGTTTGCGGAGTCCTCGTTGACGCTGAAACTGTCATCAGCAGCCGTAAAACTGGTGCTGATCGTTAGAGACTTAGAATCAAACAGCACTCGGTTGGCTGGGACTCCGGAGCTGGCCGAGTCGAGGAATAGACCAAAGGCCTTGTTTCCCTCGTCGGCCTCGTCCATCGAGAACTTGGCCACCCCGCCAGACTTAGCTCGCATCCTTACGGTGATAAAGTTCTGAGGATCGCGACCTGGACCAGCGGTTAGTGACGAAAAGGCACCTAGTTCGTTGATCAGGCCGGCAGTGGCGGTGTCGCCGGATTTTCCGTTTTGAAACAGAGGATCAAAGGTGATTGGATTGCTCGCCACTGGCTCGACCTTGGAAGCATCGTAGTTCAAGTCGACATACGCAGTGAAGACCCCTTCACCGGTCCCTGAACCGGTGATTCGAAGGTCTTGCACGACCAGCTTGACCAGAAATTCTTGGCCGGCTGAGATGCTCGTCAACGGCTGGCCATTGAGGTTTTGGAGGAACATATCCACCGCGATCTTAGCCGTGTCAGCCACGGCGATAGCCAGAGTCTGGGAGGTGATGTTTCCAGCTTTGTCTTGAAGCTTCAAGACAGCGGTTTGCGGACCGAGTTGGTTCGCCGCCGGGGTCCAGGAGATCAAACCGCTTTGCTGATCGATGGTCATCCCGGCCGGTGCACTGTCCAGAACGTAACGCAAGCCCTGGCCTTCTTCGGGGTGATTGAGGTCAAAGTTCAGCGGAGTGTCAACGTTGGCGCGAGTCGGCAAGCCGCTGTTGGCGATCGCTGCTGGGGCAACATTGTCATAAACGATCGAAAGGGCTGGGGAGGCGGCTGAAGTTGTGCCGCTTACGGTCTGCACCGCGACGATCGAATAGGTGCCGCTTCCAAGAGGAGCGATCTGGGTGGTGGTGATCGTGGTAGTGGCTCCAGAGGCAACGGCCGAACCGATGACCTGGGTGCCGATCTTCAGCTGCACATTGGCTCCGGTGGTCGTACCAGAGACCAAGAACTGCAGGCTCCCGGCGCTGGTGACGTTGTCCGAATCGCTCGAGCCTGTATCGCTCGCAGCAATCAGATCTACGGACGTTGGTGCCGCTACGGTCACAGGAACGTTGAAGGTTAGGACTTGAGCATCGTCGGAGCTGCTTGCGGCAGTGGAACTAGCAGGCCGCACACTGACGCGAACGGAGAAGTTCCCACTGAAGTTCGTCGGAGCAGTCACTGACAATAGACCGGTCTGGCTGTTCATGTTCAATTGATAGGGCACCGTGCCTTGACGGGTAGCATCGTAGGCGACGGCATCCCCTTCTTTGTCTTGGCTACCGAGCTGAACCGTTACGGTCTGTCCTGCTGCGATCGGAGGGACGGTGATGTCGTTGAGGAACGGTGCGCCGTTGGAGTTATCTGCGGCTGCCGAGGCGGTAAATGAACGGGAGAATGACTGGCCGGTGCT
>Ga0136644_10003406_pt1 | contig 11916 bp, 12 predicted proteins | sample C_130820_EF_Meta_FD_94780 | JGI IMG/M metagenome (GOLD analysis project Ga0136644, IMG submission 94780) | Freshwater microbial communities from Lake Croche, Canada to study carbon cycling - C_130820_EF_MetaG (v2) (version 2) | ecosystem: Environmental > Aquatic > Freshwater > Lake | place... | reverse complement strand
TGTTTTTTGTTTTTTGCATTTTTGTCTCATTTTTTTTATTAGACTTATATAAATGCAAAGTTCAAATGGAAGAGTAGATATTAAGAGCCCCAGTACTTGTGATTTATTCAAGATGTACGATAAAATTCCTGCGAATCAATGCGCGACATTTAGAAATCCAACTGAAGGTTTGTGGGATAACACTAAATTATCCGATATTTTCTTCTCTCGAGCAAATATTCAAATTATACAAAATGGCATACGTGCCGGTGTATTTGAGAGATCCAATGGTCAATACACGATCGGCGAACAGGATTGCGATTCTCTCAAAATAGTCATGCGCAGTGTCTTTTTACAAAACGCGTCGAACAAACCTTTCAATATAACCGGTCAAATAGAAGAATTAAACAAGATTGTTCTAAATTATTGCATTCAACAAGTTTATAGCGAAGCCCAAGGATATATGAAATATTTAGACGACGCTAGTACATTAGTGGTACCAATTTCCTACCCTATGATGGAATCTACTTACGACAAACAACTCGAGCTTAAGCCTTGGTTCTAGGATTTGTCTTCTATCAAATGTGATAGCGAAAACAAACGCAAATGCAATTTCGTATGCGAATATACGATCAAAATAAGTAATCCGATAGGCAAAAATAAGGGTTCGTAGTAATTCAAGTAGGTCCACGTCATTACAAAGAAAATCGGGAAAATGTGACCGCGAGGTATCATCTTGTAGCAATCTGATGTCCTAAAATAAATCCAAAAACCGCTTATTATCACGGCAATAATTACTTTTGTATTATAACTTATATAATTATCTAAAATCATTATATAAGGTATGTTTACAAAATTATATTTAGATACTACAAATCCAAAACTTAATTTCTCTCAATTGTTTGAACCTAAGATCCTTTTTCCAATGTCTTTATCCGTTATATTTCATACTGTCGTATATGCTTCCTTTTGTAATCTGGTGAGTTGGATTTTTTACGGAAAGATTCTCTCATACGTTGTAAATATGAGATTATCATTAGCCCTCATTATAATTATGTTTTTTGGTTTCATTGCTAGATTTATGCATGTAAAAGATGTTTATGCTGCATACAATGGTAATATGGAAAAAACCCGAAATCATTTAGATAAACTTTACATTTCTTGGATTTTTATTTCGTGATTTCGTTATTTCGTGATTTCGTGATTTCGTGATTTTTCATGTGTCTTTATTCCATAATTTGATTACTTTTTCTCTCTAGACTCCTTCCAAAGAAGTTAGATATTGCATGAAAACATAGGATCTACTACCAAAGATCCTATGTTTTGTATAACCCTTATTTTCTTCCGCGTGCCCGAGTGCGCATTCTCTTATGTGTTTTAATATTGTTGCGTTTTCTTTTGTTTGTATATTTTCTTGTTTTGCGTTTGCTATTATGGCGAATCGATTTCTTTTTGCGTCCTCCATTTTGAGAAGAGGTTCTCTCTAGTATCTCCATTTGATTATTTATTTCATCTAGAACTTCATTTATCAAATCTATGATCTTGTCTATTTTATCCTCATCTATTACTTCATTATCTGTGCTAAGAATACCAAGAATTACTTGTAATTTACGCGAAACTTGCGTTTTATCCCAAAAAGGTAAATTATGCAAATTGCTTGTTTCTAATTTTTCAATTATCTCATCAATACTATAATATAGATAGGCAGTTGAATCTGTCTCGGGAATTTTTTCTTGCGTGTGCGTTTTTATATCTTGAATTAATTCTAAAAGACTGCGCATTAGATATATATATATCTAAACATTATTTCGAAAAAGTATTTGAATTATCGTATTTTATCGCAATATCGGGTTTCGGGTTTACTGATGATAACATTTAATAAAAAATAAATAATCGAAATAAAAATAACTACATAGATCACTTTATTCATATTTTTGCCCCCACCACGATAACTTACACCCGGTGCGTTTCCTTTTAGTGATAAACCATATGCAGAAAGGCCAAACACGACTAATAAAAAGATTGCAACTAAAATCCATGTAAGAGGATCATACAACATTATATATAATATAGTTATTTTATTTTCTCACACGTACTCTTGTGCGCCTCTTGGCGCGTTTGCTATTACGGCGCATCGATTTCTTTTTGCGTCCTCCATTTTGAGACGCCAAATAGGCAATTTGACCATCTATTCCATGTAAAGCTTGATCTAAATAATTTCTAATCTCTTCTATTACAGGTTCAGTTATTGGTTCACTACTCAATCTAAAAATAGCGAGAACCTCAAGTAAATTAACTGCGACTTTTGTTTTATCCCAAGAACCTATAGTATTCAAACGATGAGTTTGGATTTTTTCAATAATTTCATCTATTTTATGATACAAATCACTATTAGATTCATTTTCAGGCATTCTCCTTTCAAATTGTTTTTTAATATCTCTACCATGTCTTATAATATCAAAATACATACTATACTATATATAATATATAATATATAATATAATAAAGTATTATTTTTATTTTCTCACACGTACTCTTGTGCGCCTTTTGTTACTTTTTTTTCTGTATCTGTATTTAGTGGTTTTATCTTTACGCTTACGGTTCTTGCTCTTTTTGCGTCCTCCATTTTGATCAGACTGCCTCCTTGAAGCATCAATCCCATCATCTATTTCCTGTGAAATTGCATCAAGATACATTTGAATTCGGTCTATTTCATCATCGGGTATTGGTACAGATATACTTTCAAGAATATCGAGAATCTCTTGTATTTGGTCTATAACCGGAGTACTAGCCAAAACATGTACATCGGATAAACCAGTTGTCTTCAATTTCTCAATCAACTCATCTATCGTATAACGTAAACTCATTATTGATAAATTACTAATTCCATAATTCATAGGAATTTTTTCATTAACTTTTGCCTTTATATGTTGAACCAATTTCAAAAGATCGTGCATATATATATCTAAATATTATATCCCCTCAAAGTAATTGAATTGACCTCAAATAATATTCAAACTTCTTCCTTATTAATAATGACATTTGTCGATATGTTCCTAATTATTTTATTCAATTCCTCTGGCTCGCCTCCATTGGCTTCCGATACCAATTTCAAATATTTGTCACTATTTTTATGCATCGAATCATTGTAACCCTTGTGCCCCTTTGTCCATTCCGTGATTTGCTTCGCGTTCCTGATTGATACGTGCCTTATCGCACGCGTTATTTTTTTCTTGTCCGAATCTTCCTTTTCCCAAGTATTGTTATCTTTCACATACAAGGTTTCTCTCTTCGCATCGCTGCAATGAATCGGACGTTTGTAAACATCTAACTGCTTCAATCCATTTATGAAAATCCTGGAGATTCCCTGGACGTATCCCAACCTACCAGTTTCTTCAAGGTCTTGCAATTGAAGTTGGAGAGAACTTACGAAATCCATAATATTCAAGGCATCCTTACATTTTTCATTCAAAAAGAAGTTCATATTAAATTTATTGTTATTCGTATTATTGATCGTAGTTATTTTCGTCTCCTTTGCTAGGTCAAGTAGTTGTTTTTGCAAATCAGCATTCTGTTTATTTTGCTCCATCATCATCTGTTTGAACTCCTGATTTTGCGTAACCAATTCCATGTTTTGCTCAATAAGTTTGCAAAGTATTTCATTGTTAGGTTGTGATTGTAATGGTGTGGTTTCATTATTAATAAAATTATCATTTACCTTACTGCATTTTTTATTATGTCGCCAAAGACCGGTTCGTTCTTTGTACACTTTGCCACATTTTTCACATGCAAATACATATGAGGACTTTTGTGTATAAAATGTTGACGAAACGTTGATTCCTGTTGATTTTGTATGTTTTATAGTGGTCAAATGTTTTTCGTAATCTCTTTTTTTACTGCATATATAGTTACAACTTTCACAGGAAAAATTCGGTGTTTTTTTTGGGGACAGATTTGTTGATTCTGTTGTCATATTTTATCAACAGAAAAAATCCCTAAACCCTTTTCCCGAAAAAATGTTTTTCAGAATAAAAAAAGGTCAGTCACGTTGTTGGAATTATTTTTTTGGCATTTGCAGCATAATGCTCACAACCGGTTTTTCGGCCTTCGCCCTTTTTTAAAAAAGTCAAAAGTATTTTGGATTTTCAAAAATGGACAAAAATAAATGTCCAAAATCGGAAAACCGGGGTACTTTTGGGGAAGAAAAAAATTTTTCTGGGGAGGTTGGGCCGGAGGCCCTTTAAGTTGTTTTTCGTGAATAATATATATTTTACGCGGCGCCGGACCCAGCCCCGGCGCTTTTCGATGCGACCTTTGCCTTCACTTTTACGACGGACGCCTTCTTCTGTGACGCCAGGCCACTCATAGAACGCTCGCGCTCCTCTTTGTAAACTAGGTACGCATCCCGCATAAGGTCCAGCTCGCCGGACCACATCTCCTGGATTGTCGTCGCCTGGATTCTTTGCAATTCTTGTTGCTTCGTATCATGCTCATGATTGAGCTTCGTCACATTCTCCTCAGTAACGCTGTCCATTGGCATTTTGGTCAAATATTTGAAATCTTCATCATCATCGATAATGTGATATTTCTTCGCCTTTAGCATGTCAGTAACCTGATCCTTCTTTTTCTTTCGCAAATCAATTGTTCCATCCAAATTTTCCTTGATGTAGCGCGCCTTATTCGATAAAACAACCAATTCACTGGAAAGCGTATCGATCATGTAATCCTTCCTAGTTTGGTATAGATCGAGCCTCGTGCCAAAATAATCATCGATGATTTCATGGACACTCGTGTACTTCTTCAACTTATCAGAGGCGTCAAACAAATGCATATTTGAACTGGAAGATGTGGTGTAAAGCTTGAGCGACTTCTCCAATTGATTGCAGCCATGGTCGGCCTTACCGGCTTCCAACTCATCCAGTTTACCCTTTTGGAAAGTGATTGTAAAATCGACATTTGTATCCTTACTCATATCATCATAATCTTTCACAATGGGAACAATCTTCTTACCCGTCTTATCGACGTTTTCAGTCAAGGCTTCGAGTAATTCCTTGAAATCCTCTGTCCAAAAACCAACAGGTAATTCAGTAACACGGATTTTATCCGTTGCAACCTTTTGATAGCAACCCTTGATCAGAAACCTGCCTTCACCGAGCTTTTGAATACTTCCCTGGAATCCTTCGTAATAAGGTAGGAAGTCAAATTGTGACGTGTCATCGTGCGCCAACTTTTGCCTCAAATAGTCGATAATTTGGAGGGGATTGTAGCACATAATGTCGGTACTGAATCCGGTACCGATGCCCTTCGCACCATTCACGAGAACCATCGGAATAATAGGAGCATAGAAGAGTGGCTCGACAATTTGGCCATCATCGTCCAAATACTTGAGCACATGGTCATCAGTTGACGGGAAAATATGTCGCGTCATCTTGTTAAGCAGTGTGAAGATATATCTTTCCGAAGCACTATCCTTGCCGCCTTGCAACCTGGTACCGAATTGGCCACTGGGCACAAGAAGATTGATATTATTAGAACCGACGAAGTTTTGCGCCATTCCGACAATAGCCGCGTTCAAACTGGCTTCGCCATGATGATAACCGGAATGTTCACTCACATAACCGGAAAATTGCGCAACCTTTATTTCTGTGGTTAAATTCTTCTTGAAAGACGCATACAAGATTTTGCGAAGACTGATCTTGAGACCATCCATCAAGTTTGGAATACTTCTATCACAGTCGTACTTGGAGAAGTGAATAAGCTCGCGATTGATAAAGTCATCGTAGCTAACTGACGACTTGCTCGTATCAAGGTAGATATCTCGGTCGTATTCCTCGAGCCATTCTTTTCTATCATCGGATCGCTTCTTATTGAATACCATGTCAATCGCATCATCGCTCAATTGGCCATTGTGCTCAAAACCGACGATCTTCTTCTTCTCGAAGTACTCGCGAAATTCCTTACCGGTACTAGTACCCAAACCTTTGTAATACTTGATATGCCAACCCTTTGTATCATTAAGCTGCTTCCATTCATCATATTCACCATTGTTGTAAAAGACGAGTTCCTTGGACCCCTTGCGTGCCTTGAGAATTGGTGTATTCATAAAACCGATGAATCCGGGTACAAGCGTCAAGCTAGGCCACTCGGTTTGAAACAAATTGATTCCAAGACCCTTGATATGACTGCCATCCAAATCCTGATCCGTCATGAAGAGCACGCGCCCATAGCGTAAATTCTTTGTAATCTCGGACATATCCTTGTATACCTTGCCTGTCTCTAACCCAAGAATCTTTTTGATCTCCGCAATCTCCTTGTTTTCTGTAATCTTTTTCACAGATTCACCGCGAACATTCAGGATCTTACCCTTCATAGGATAAACACCGATAGTGTTGCGGTCTTCAGATGATAAGCCAGATACAATGCCAGCCTTGGCTGAATCACCCTCGCAAAAGATAATCATGCATAGTGCCGATTTTTCAGTCCCAGCCCAGTTGGCATCGACGAGCTTCGGAATCCCGCGAATATTCTTCGTCTTGGATCCGTCGGTCTTTTTTGCAGCCTTGTTCTCTTTGACTTCGGTAATCGCACAAGCCGCATCCATAATACCGATCTTTGCGAGCTTTTCGATGAATTTATCACTGACCGAACAAGTGGAACCGAATTTGGAACTAGGGGTGTTCATAAAGTCCTTAGTCTGACTATCAAAAGCCGGATTTTCAATGTCGCACCGGATAAACAAAATGAGCTGCTCTTTGATACTGTTGGGCTTGACTTCAACCTTCTTCTTCTTCTCAATGTATTCCACCATCTTTTTGGTGATCTGGTTGAGAATGTATTCAACGTGTTTACCGCCTTTGGAAGTGTGAATACCATTTACAAAGGAAACCTGCTGGAATTCATGATTCGGTGAAAGGGCGACCAAATACTCCCAGCGGCCATTTTCAGTGTCCTCATAAACGCGTTTGGATTCCTCTTTAGGGCCAATATACATATCCACATATTGCTGGAAAGTCTTTACTGGCAAAACAGCGCCATTGTACTTGACCTTGAGAGACTTGTCAGTAACGGCGGCGACATCGTAAACGCGCTTGCGCAAAAGTGCTAGCATGTCAGGCGATAATCCTGGGATGCCTAGGCGAGCATAGTCGGGGTTGAAGGTGATTTTCGTATAAGGCTTTGTCTTGCACTTTGCAATAACTGGCGCATGAATTTCATCCAAATTGGAAGTAAAAGACTGCGAATACTTCAACCCACGAATATGATCAATGGTTTCAACGGAACCGATGGTGGACCAGATGAGTGCAAGCTTGAAACCAAAACCATTCTTGCCACCAACGATCTTCTTTTCCGTTTTATCATAGTTTGTCGAAGTCCTAAGATGGCCAAAAATCATTTCAGGAATCCAGAGCTTGGTTTCCGGGTGCATAGCGACATCAATTCCATTGCCGTCATTCATCATGACAATAGTTCCATCTTCTTGGATAGAAATTTCAATGCTAGTCACGGGCAACACGTTATCAGTTTTAGCTGTAATGGCTTGTTGCATACGGATAACGTGATCGCGACAATTAACGACGCCCTCGTCGAAGAGCTTGTAAAGCCCTGGAATGTAGCGAATGGTCTTTTGAATAATTTTATCTCCGGCATCATTGAGAATCCACATTTCATTATCAACCTGCTCAACAGACCCGATGTAAGTGTCGGGATTATCGAGGATATGTTGTTTATCAGTCTTTTGTTGGTATTTATTAGCGAGAAAAGTATCGTTGGCGTTCATGGTTGCTTGTAGTGGTTTATATTTAAAATATCTATTTAATTAGTTTCAATTTTATTTCTTTCCACTTTTAGAAAAAGTGGAGCAAAAATTCTAAAAAAGTGGAAAAAAGTAAAAATTTTGCTATATACTTTTTATAAAAAGTATTATAATAGATGTCTGACCAAATATTTGGTTTTCCCGTAACATACAAGGGTGCGAATGTTTCTTTTGTAAAACAGATGACAAGGCAAACGGCAAATAATGTTTATTGTGGCTGTATTCAAGCGCAATATAAGAAATTTGTAACAGCAGAAAATAATCCACAAATATCAAATGCGCAAAGAATCTCTCAACTATTATCCTCGAAGACAAGTTTAGGAGGAAAAACATTCTTTGGAAATGCGAATAATCACAGAAAACCCAAGTATGATGCATTAAGCGCAATTACTACACCAACCATAAGACCAATTAGAAATAAATTTTAATTGTATGCGAATGATATACTAGTGATATATTAGTCATATTTTGTAATAATAATGTATAAATTATACGAATTCAATGAATTTTGAAATTGCGTAAAAAATAATTAATTATCATTTAGAAATAATTATTTTTCTCTAGTCATTTTATAATGATGCATACGAAAACAACCGGAACTCGTGCCGAGGTTTGGCATGGAACTGCGAAGCATACTAGTGGTGGATTAGAAAAAAAAGATTTGATCCAAAACAAACATGGTCGCATTGTTTCCAAAAGGAAGCATTTTTCTGAGAAAAAATCGAAGCGTTTGATTAAAGCCGGATACGGAACAAAGAAGGGGAAGTTCGGTTTTGTTATGCTCCATGGTAAGCATGGAAAGAAAGGTGGATCTAGCCGCGCGCGAAGCATGATGTTAGGCCGCAGCCGCGCCGGTGGCAAGAGCCGCAGGAGACGCGGCGGTTATTCAAATGTGAATTTTGCATTGAGCCCTACAGAAGTTCACGGACTCAAGGGAACCACCGCCGAGAACCCCAGCACAGGGGTGCAATTTGCGGCAGGCATGGGAAATTAAACCACAACATAAATTCTGTGTAAATTTAAATTATTAAGAAAAAGTATTATTTAATAATTTAGAAAAAAAAGCAAAAGAGATAATTTCAAAGATTCGTTTTAGGAACACGATGTTTTCCATATCCATATTTTGCCTTCGCCTTTTTAGCCAATTTTAGCGCTTTACTAGATGGTTTACAACCGTCTTGCAAAATATTAAAATCTACTGCTGCTGCTTTACCACCAGTTACCGAAGATGCAAGTCGGGCAATTCCCCAACTTTGCGGGGTTTGATTGGGGCGCGAGCCACTGCTTGCGTATGCACCTTCGCCTTTTTTGATTATTCTAGTCAACGCCGCTGTCGAACAACCGGTTTTTTTTGCGAATTCCGGGTTAGCGCCAACTGTTTTCACATTGTACATCTTTTGCGCATCGGTAATGTGAGAAGATTTTCGGGAAACAAAAGAGGCAAGCTTTTTCCTAGTAAAATATTTGCCTTGTTTGTACAATTTTCTAGATCGCATAAGCATTGATGCTTGCTTTTTCCTGTCCTTGCGTGTGAGTCTCTTTGGTAAATAACGCAAAGTAATTTGTTGTGGAACGCTTTTTTTGGTAGTCATCGTATTATATAATAGACATACAATAAATAAAATAAATATAAAAATAAAAATATTATAAGTGTGCGTTAAAAATAAAAATATTTTGCTTCATAAGTATTTAAAGATTGTAAAATAAAAACATTATAATGTCTACTTCAATAAAAAATTCATCAACAGATGGGAATGTATTAACAATTAAAACAGTGCAGATCGCACCATTTCGCACGTTAATGACGGCGTTGAAAGATATTTTATTAGAAACAAACATAAGTTTTCAACCGGATGGTATTCGAATTATAAATATGGATAAATCGCATACCATTCTTGCACACTTGTACTTAGCTGCGCAAAACTTCGAATTTTACGAATGCAAAAAACCAAAGATCATTATTGGTGTAAACATGTTTCATTTATTCAAGCTTATTAACTCGATTGACAATGACGACACGCTAACAATGTACATAGAGAATGCCGATTATGTAGATGGAATTGTATCGCATTTGGCACTAAAGTTTGAGAATGGGGAGATAAAACAATGTAAGACGCAAAAATTACGCTTAATAGAGCCAGAACCGGAGGAGTTGGAATATCCGGATGTAAAATTTTCCTCGATTATCAACCTTCCGTCGAGTGATTTTCAAAAGATTATTCGCGACTTGTCTTGTATATCTGATAAATTGGAAATAAAATCTGTTGGTAATGAATTAATATTTAAATGCTCTGGGCAGTTTGCTAGTGCAGAGATCCATCGAGCGGAGTCAGATGGCAGTATGGGATTTGTATTGAAACAAGAATCGTGTAAAGTGATTCAGGGTGAATTTTCACTAAAAAATTTAGGTTATTTTATCAAATGCACAAATCTATGTTCACAAATTGAAGTTTATTTAGAAAATGATTTGCCTCTAGTGGTGAAATATAATGTTGCAAGTTTAGGTGAGATTAAGCTGTGCTTGGCACCATTGCCATCGTCATAATTTATTTTTTCAATGTAAGTAAAAAATAAATTATAATAATATTTTTATTTTTATATACTATAATGTCTGGCCAAAATAAATATTCTAAAAGTTATTTAGATTACGTAAAAGCCAGGAAAAACTGCAATACACCTTCTTGTCAACCTTCTTGTCCTCCAGTAATTGTAAATAATCCAATTGGACCACCTGGTTGCACAGGACCTAGAGGTATGACAGGATACACTGGGCCAACCGGGCCGGTAGGTCGTGATGGTGCATCTACAAATACTGGTTCAACAGGCTACACAGGACCACCCGGACCTGTGGGTATAACTGGTGCAATAGGAAGTACTGGTCCAACAGGATCAACTGGTGCAAGTGGACCAACTTTTAACTTGAGTATTGGTGTTGGAACACCACCACTTAATAAAAGTTATAATATTCAAGAAAATGGTAATAATATCATGTATAAAAATACTGATAGATTGTATACTATCAATCCATTGGAAAATATAAACACAATTTTGTTTGATCAATCAATGTTTTTAGTAGAACCTGATGGTAGCAATATAAATACCGCTTATGTTAGTTTTACTGGTATGATAAGTGGAAACACAGGAGCAACTGGACCTGTGGGTGCAACTGGCAAAGTAGGTCCTATAGGTGATACAGGCGCCACAGGAACAAATGGAACAACAGGTGCAACTGGTGCAACAGGAGATATAGGTGCGACGGGAGAAACAGGTGCAACTGGTGCAACAGGAGATATAGGTGCGACGGGAGAAACAGGTGCAACTGGTGCAACAGGAGATATAGGCGCAACTGGAACAACTGGTGCCATTGGAGCCACAGGCACAACAGGTGCTAAAGGAGCAACGGGACCAACGGGAACAACAGGCGCAACTGGATCAACAGGAGCCACAGGCACAACAGGCACAACAGGTGCTACAGGTGCTAAAGGAGCAACGGGACCAACGGGAACAACAGGCGCAACTGGATCAACAGGAGCCACAGGCACAACAGGCAAAACCGGTGCTACAGGAGCAACGGGAACAACAGGCGCAACAGGATCTACGGGAACAACAGGCGCAACAGGATCTACGGGAACAACAGGCGCCACAGGTGTAACTGGATCAATGGGAGCAACAGGTACAACAGGAGCAACAGGAGCCACAGGAGCCACAGGCACTACTGGTGCAACTGGAGCAACTGGATCAATGGGAGCAACAGGAGCAACCGGAGCCACAGGGACAATAGGCGCAACTGGATTAACAGGCGCAACTGGCGCAACAGGCGCAACAGGCGCAACAGGCACAAATGGCGCAACAGGCGCAACAGGTGCAACGGGCACCACAGGCGCTACTGGATCAACTGGATCAACTGGATCAACGGGCACTACTGGCGCAACTGGATCAACAGGAGCGACAGGGACAACAGGAGCAACAGGAGCAACAGGAGCAACAGGAGCCACAGGGACAATAGGCGCAACTGGATTAACAGGCGCAACGGGCGCAACAGGAGCCACAGGCGCAACGGGCGCAACTGGATCAACAGGAGCGACAGGGACAACAGGAGCAACAGGAGCAACAGGAGCAACAGG
>Ga0136644_10003405_pt1 | contig 11923 bp, 18 predicted proteins | sample C_130820_EF_Meta_FD_94780 | JGI IMG/M metagenome (GOLD analysis project Ga0136644, IMG submission 94780) | Freshwater microbial communities from Lake Croche, Canada to study carbon cycling - C_130820_EF_MetaG (v2) (version 2) | ecosystem: Environmental > Aquatic > Freshwater > Lake | place... | reverse complement strand
CCCCATTTGATGTCGGAAACCCCCTTCTTCTTGTCGTTCCCCAGACCCCCTCCGTCTCCCGTTACATAGTAGTCTGCCGTGAGGGTGAAATATTTCCCGGCGTTCTTATCGAAGCTCTTGGGCATTTCTACGACTATTCCAGAAATTTAACGCACGGCTCGATACAACACCTTCGATTCGCTCTTCGGAGGCGCCGTGGTTTGCACGGGCCTCTTGGCCACCATGGGCCTACTCACCACTGGCGCACTCCCTCCGTTGCACCCGATCCCCATTTCCCACTGTCCACAAAATTTACGTCTTCCCGTGGTCGTTTTGTTTTAAGGGTGAGGGAGACACCCACCTTCGGGGCGTTCATACCGATCCCCATTATTGGTCCTCATACGTGACCTTCAAGAAAAAAGAGTGGTCGGCCCCGTTGAAATCCACTCCATATCCATCCGTGTCGAGCCACTCCACCGTGATTTCGGTGAGATTGATGAGGAAGGAGGGATTGGCCCTCTTGTAATATGTTTGAAGGTCGTCGCGGTAGTGGTTTACCTCAAAAGGGGCGGCCACATTCTGAAACCTCCCGATCACCCCTGGCCTATTGGATGCCCACATGGCGCCGCTCGTGTGGATGTCGTTGTGGGTTTGGCCCAACTCGGGGATTCGGAGGAAGAAGGCGTGCGTGGCATATAACTGGACCACATTGTACGATTTGCAGGACGTGCCTAGGGATTGGAAGGTCGAGGAGATCCCAAAGCACCGTGAGCACGAGCCCGGACGGAACCGGACCGCCTGAGGGGGAGTCACTCCCACAATGTCGTTGCGACATAAAAGGGAGATTCTCCCCTCAATGTTGTCGAGGACAACCTGGATGCCAAGTGAGGATAACGTGAGGGCATTGAGGGCCGTCTCCATGGTTGAGTAGTCGTAGTTTCCGGCCGGAATGGAGAATGAGTAGATTGTGTAGGTGGGGAGGGTTGTGGAGATCTCAAAGGAGAACGTATTCCCCTCGGGAACATTGTACTGGGAGTTTGGAATCTCGGCATGGAGGACTTCTACCCTATGAACTCCCCTAATTGTGTGCGGAAACCTCCACTTGTAGAAATTGGGGGCCGTCCCGAATGTACCCCCCTCTCTATGTTTCGAGTCTACATGGAAGTATTCGGTCCTCATGTCAAATATGTATTGAGAAATTTACGAGTGTCCCTGTTTGTAGAGCTGCCCGTGGTCGAATGTGATCATGTCGAGCACGAGGGCCGTGGTTTGGATCTTCGCATCCAGGGTGTAGGTGTAGTTCCCCGTCGAACCCGTGATGACGATGGCCCCACTCGTCGATCCGGCGCCGTTTGTGAGTCCGTTGGCGAGACTCGGCGCAGTCGTGGAGACTGTCGAGCCAGGCGTCGCAAGGTCGGGCATAGGGAGAGTGATTTGGGGCTGCGCATAGTTGGGATCGCCGGAGAGTGCCAGCGCCTCGACCTTGCTCGGGTCGACGACGAGGTGGAGCTTCACATTGTTGTAGATCGGGTGCATGTCCACACTCCCTCCGCCCGGATTGTCCATGGAGGTGTCGATGCACAATGGGAGGAAGTAGATTTCGCCCGGGAAGGAGTTGCCCTCGTGCCCATTGTACATGTATCGGTTGGCCTTCGTGAGGTAGAGGCGCACCGGCGTCTGGATCTTCGTGAGGACCTTCTCGTTGTTCACCTCGAGCCACATATTTTTGATGATGTCGAGGAAGATGTTCTCACGGTTGATGTTGCCGCCCTGGAAGTGGAGGTTGGCCTGGACGGTCACCATGAAGTAGCGCGCCACACGGTCGATGGTGTTCACGTTGATGACGATCTCAGGGATGGATGTGGAGTTGGTGGCGGGATTCCCGGTCCCCGTGCACGTGATGACCCTGTCGTGCGTGTGCCACTGGAACTCCGGAGTGAACCAGTTCTTCTGCTGGCTCAGCGGGTAGTTTGCGTCCCAAAGTTGCCGCGGGATGTCGTAGTAGTTGGTGAGAAGGGAGAAGTCGAGGACGCCCACGTCGACATAGGCACTCACCTCCGACCAGTTCTGAATCCACTCTTCGGGCTTCCGGAAGTAGAGCCAGAACTCGGGGTGGTTGACACAGTTCAGGATGGCGAAGGCATCCTTGATGTTGCGGTGCCAGGGCGTCTGGAACTCGTAGGTGAGCTCAAAGTCGAAGACGAGTTCTGTGGCCGAATTCGGGAAGAGGGCGTCGGTGATATTTGTCGTCGTCGCCGTCGTCGTTACGGCCGGATGGTCCTTCAGGCCGATCTCGTGGTAGTAGTGGTATTTGTATTTCTTGTAGAAGTCCTCCACCGGAGTTTCCGGGTCCCTCAATCGGAGGCAGTCGTGCTGACTCTTCATGTTGTACGTACTCCTCGTGGAGGTGCCGCGGCCGAAGTAGGAGATATTAGGGAGGGAGTCGTCCCACCGACCCGCAGAGGAGCTTCCGTTCCAGTAGATGTAGCGCGCGCCGCCGTGCTGGTTCCTCTTGGGGGTCCCGGTCCAGTAGCCGTTTGAGAGCATATGTTGGTAGTCGGTCTCCGAGGCAGTGAAGATTTCTCGCGCCATTCGCTCGAGTTGCCACGCCTTCTTCACTTCGGCCTCCGTCGAGTTGTGGAGGATCGTCCACTGGTCGAGCATATTGCGCGCCTGGTTGGGGAGGAGTTTAATGTTTTGGATGCGCTCGTGGGGGGTCGAGTCGGGCGAGGCGGCGTCGAGGTAGGCGGCCATTTTGGCCTTATTGACGGTCACCCGGAAGGTCCACTTCCCGTGGATCTTATCGACGAGGTGTCCGAGGGTAGAGGTGATTTCGAATTGCACGCGGGAGGGCTTCGTCGTCGTGACGGCCGTCTTCGGGTACGAGTCGCGCCAGTTCTGCGAGATAGGGTGGTAGGCCGTGAAGTGTGCACCGGTGAACGGGGTGTTGTTCCCGCTCACGACGGTTTTGAGCATCGTGGAGAGAGAGCCCTGCCCCGACATTTTATATGTGGATTGGAAAAAAGTAGCTTACTTTTCGTCGACGACCGGGAGAAAGTCCGGCGCGCCCCCGAAGATCGAGTGGATAATTTTGGCCTTTTTCTCCCTCGGCTTCTCCCCAATGTAGAACTCCCGGTGCGGTTGGGCCTTGGTGAGTTGGTACACGTCCCGGATGTTCTCCGACTGTGTGCACGGCCGAACGATGAGGGCGCGGTAGTTCCGACACGTGGACCGGAGGATGTCGAAGAACTGATTTTTGGAGAGCATCATTCCATACTCCTTGTAGAAGATGTCGGCGTTCTCCCTTGAGAAACAGTAAAAGAGGGCCGCAAAGTCGACATTTCGCCTCCAACTCGGGGGTAGGCACTTTGGGTATTGGGAGCAAACAATGACGGAGATCCCATAGTGCCTCCCCATCGTGAAGAGGGTTTTGAGGGCATTACTCTGTCGGAGGAGGTTCTCCTGGTCGAGCACGTCGTCGAGGATGATGAGGACGCGCCGCTGGGCCGTTCGCTGGATTTTTAGGACCGACTCCATCACCCCCTCGTCGTACCCGTTATAACAGAGCTTTGGGTTCATATATTGAGCGTAGGCTCCCGTGAAGTTTGTGGCCGAGAAACACACCACGTGGTCGAAGCGGGCTTGCATGCACCACAAGAACCACACGAGCCACGTGGTCTTACCCGTGCGTCTCTGCCCGTAGAGGATACCCGAGAAGTTGGCCGGCACGCTCTCCGGTTGGAAGTAGAGGAGCTTCAAATCCCGGATGGACGGGTGGACCTCATCGGGGGCGGCAAGGTCGTCAAACCCCTCCTCGTCCTCCTTGTCCGACATTCACCTACCATTCACAAAATTCTCACGTGATTGGTACCATGGACTTCGACGAGGCAGTCAATCAGGCACTCGGACCCCCGACCGAGCCGAGACCGGAGAAGCAAGACAAACCGGAGAAGCCCAAGAAAGTGAAGGTCCCACGGGAGGAGAGGAAGCGAAAGGAGCGCGACGAAACCGATGAGAGGCCGAAGAAGAAGAAGACCCTCCTTCCGGAGGAACTCGAGGCGCAGAAGGAGCTCTTTGCGCAGCTCGTTCGATACTGCGAGGCCTTCCCCGAGTGCTCCCAAGGGATTTTTGTGCACCCGGAGGCGCCGTGCGAGGAGATCGAGTTCCAACTGGCCACCATCCAGCGCCGGATCAATGCCAAGAACGAGCTAGGGATGATGCGGGCCGGGCTAGTGACTGGATGCATGCTCATGGAGACGGGGAACGACCTCATGGGCTCCCCCCTCCTCCTGCGGGGGTTTGCCATCTCCGTGCAGTCTGCCGGGGACCAGTTCGACTCGGTATTGAAGCAAATACTCTGTAAATATGGCGGGAATTTCGCCATGTCGTGCGAGGCTACCCTGGGCCTACTCCTCCTCAAGCACGCGGCGACCACCCACATGGTCAACTCCGCGGAGGCCATGGCCAAGAAAGAGGCCCCAAAAATCAAGGAGGAACGAGTTGATCCACCAACCATTATTGAAATTGATTCTACGAACCCTGAGCCGCTCCCTACGCCAGATTCGACGAGTTTGCCTCAATGAAGCGGGTGAACTTCACTAGGGTGATCTTGTCTCCGATGCCGATGTCGATCTCCGCGAGCGTCTCCTTCACGTGCTCCATGAGGATGAGGACGTCCGAGGCCGAAGTCTCCCATGCCTCCTCTACAGTCACCTCTGCCTCCCCGTCACTCTCCGTCGGGGGAGTCTCCTCTCGCACACTCTTGGCCCTATTCAGTCCCATTTGTTACTAATGGGTTCAGAAAAAAATCACTCTACGCACGCCAGCTTCGAAATCCACCGATCCGGGACCTTCCCCTTTGTGAGGCCGCCTGGGTCGCTCACTGGGAGGAACTCGACCGTGAACGGGAGCTGCGCGATTGCGCGCACCCCGAACAGGTTCTCTCCGTGCATAGAGACAACTGGCTCCGCTTGAACGTTAACCAAACCCCCAAGAGGGTTTTCCACTTCGACAGTGACCGCCGGAAACTTGTACTCCGTGATGACGCGCCCGTAGGCATCCGAGGAGTGGAGGATGTGCACATTGTTTTGGTTTACAAGGAGAAAATTGTCCCCGAGGAGGTAGCGCGCCGAATGGAAGTTGAGATAAAAGTGCGCCGCGCCCGTGTCGTAGAGCATAGAGATGCCCTTCACGCAATGAGGGCTGACAACTCGGAAATAATAGCGGTCGGATCCCACTCGGACGACTCCTCGGTGGGCTGGGTGGGGGCCTCCGTCGTATAGGCACCCCCCCACTGATTCTTCAACTCCACTCGATGCATGGTGACGTTTGGGCGAGGGTGTAGAGGGGAAGTACTCGTCGTCAAGGTCGGGGAAGTCGGGTAGGCGCTTACGACCTGCGGGTCATAGGGCGGGTGAAAGCCTGGCGGCGCATCCACCATGCCCGCGAATAGTTCGTTTGCCACCCGATTTAGATAGGCGAGTCGCTCGCGCTCCAGTTCCTCCGCCGTCATATCCCGTATCCCGTATGGCGACATGATGGCGCCCGTGTTTTTGTTGATGGTGAACGAGAAGGGCTGGATGGCACCTGAGGCGGTCACCATGGAACCGGCAACGTGCGCGTCGAAAGACATCTGACCGTTTATTATGGCGGGATGGTGGACGAAGAACTCGTTGAGGGTGGCGGTTTTATAGGTGAAGAAAGCGGAACCTTCCGGGGAATATTCCGCGGAAGGTTCCGTTTTTAAAAATTCCCCTATGTAGGTCTGGCCCGGATTTCGATGGAGCGCAGCACGCGCCGCCTCGTAGTAAGGAGCTCCCGCCTCGGGCGCCTGGAACTCGTGTGGAAGACTAAAAAGGGGTTGATATGAACCTTTCTCCTTCCCAGGAACCCCGTCACGAAGAGCGAACGCATATCGTGAATGGCGACGCGCTTGATTTGGTACCCAAGGTTGGTGAGTGTCTCCATCATAGGGATGGACATATCGACTTTGCCGGTGGTAGGGCCACGGATGGCGTCGGGTGTCTCCCTGCGCCGGTGGTAAGGGGTGCATAGGGAAGTGGAAGGGGGGATCCCCTTGCAAAAGAACGGGTAGGTCTTCCACTCGCTCGAAATTTCCCGGAAGAGGGCCAGGCACATCCCGTCGCACCGACCCGTGCGCAGACGCTCCCATATCTTCTTCTTAATTTCCACAGAAAGTAATTCCCACATTCAACTAGGGCATTAGAATTTTCTGACTACTCACTAGTATGGAGGGCTACTGCGTCAAGTGCCGCAAGAAAGTTCCCATGAGCACCCCCACCGAGAAGATTAATTCTCGCGGCGTCGGCATGTGGCAGTCGAAGTGCGGCACGTGCACGAAGACCGTCAACACGTTCAAGTCGAAGGCTCTGGCTCCCGATCCACGGGCTTAGCCGCCTCGGCGATTCCATCCGTGATGTCGCGCCCGATGTCGCGCGCCTTCTTCTGAGTCTTAGGCTTCCGGATGCGCGGCTTGGCTTTCGGTAAGGGCGCCGGCTCGTCGGGCTTCGCGGCCCGTATCATGCGCATTAAACCGTCTACGAATGTGACATGCTGCTCCTTGGGAAGGGAGGCCAAACGCCGGGCCGTCGTGGTCGAGACCTGGATGCGGTGGGTAGTGTCGTCAAAGGGTACTCTGAGTACTAGTGGCATGTTTAGTTACAATTGGGGTTAGAAAATTTCACTTGCGACTTCGTAAATTGTAGCGAGGCTCCTCCGGGGCGTCCAAGGTGAACTTAGGGACGTCCGAGGTGTCGAATTGCGGCGCACTCTCCCTGATGGCCGTGGCCGCGCCGCTCGCCAGGGTATCCTCGCCCGGTGATTTCGGCTTGCTCACCGGCGTATATACGACCTGCTTCACGGGCTCCGCCACACGCACGCTCGTCACGTCGAGACTCGGGAGGAGCGCTAGGTCCTTCTCGTTCCCCCAGCCGGACATGAGGAGGAGCTCGTCGGCCATGATGAGCTTGGCACGTTTGGCGCGAGGCATCTCCTCGTCGATCTCTCCGAGGATGGTCTTGGCCCTCTCTCCGACATATATGTCGAGGAGGGAGGTCGCCCCCCCGTCGAGGAACTCGGGCGCATTCCTTGGCCGCACGCCCCTGTGGACCTCATAGGGGGTTTTACGGATGGCCGTGTGGACCATTGTGTTGTAGGCATACGTCTTTTCCTGCAAATATTCCCCCTCCCACGTGTAGTTCTCCGAGGCTAAAAAGTCCATGTAGAAGGCCTGCTTTAATGTACGATTGGTTCGCTCGACCTGACCCTGGGAGGAGGGTTTGTAGGCCCTCCCCCTCCTAACCACGATCCCTCTCTTGTCTAGCTCCTTCCCAATCTCTACAAACTCGCCGCCGTTGTCCGTTTGAAAGATGGTCGGGAACCCCTCGTTCCAGAATATATCCATGACTGCGTTGCGCACCTCTATGGCATTCTTCTCCTTGAGGGGGCGCGCCCATAGGAATTTCGAGAAGAGGTCCACCATGACAAGAATGTATCTCATCTCGTTCATTTGCGAGAAGGCCCCCATGTCAACCAAATCGGCCTGCAGGTGCTCCATGGGTCGCGACGTAACGAGGGGCTGTACCACCTTCGGAATGACCTTGTGCTTCGAGGAGATCTGGTAGAGCTCGGTGTCCTTAATGAAGCGCTCCACATCCAGGCGGCTCACACCCAGGAAGGAGACAAGGAAGCGGGCGTGGGAAGTGGTCCTACCCCGGTGGGAGCAAATGGCCGGATCGTTCCAAAATTTCGAGAAGACTGCCCTCCTCTCGTCCTCATTGCTCAAAACCCGGCGCGTCACAATAATCCCATCGGTCGTTAATGTTCGGTAGTAGAGTGCCCCGTTGTTCCTATTGTAGAATACATACGGACGGATCTTCTCAAACACCTTAATGGCCGTGAAGGACTTACCGGGGAGGTCCTCCGGTGAGAAGGGGGAGGAGTAGGGGGGTGTCTTAGTGTCTTTCCGGTGGACCCGGAATAGGGGGTCGATACACCCGGCAATAAAGTGCATACGCCACTCCCTCCAGTGGATCCGGGAGAGGGTTGCATTGTCGTGCCCCACGCCCTCCGGGACTTTCCAAGAGTCGGGGAGACACCGGGAGGGGTCGTAGGGGTTCTCCTCCATCCAATCCGAGATGCTGGCGACGAAGGAAGGGTTAATCACCACATCGTCGTACCACTCGCAGTTGCACCAGTCTGCTCTGGCGATGAGGACCTCGATGAGTCTCTTCACCTCCGCTTGGGCCGCCTGCGCCCGCTTCACCTCCCTAGTCAAGACGGCCCTATCGGCCCCATCAATCGTCGACTTGTGAAACTCCATAAGGACGGTGTTGAGCCGCCCGTCCAACTCCAAAATCTCTTGCTCGTGCGTCTCCACACCCCTACCGTCGAAGGCCCCCTCGACGGACCTCTTGATGCGCTCTAGGGCCGTATTTATGGCCCCAATTTCGGACTCGGAGGCCTCCACGGACATCCCTTTCCAGGGGTGTGAGAAAAAGAGTTATGGGTGGCAAAGTGAGCAAGGAGGAAGGCGTCGGCAATATCATCCACCTTCTCCTTGATCTCCACAAGACCGGGCCAGAGAGACTTTGCCATCTCAATCGAGGCCCTCTTGTTGAGGGGGTGGGATCCCCTATTCGTACCGTAATACTTCTTAACGGTCATGGCATGGACGAGGAGGCACTTCTCCCCGGCCCACATTTGTAGGACAGTTTGGACGACGAGGAGGCAACTGGACAGGACCACCTTACCGTCCACGAACTGTTTCTCAATCACTATGAGGTCGGCCTGTTTGAAGAGGTTGTTGTTGGCCGCGCACCAGGCATTGATGTGGCCGTAGCACGTGTCCTTATTAATGGGGAGGCCCCCAAATATATCCACGCGCTGGGCCGTTGCCACTAACCCCTCGTCCATAAAGACAAAGGCCAGGTTTCGCATGCCTGGGTCGATGGAAAGGACCTTCATTTTAATAGGAGTTTAGAATTTAAAGGGTCTGCGGCGCGGGTACCTACCTCTCCTCGGGAGCACCATCTACCGATCCGTTAGAAATTCTACGGTCCTTCACTAACCCGAGGAGGGAGAGCCTCTTGCGGAGGGTGTCCACCCAGGCCGCGTGGGCATGGACAGGGGCAATCATGGCCATGAGCGTGTCCATCTTGTCGTTGATGGTGAGGAGGACCTCCATTTTCTCCTCGATTCTCTTCAAATCCTCGTCCATTTATAGTGGGTTCGGAAATTTCTTGCGCTTCGGAAGGAAGGGGTCGTTCCCGGCCCTCACTAGGGCCATATACCGCTCGGCATTCTTGATCCGCTGCGCGACCGTCTTCCCGGGAGGGGCGTACCGCATCTCCTTTTGCTTCACGGGCATATACCTCTCACTCGGAAATTTATTTGTAGAGCGTCCCGTGCTCGCATCCATACTGCTTGTCTAGGAGGGCGTTGAGCACGTAGAAGAGCCAGAAAACGCCGATGCCGGAGATGAGCGTGGGACTATCGATGTGTCCGTTCGCGGCACCCCACCAAAGGAGGACGAGCAGACCCCCCTGAATGATGCACTTCGTGTTGTACTCGATCATTTAGGGAGAGTCGGAAAATCCTCCGGGTCAATTGGAAGGAAGGCCGGGAGTGGCTCCTCGTGTCGTCCGCAAAACTGGACGGCCGTCAGTTCCCAAGAATTCCCGAACGAGGAGTTCCGGATGTGGTATGGGCCGCGGTAGGTGAGCTGCACACGTAGGATGTCGTTTTGGGTCACATCCTCGGTGTAGGGCCTGTTGTTGATGTCGACGACGGGGAACCGATCCCCCTCTCCCGAGACCTTGGAGCGGCAGTTCATCCCTGTCGGGTAGTCCCTGCCCGTCTTCACGGACCGACGGGTACGGAAGAGCGGCTTGAGCATGAACTGGGCCTGCTGCGCGTTCATGTTGTTGTCGGTGGAGATGATGTGTGCGAGAAGGAGCTCGTCCAGGTCGTCCATGAAGGCCTTGAAGTTCTCCTGCGACTCCTTGGCGCCCTTCATGGTAATGTCCGTCTCGAAATTGGCCACCCTCATCCCCCTGTCCTGCGACTTGTCAATATCCTTTTTGGATAACTTCGGGAAGCATGTCACAAAGGGAGGCGACGTCACGGTGAGGGGTCGATCGTAGTTTGCATACACACGTCCGCCCGCAGACGTAAATGTGACAAGGTCGGCAACGTTCACTTTCCCCTTCCAGTCCATAGTTGTAAGGGGATTGGAAAAAAGGCACGGGTTGGAACCTTCCGAAAAAACAGGTATTAGGCGGAACGGAAAATTCAAAAATCTTAGAAATTCTTTTTTTCTAAGGAACCGTTAGTGAAATAGGCCCGCGGCAAAGAAAAAAATGGATTTAGACTTCGACTTGGCCGCACTCATATGGCAACAGGCCCGGACGGCCCGTCAGGAGCACTACGAGGAGTTCGGCGCGCCCGTACTCCTGGAGCGCACCACACACGACTCTATTTTGCCCAACACCCGTCTGGAGACGTGCATCCACTCCCCATACGAGGACGTGACGAATGGGGATGTGGTTTGTACGAAGTGTGGATTAGTGATCGCGGACAAGGTCTTTACACCGCTCGAGTACATTTCGGCCACCCATTCCTACCACCGCAAGTCCATCTACAGGAGGGCGCATCATTTCAATGAGCGCATATATCAGTGGACGTGCCGTGACCCGCCGGTGGATAAGATGATCCTCTCCCTCGTCACAAAGGAGCTCCAAAACGACCTACCCGTGAATAAGACGAAGATTCGCATGGCACTCCGGAAGCACGGCGGGGTGAAGTACATCGAGCGGTGGATTCAAATCTATGTCCACGTCACTGGGTGTGAGGCGCCCACCCCTTCGAGTATGCAAGTGGCGGCCATGAAGGAGATGTTCCTTCTGTGGGAGCAGGCCTTCATGGCAAATAAGCCGGAGACGCGGAAGTGCATCATCAACTACAACTTCATATTTGTGCGCATGTTGCAGTGCCTCAATATGCCTGAGCACTACCGCTGGTTCCCGATGCTCAAGTCAAAGGCGAAGGTGCGGGCACTGGATGGGATTTGGAAGGACATGTGCAAGTCTATGGGTGTGGAGTATTCACCCGTGCCATCGTTTAAATCTCTTCGTTAGAAGTTGAGCTTCCTCCTTGCGGGAGGTGCGAGGATAACAGGCAAGCCATCTTGAGAGATGTAGATTCTCTTTTGGCTGCGGGTCCTTTTCCCGGAAAGCCGGGGGTGCGTCCGTCGGCCCCACGCCGTTGGCGTTGAATACGATTTAGGGGAGAAAGACCGCCTGCGTTTCATGTTACATTTTAGTCAGAAAATTTCTGTATTTATGCAAATGTTCCCGCGCCGGCGCAATCGCACCCGGCCCAGAGCCTACACCCCTAAAATCCGCGCATCATCTTCCCGTACCCCTTCTTCCACCCCTTGGGTTTCTTCCGCTTTCGGCGCTTGTTCTCCTTATTGTTGAAGCGCCGGATGGCCGCTTCCCGTGCGAGGCGCACACTGTTTGCCTCAGTGTATGCCCTCTGTCGGTCGGCCCTCGTTATCCAAGGGGGAGAGTCGGGCATTTTATGTGGGGTAAGGAAAAAGTCACACCCGCCCCCGTGGGGATCGAACCCACGACCACACGGTTAAAAGCCGTGCGCTCTACCTTCTGAGCTAGGAGGCGTAAATTTTGTGGTAAGGGGTAAGGATGGGGGATTGCCACTTCAACATGGAGTGTGCCATGTGGATCGCACAAGTCGCCATGTCCTTCCTAGTCATCCTCTTCTGTATGCTGATGATCGGCCTAAACCACGGCGCGCTGGAGGTATACCTCCCCCTCATCACCTCCACGGCCGCCGTGTGGGTCCCGACACCCAAAACACCCTCCTTCCGGAAGCCCACGGACCCACCGGCCGCCCCGGACCCGGT
>Ga0136644_10003403_pt1 | contig 11925 bp, 14 predicted proteins | sample C_130820_EF_Meta_FD_94780 | JGI IMG/M metagenome (GOLD analysis project Ga0136644, IMG submission 94780) | Freshwater microbial communities from Lake Croche, Canada to study carbon cycling - C_130820_EF_MetaG (v2) (version 2) | ecosystem: Environmental > Aquatic > Freshwater > Lake | place... | reverse complement strand
TTTTTTATTGATAAATACATGTTTTTTAGATACAAAAGAAAATATTATTATGGATGGAAATTTTACTAAAATTATTTATTCTAACAAATCATTTACTATTAATGGTATTTATATTCATTTGAATTTTGATTCCGTTACAATAGATAAAAATATGAATAAACAATATATTCAATTTAATCCTTATTCTTTTAATAATCAAAAAATTATTAAAGAATTAGTAAATATTGAAAACAAAATACTTGAATATTATAAAACGTATTACAGTAACAATAGTAAAATAACAAATTTATTAGAAAAACAATTATATAGTGGAAATATTAAAATATATAAAGAATATATAGACAACAAAAATAATAAATCGTGTAAAATATTTGAAAAAAAGAATTATATTTTAAAAATATCAGGCGTTTGGGAAAACTATAATGAAATTGGATTGACATATAAATTGCTTGAGATAGGGGTATAACAATTAAAAGTTCATTTTCATCATTGTATTTGAAAATCTTCCTTGTTTTATTTTATTGTAAGAAAATGGAACTCTACCTCCCGTTATATCATGATAACTATTTTGAGATGGATTAAAATTATATGGTGTATTAAAACTTGTTATTTTGATTGTATTGTTTTCTTCATCTATGATGTAATCTAAAGATTGTATTGTATGAATTCCATCGTCTATATTTTCTCTATAACGAACAAATTCTTCTTTATTTACTTTTTTATAAATATCATCTGTAAATTGTATTATTTCTTTATCTAAAACTTTGTAAAATTGGGATCTATCAATATTTATACCTAAATGTAAAGCCCGAATTTGAAATGCATTGTCTTCATACCCCCAAGACCATAAATTCGGAAACCCTAATGTTTTTTCAAAATCAGAACCTAAAACGGATACAATTCCTCCTAATGTATTATCATATCCAAAAAAATGTTTTATATTATTTTCTGTTGTTTGATAATTTAATAGATTTTTTTTGTAAGGCATTGTATCAACATCATTAAATACAAATGTAATATTTTTATAATCATCTGGGTATTTCAATCTCATAACTAAAAAACCAATATTTTTCATAGCACCTCTATTAAATTCTCTATCATCACATTGTTCTGAAAAATAAATTTTATAATCTGTTAGTGGTATATCTTCTAATACATATTTCATTTGTCTCAAGAATAATTCTTTTTGGTTTTCTCTATCTCTATATGGAATTATAAAAATTATTTTGGGAATTTCTGCCATATAAGAACAATAGATTATTATGGAAAAAACATTTTCATTTGAGGGGGTTTTTTTACATTATTTTTTGTAAATATAGGAGAATTTATGACATTTGAATTTGTTGGTATTATAACAGGATTGTTTTTGATAACTTGGTTTTGGTTTTCATTTTCATTATAATTTTTGGGTATTTTATAATTTCGAATCATATTCATGATTTTTTCTATTTCATTATCTGAATTTTCTATTACTAAATAATTGTTTACAAGATTATTTACAAGAAAATTATCTTCGGAAATTTCTCGATTCAATTCTAAATCTTTTACATATGGTTGATTAATATATGCTTGTTCTATTATATGTGGATTATTTACTAATGGTGTAACAAATAAATTAGGATCTATGGGTTGTAAATTATCTTTGAAAAGTTGGGGATCTTCAATTGGTGTGATTTCTTCGGATTGTTTAATGTTTTCAATTGGTGTAATTTCTTCGGATTGTTTAATGTTTTCAATTGGTGTGATTTCTTCAGAAGGTTGAATGTTTTCAATTGGTGTGATTTCTTCGGATTGTTGTATGTTTTCAATTGGTGTGATTTCTTCGGATGGTTGAATGTTTTCAATTGATGTGATTTCTTCATAGGGTTGAATGTTTTCAATTGGTGTGATTTCTTCAGAGGGTTGTATGTTTTCAATTGGTGTGATTTCTTCGGATTGTTGTATGTTTTCAATTGGCGTGATTTCTTCAGAGGGTTGAATGTTTTCAATTGGCGTAATTTCTGAATCAACATTAAATGTAATATTTTCTACAAGTTCTCCTTCCATAATTATATATTTATAAACTATATAATTATAAAAATATAAATAATTATAAAATTATTATACTAAATATATATTCTAATTTTATGGATAATATATTTGTATATAAAAATAATACAGACGGAAATGTTGGTATGGGAAAAATACCAAATTATTTATACCAATATTTAGATAGTATAGAAAAAGAATATTATATTCCAGACAAAACAAAAACAACATATCATACTTATTATACAAACTTAGTCGGTAATGTAAAAGACAATTTTGATAAAATTCAATATGATATTTTCTGGAAAAATATTTGTTATAATATTCAAAATTGTATATTACAAAATGTTTTCGAAATGAATGAAATATATTATTCAAATCCTAAACCTAATTTTGAAACATCAAATTTATATGGTGCAGCAGCAAACCTTATCCCTCATCGTGATTGTATTTTATATGATTTCAATGGAATTCGTTTTTATAGAGTTATTATAGGAATTACAAATAATAATAATGATACGATTACAGAGTTTATAAATTATAATATACAAACAAAATTAAACAAAGGAGATTACATGATTTTTGATTTTGATAAAACATTACATAAAGTCAAAAAAATAGGAAATACAGAAGTTCCTAGAATTTTATTGAAATTGCATTTTATCGTTTGTGAAAATTGTAAATACAATATAGATTATGTAAATTTTGTAGCATATTTTTATAAATATTATTATTATATTGCACGTTATACAGAACAAATCGGCACAGACCCCAATACATTTCCCGGATTTTTCTTTGGGTTATTATGGGAATATCCTTTTTATCATTCTTTCAAATATATTGTTTTTTTATTATTTATTTCAAACATCATAATATTAAACAGATTTTACAAAATAAGATTAACGAATTATACCAAATTGAGTATTTATTCTTTTCTTATGTTACTTTACACATATTGTAATATTGTATTGTTTCATTATTTACAATATTTATTATACAATAGATATTCTGTAAAAATAATATAAAATTGTATAGAATTTAATATCCATGAATGGAAAACTTTTATTATATTACTATTGCAACAAAACCTCATAAAGTTCTCGATAAATTAATAGAAAAAGTCAAAAAAAACAATGAAAAAATAGAAGTTCTCGGTATAAGTGAGAACCGTCAAATTGGATGGGAAAACCAACAGAGATTTGGCGTAAAATTAAGAGAAGTTTCTGATTTTTTAAAACGTCCTGAATTAAATCCAAATGATATTATCCTTTTTACAGATGCTTATGACGTTGCTTATTTTGGAAACCAAAAAGAAATAATAGAAAGATATCTTGCATTTCAATATCCCATTGTATTTGGATGTGAAAAAGATTGCCATCCAGATGCATTTCGATCAAGAGAATATAAAAAAACAAATGAAAAGTTTGAGTTCTCCTATTTAAATAGTGGGATGTTTATAGGGCGAGTATATGCATTACAAAAATGTATTTTGAATTATCAATACAAAGATACAGATGACGACCAAAGATATTGGACGACTCAATTTTTGGAAAACCCAGATCTAATTACATTAGATTACAAAAATTCATTGTTTTTGAATACATCTGGATTCAATGAAAACTTTTTTATTTTTGATATAGAAAACAATATAGCATTCTATAAATCATACAATCCACTATTCGTACATGTAAACGGTCCAGACAAATCATTTATAAATAATTTGATTGGATAAATATTTTGTTTGGATAAATATTATTTGTATAATTCTATTTACTACTGTAAATGCAGTGAAATAATTAGTATATTTAGATTATTTAGTATATTCAATATATACAATGTGGAGAGCAATCATAAATCGAAATATTTATACTATTTTACATGAATATGATGAAGAAAAACGAGATACTAATGTAAGTATTGGTGGAATTGATATACCTTCATTAGAAAACGATGAATATTTACAATTTATGAAAGATATAAATACTGCTGTTAATAAAGGTCCATTGATTGTAAGTATATATATGGATGCAAGTGGAACAATATTCACAAAAGATAACAATGGAAATGATATCAATCTTCGTTTAGTAAAAACAACATCTTATACATATCCTCATATGGATATTAGTGGTAATTTTGTTGATGGAGTTTTTTATTTTACTTTTGATGACGGTTCTACATTTAATAATGTAGATTTAAATGATTCAGCTTATTGGTATTATATACAAAGTGTTAGTGATATGAATAATTTACTACAATGGACCTAGCGTTTTATATATATAATATTTGTAATACTATATTATATATTTTTATGATTCTTTATACAGATGATGACATCCCAATTATATACAATCCGATTCAAATCAATGATGAAAAAAATGTTTCAACAAAAGAACCATCAAATTCTGAAAACAATAAAAATATACCTATACCAAAACAAATAAATGTAAATATAATTGTTCGATTTATATGCTGTTGTTTTCATAAGAATCCAACTTGATTAAATTTATCATATTATTTATATTTAAATTTTGGATTGTATATGAATTGCATGGAATATTAGATGTTACAATTGTATTATTTTCTATTTTTTCTTTCTTTTCTTTCTTTTTAGGTGCTCTATGTTGAAACCCTTCTACTCTTTCTTTTAATATTATATCCCATGTTTTTTTAATAGTTGGAAATACAGATTGAAACCATGGTTTATTTCTAGGAATTAAAACACATGAATATTCCTCTAAATACCAATAATTTGTAGAAAATAAAATCAAACCTTCTTCTCTAGCCGATTTTTTCGTTTCGGAAATCCATTCTTCTATATTTTCTTTTTTCAATTCTATACACAATGGTATGTATTTGTATTTTGGAATATTTACAGAAATAGATGTTTTATCTTTTTCAATAAAGTGGAGAACCACCCCACGATATTCTTTATCAGAATCTTCATAAAATTCTTCTTCTGATTTATATTCTAAAATTCGGGTTTCCATAAAATCACAGTAATTTAAATCACATGTTTCCATTTGTATTTGACATTGGACCCAATATTCTTCTTTTGGAATACCAGTAATATCTCGATTCACAATATTTTTGATTTCTACCATACGTCCATAACGCATATTATCAGGATCAATATTTATACCATCAGGTGATGCTCCAATAAAATCATAATTTGAATGTCGTATACACCCAAATTCTCCTATTTTTGTATGAAACATCTTTTCATATATCATTGCTGTTATTGGTTCATATTTGATACCCCAATGAGTTGGTAATGAAGTATTTATTTTAGAAAAATCTGGAGTTGTATTTTTGTTTTGGGGTTGACATTTCTCATAAATGATACTATTTAATTGTGATTCTGAACCAAAAATTTTGGATAAATTACTAGCACTTAACAGATTATTACGGAATTCATACCACTCTGGCGTTCTCTGTTCTGGTTGAGGTAGAGAACTTAATTTTTGTATTTTCAACGTAATATTATTTACTGTATCTTCCAATTTGTATAAATTACCCTTTTCCCATAAATTTTCATATTTTATAGAACGTGGTGGTATTTCAGTAAAATCTATATAAATATTCCAAAGTTGTTCTACAAATTCTAATAATTCATTGAATAATTCTTCTTCTATTTTTTCATCTTCTATATATCCATATAATTCTGCATCAGACCATTCTTCAAATAATATATATGTTATATGATAAAACATATCTTTGTAAAAAGTGGGGGAAGATAATTTTCCAATATTGTCATTGAAAAACTCGGTAAATTCATTGTAAATATCATTTACAATATCTAAAATGTCTTTTTCTTCTAAATTTTCTAATAAAGATAAAATATTTGTCATATTTGATATTGTTGAAAATGTTGAAATGATAGATTCATTATCATTTATATCATTATCAGATGGAATATAATCTGAATCAATCTTTTCATCATTATATACCATTTTTTGTTTTTTATATATCTTATAATAATTTATATCTATGTGATTTATTATAAGATATTTTGTTCTTTTTATATTCCTTCTTCCTTTTCTTCTTTTTCTACTTCTATATCAATTGAATCCAAATCAACAATATTCTTTTCACTAATCCTTTTGGGTGTAAGAGATTTCAATGTAGAAACCCTTTTGTTATCTAGATTTTTTAATGTAAAACATCTATTTTGAGAATGAAAATGTAATGATGGAATAGAAACAATTTCACGTGTATCTTTATTATAATTGACTTCTTTTGTTTTTTGCAATTTGTTTTTTTCCATACAAGTTACAAAAAATGCTTTCAATGATTTGACATCTTTTATAGGTAGTGTATGTTCTACACCATACTTCTCAGCATATTGATGCAATTTTTGAATCTTTATTGTTTTGTCTAATTTATTCCATGTTTCCGATTTATTATGTTGTTTTTCACGTTCTAGAATTCTATCAATACATTGATAATTATCTTCATTTGATGATGTATTGTATGGATTGATAATATTTTTATATTTATGAATAGATGTTTTTTCATCTTTTACTTTCTCAATTACTGGAATAGTAGATGGAGGAGGTAATTCAAACATATTGAAAGAGTTTTCTTTTTATATAGGTAATAACAAATAATGTTTATCTTGTTTTATTAAATATAGTTTTGGATTTGTTTTTTTTGGATTTGTTTTTTTTGGATTTACCTCCCATTGCATTTGTATCTGATTTAGTACTATCATTTGCATAATTACAAGTTCTATCAAATATAATAATAGTTAATTCACTATAATTTTCAATCGTAGATAAATAATCTAATATTTGTAATAATGATATAGATAATATTGTTATTCCATTAATAACTCTTTCAGTAACTGGAAAACCATTTAATTTCAATTTAATTAAACATGAAAGAGTATAATAATCAAAATTATCATCATAAGTGTTTTTGTTGTATTTTGCAGTATACCTTTTATTTGTTAATAAATCTCCAGAATTAGATATAAATAAAGTGTAAGGCAATTTTTTAAATCTAGATTTTTTTAATAATTCTTTTAATTGATTTACAGTTCTTTCATCATATGTTGTTTCTGTTGCATCACAACTTTGAGATACAACATATTGTTCTGGTTCAACTGTTTTTATACATCTAACAATACTACCATGTAATGAATCAATAAATATTTTATATATATCTTTTTTATTTAATTCTAATTTTTTTGTTTTTTCTAATTTTTTTTCATCTAATTTTGAACTAGTAAGCATTGCTAACCTATAAGTAAAATATTGTTCTATACGTTCTACATCTATACATGATAATTCTTCAGGTTTACTTTGATTAAATTTAAAAATTTTTTTAAATTCATCATATTTATTTCCTGTATACTTAATTACTTTTAATAATAATTTATGAAATTGTTTTAATAATTCACCATGACAATAAATATCAATTACACCGACCGAAAAGAAAAATGGGACAACTTTTCATTAAAAAATAAAAAGTAACTCAATTTTCTGTTTCAATAGTGTAAATGCACCCAAGTGGGCTTTAAGCACAGCATTTGACGATTACATCCTTTCGGTTGTAATGGTTGGCTTATTTTGTTATAATTTGTATTCTCTCCTATATCTTTCAGGTCTCTCTCCTGTTTCCATATAAGATTCAAACACTTTTTGAATATTTTTACATCCATTCTTGTCACGATTGATGCACCCCTTCCTGTTATTTTCCATTTTATATGTTAGGATAGAATGCATCTTTCGTTCTTTTTGCTTTGGGTCTTTCTTAAATGTCAAATATAGATTTTCACATACTTCTTCGGTTTTGTAAGATAAACAGGAAGTGCGGAATTCATCTATATTATACACTTTAAATTTCTCTTTGAGTTTTCGTTTTAATGTTAAATTTGGTGTAGAAATGAAATTCCTCATTTGTTTGCCGATACTCCAATCTCCAATGACAATAATATGGTCTTTACTGTATTTCTTGGTAATTTTATTGAGTAGGTTATCTTCGGTGCGTTTTTTATTGATATATCCATACCATTTATATTGACGGAATTTGAAATGTTGATATAGTGGAACAAGTTTCGTATTTGCTTCTAATTTTGCAATAATATATTCTTTGAACTTTTCTATATTACAAGTTTTGGAATTATATTGACTCAATCCATGTTCTATCTCTGTAATACCAATTTTATCTTTGTAGTTTTTCATCAAGGATTGATATTTAAGGCGCTTGGTTTCTTTTAAATATTGACGATTCGTATAAGAAAGAAAATTTCCATCATCATCCATCATGGTAAATATCGTTCTCTTTCCAGGGTCAATAAAGATATGTTTCCCTTGTAATTCTTCTTTTGGAATTTCATCTACATAAGGAAATTCTTGTATTTCGGTTTGTTCTTTTTTCTTGGTAGTTGATTTATTTTCTAACTTTTTCTGTTTTGCTTTTTCTTTTAACTTCTGTTTCTTTTCCTCTTTGATTTTATCTTTTTCTTCTTTAGTTAGTCCTTGTAATGCTCGTTTTCCTTCCTTTTTTCTCTCCTTTTTCAATCGTTCTTCTTCTACATAGTCCTTATGTAAAAATCGTAAGGAAGTAACATATCCATCTGTAATAATTGTATAGTCAAATACATAATCCTTCAGTTTCTGGTTTATATTCCAAAATGTATCCCAAATAAATTCTTTTTTTTCCTCTAAACAGTTGTATAAATCTGCTTTAGTTTTGTTCTTTGGTTTTCCTTTATTTTTTCCAGTTTGAATTTCTTTACTTTGTTTAATCCATATATCCAGTTGTGATTTATGGGTTTCTGTATCCACTAATAATTCAACCAATGCTTTTGTATCAACTTGAATATGTCTTGGTATAGCATTGGTTTGTAATGGGAAAAATTGGAAGGATTTTCGTTCTATGGATTCCAATCCTAAACACATAAATATCATATGTTTTAAATACTTGTATGGTGATACTTTGATGTCATAATAATAACTGACCTCGTAAGATTCAGGAACAATATTATAACGGTTCGTATTCAGCCATGAATGGTATTTTTCATCACAAATAACCGTATTATTGAGTATATCATTTTTAATTGCATTCAGGTCTTTGTATAGTTGCTTTTTAAAATCCTTATCGTCCAATTGGTCTTGATACAAATGACAAAAATAGGAATTGATATATCGTTTGATATAATCAAAGAAATGCAACTTGATATTATTTTCTATAGAGGTAAGCATGGTAGTCGAATAATAATCCAATACAGAAGACAAATTACTACCATCTTCTAAAGGAAAAGAATGTAAATTTTGAAATTCTTGTAGAAGAATTGCATTATCGCCTTTTGGTTTCTGTCCCGAAGATGCTTTCATTACCGACTTCATGCACATAGAAATTGTATCTGTAGTAATTTCTGGTATAGGTTGATTATTGTGATATTTGTGTAGTATCCATAATCGCAATAAAAAATAGGTTTTTGTAGTTATGGAATTGGTTCGTAATATAGCGTTTTGTAATGTTTCTAAAGTTTTTGTTGTTGCTTCTTTCTTATCGTCATTTTTATAGATGATAGAAGAGATTGGTAGTTTCAAACACCGATATTTGTCGGGTGGTTCGTTTTTGGAATTCATCCTATATATTTACTAAAGATATTGTCTTTAAGTAAATATACGCAATTATATTATTCCTAAATATCATCTGTATGAATAAATAGCATAGGTTCTTGTATATCATATGGTAAATAGTTTTCCTCTAATTGTTGTTTAATTCTTTGACAAATAACTTTTAGTTCTTCTAAACTAAAATATTCACCATGACTTTGTTTTTGGTCAAATATTAAATAACAAGATTGTGTTTCATCTTGGTTCAACATTGAACAAAAATCCATCCTTAATTGTTTTTTCTCATCTAAAGAACTAATTGATGGCTCACACCGCTCTAAATATTTATACTTATCACTAAAATCTTCAACAATAGTTTTCAGTATGGTATGAAAATCCTCGCAAAGTATTTCTCTTAACTTTAATTCTTTTGTTGTAAGTGGATAATGATAAAATATCTTAAATTTGACACTGAAAGAATAATTCATATTTATGTTGTATGGACTTTATCTTTATTCTCTTTATTCAATTTTTCTTTCCTTTTTTGATATGCCCTCTGTCTATATTCTTTTAATTTTTCAGGATTTTCTTCCCTCAATTTCTGTAAATAATTTGAACCCAATTCCTTGTATTTTTCCTTATTCTTTTCGTAATATCGTTTATGATTTTCACCATTCGTATATTTCTTTAACCGTTCTTCCAGTTCTTGGTTTTTGCGTTTCAAATCTTCATTCTCTTTCTTGATAATATCAATTTCATTCATTTGATATTATATATCATATAATTTTTAAATAATTGTATGTATATTTATTATGAAGCATCATACAGAAGATTACAAACTATCTGCGGTTAAATATTACCTTAAAAACACAGATGATTTACGGACTACTTGTGAAATATTTGATTGTAAGAAAACTTCCCTAAATAGGTAGGTCACCCAATACAAGAAACATCGTAATATTTTCAGAAAAACTCGTAAAAATCATAATCTCAAAATAACACCACCTATGGAAAACTTGGTAAAAGAAACTCTGCGACAATATCCAACAACCACATTATGGGAATTTTCTAAACTTATCCATGAAAAATATGGTGTTCATTTGTCTGATGGTAGTATTGTGAATATTTTACAACAGAATAAAATAACACGAAAACGATTACGAAATAAATATTATCCAGAAAAACATAAAGGACAAGAGAAAGAAGACATGGAAAACTTCTATAGGAAATTAAACAAGTTTAGTTGGAAAAATACCATTTGTTTGGATGAATCATCTATTTACCTCAACATGTCATCTAACTATGGACGAAATAAAAGCGGTAAAAGAGTCATACGAAAAACAAATAAATACCCATACAAGCGATACAATTTATTATGTGCGATTTGTGCTGATAAAGTAGTTGGATGGAAATTATATAGGGATTTGAAAGGTGGTGTAAAAACCGATAACATTATAGATTTCTATAATGAGTTCATTAAAGATAAATATTCTAACTATGTAGTCATAATGGATAATGCGGTTATACACAAATCAAAGCGAATAAAAGAACTGATAGAAGCAACTGGAAATGATTTACTCTACAGTTTGAGTTATCATCCATAAACAAACGCAATAGAGGAATTCTTTAGTCAATTAAAGCATTATATAAAACAAGAAAGCCCCGATGAATATGATGAAATTGTAAGAGTGATAGAAAATACTATAAATAACAAAATCAAAAAGACCCATCTACAAAACTACTTGAAACATAGTTATAGAATTTATAACTCATAACCCCTTTTTGTCCCATTTTTCTTTTCGGTCGGTGTAATAATATTTTATGTTCTTCATATAATTGATCTAAATAAAGTTTTTCTCTTGTTTTTAATAATTCTCTTTTAACTCTATCAATAATTTTACTAGGTATATTTGGTAATTCTGTATCTATATTACTATAAATATTATCACTTTTACTATCCATATTATAATATAAATATTTTTTAGTATAATTTATAATTAGAAAATTACAAAAAAGAATATAGAAATAATTTTCTTTATTCATTAAATAGAGATGGAATTATCAAAAAAAACAGAGCGTTCTGGTTCTCTCAATGAAGAAATGTATGTTACGAAACGTAATGGTAACCGCGAAATTGTTTCTTTTGATAAAATTCTAAATAGAATCAAAAAAATAGGTCAAGAGGCAAATATGAAATTGAACTACACTACTTTAGTAATGAAAGTGATCGACCAATTATACGACGGTATTTCTACTACAAAAATCGATGAGCTATCCGCAGAACAATGTGCCTCCATGGCTTCTATTCACCCTGATTATAATGTATTGG
>Ga0136644_10003401_pt1 | contig 11930 bp, 8 predicted proteins | sample C_130820_EF_Meta_FD_94780 | JGI IMG/M metagenome (GOLD analysis project Ga0136644, IMG submission 94780) | Freshwater microbial communities from Lake Croche, Canada to study carbon cycling - C_130820_EF_MetaG (v2) (version 2) | ecosystem: Environmental > Aquatic > Freshwater > Lake | place: Lake... | reverse complement strand
TTTCGTTGACAAAAGGGCCAAATAGTGGGGTTACAGCCTCCCTGAAAAGGTGATCGACTTGAATCGAGCCAGGCGTTTTCGAGTACGAGTACGAGTACCGCGACGCTGAGTACGAGAAAGCCGTGCTTCGACCCACTAAAATACCTGAAGGACCAACTATTTTGATGTTTTTTGGGTTTTTTCCGCTTATCGAGCTTTTTTCCTTGCACGGCGGAAGGTAGAAAATCTCCGCCATCTCAACGGGTGATAGGAAGTCCCTTTTGAAAGGGTAGAGTTATTCTTCTGTCTTTTGAAAGGCCATGCGATGGGAAGCTTTTTGCTTTTACTTAGGCGTTCGACATGCTCGCGTGTTTTGAACATTGCAGCGGGTGCATTGGCAATTGTTGTCAGCATGGCTATGCCCAGCGATGCCGGTATAGTCACGTTCGGTTCTGACGGTAACGAGTTCAGTATCGAGTTCGTGACGATCGGCAATCCTGGGAATCCAGCCAATACCACTGGTCCGAGTACTGCAGGTAGCGTGGGTTACACCTACGACATTGGCAAGTTCGAGGTCAGCCAGGACATGATCACCAAGTTCAACGCTTCGCAATCGCTTCAAATCACCCAGGACAGCCGCTTTGAGAATAGTCCAGCGACAAGCGTTTCGTGGAACGAGGCGGCCCGGTTCGTCAACTGGCTCAATACCAGCACTGGGAACCAAGAAGCCTACAAATTCACCAACAACGGCGTCAACGATGACATCGATTTGTGGACTGAGTTGGATACACTCGATTACGACGCAGCAAACCCTTATCGCAGCAAGCGAGCGAAGTACGTGCTGCCGAGCTACAACGAGTGGTACAAGGCGGCGTATTACGACCCGATCAACAGTCAATATTTCTTATACGCTACGGGAAGCGACACTGCTCCAACGGCAGTTGCAAGCGGTACGTCCGCAGGAACTGCGGTGTACGACCAATCCTATCTACAGTATCCCGCGGATGTGTACCAAGCCGGTGGCTTGAGCCCTTATGGCGTTATGGGCCTTGGGGGCAATGTCTTTGAATGGGATGAAAGTTCAGATGACTTGGCCAATAGTAGTGGTGCTTCTTTTCGGGGGCTCAACGGTGGCAGCTGGATGAGTTCCCTCAGCGCCTTATCGTCGTCGAGCCGCTACAGCGACTACCCTAGCAACGAGGCCAGTACAAGCGTTGGTTTTCGTGTCGCGAGTCTATCGTCCGACGTAGCAGTTCCTGAGCCGAGCATGATGGTGATAGGGACGTTGCTTGGCATAGGGGGGCTCTTTGGTCAGAGGCGGATTAAGAGGTAACCCTTTTGGCTACACCTTTGGTGCTTTCATGCGAGCAAAACGTCACGATGTTAGCTATCCGTTTTTGATATTTACAATTGGCTGATCCGTACCAGCAGCTTATTGCCTGGTTCTTAGCCTTGGCGAACTTGGCGCCTTTGCGGTGAATTTGGGACGCTTATCGATAGCCCGATTTGACGGGATGGCAGGGGTTGGCTCGCGGGGTTGCTAACCGGCTCGGGCCCAGACGCTGGCGCCTGATCGGCTAACTACGACGTGCATCTCAACGACCTTTCGGCATATCAAGTCGGCTAAAGAGTTCGTTCAGATCGACTCTCCACCCCGGAAGTACTTGCCCACCATCGAGGATCGTTTGATCCTTGTACACTGTAGCGTCTTGAGCTGTACGAAAGACCGTCACGGTGCGTGTTCGATGCTCAACCATCCAGAGCAACTCAACCCCTGCATAAAAATACTCCCGACGCTTACGGGACATCTCCGCGTAAGTATTGCTGCTGCTTAGAACCTCAATGACAAAATTGGGAACTAGATCGGGGATCGGGGCCGTAGGGATTCGTCCATCTGGCAATCGGTTCCAAGCAACAAACGCAACATCCGGACCGCGAACGGTATCCCCAAAAAGACGTGTCATTCCATCGGCACCTGTCGCGACACCGATTCTGTTCGAGTCGAGATAGTTGTTTAACCACTGCAACAATATGCCCGCTAGCAGTGATTCTTGCCAACCCGTGCTTTTCTCCACCAAAGTACCATCGATAAGCTCGTAGAGTCGTCGTTCGGTATCCCTTAAATAAGTTACATCCTCGATGGTGGCCGTCCCAGGTGCAGGATTGGTTCGAATGCGAGACGCGGGGATGTTGCCAAGATCCTGAAGCCTTTCTTCCAAGGTTGTTGCTACTGCAATGCTCATCTTGGTCTCCTTTGAAACCCGTGCCTGATCAACCCGACCCTTTGGTACCGCATCCTCTATTTTAGTCATGTTCTCGCCCAAGTGAACAGCAGAGGGCTTCGATTAGGCTTTGTACTTTAGGGGTTAGAAAAAACGACAAGTCCCCGTGCGATGGCTGGCTCACGGGGTTGCCTAACCTGCTCGGGCCCCGACGAAGCATCCTGGCGGCGTAGTCAAATCGCCCAACCGCTGGCGCTGACACAAAAACGCGGGGACAGTCCGGTTTGGGAGGTTCTTGTTGACTCGTTTGTTGTACGACGGACTTCCAGTCCGTCGTGCAAATCGATCAATGGGCACGACGGACTAGAAGTCCGTCGTACGTAACGGTCGATCAACGGGTACGACGGACTAGAAGTCCGTCGTACAACACCGATTCGTACCTGCGTAAGCGTACACCCATTTTTCGCCCAGGGTAAGTCGCGTTAACGTTGGTTGGGTTTAATACCCCCTCGGGGAACCTTAAGCCAGGAGGCGGTTTTTTCAACCGCTGATGGACGCTAATGTTCGCTGATAAACAGCCGATCATGAACCACGAGGAAAGCTGTGTGTAAGGTGTAAGGGGGGAGCCAAGCGGTGATGGAGGAGCAGGCTTGAGGAGCAGGCTTGAGGTGTGAGGCGAAAGCAGCCAAGAAATGAGACGAATGAACAGATCAGGTCTTGTTGCAGAACGCGTCTAGGGCCTTGATCCACGGACCGATATTGTAACCATTGTCATGGTAGGTACGTCCCGAAAACATGTGTTGGTCTATCACGCACGGCTCGTTGACGTAAATCCCTCCACAAACCTCCCAGCACCGATGCTGCTAAATATTGTCTTCGATCTACAGTCATAACATCCCGGTCCTTCAAGTGTTGTATTGGCTACGCTTGTAAGCTTTCAGTTGTAGTCGAAAAACCATCGATTACGAGTACGAGTACCGCGATGCTGAGTACGAGTACGATGATCTCTTTCACCGGCTACCCACTAAATATCCTACAAGAGTATTCAATCTTGCGAACATTTTTTATTCAAGTGGTTCACCAAATACCTCGAATCAACCGGCTCGCCCGTGGCTCGCTGGATTAACTCCATCGGCAAATAGGTCTGGCCATGCCGATGCACCTTGTCCCGCAACCATTCCAACAACGGGCGAAACTCTCCTCGCTCGAGTTGTCGATCCAATCCGCCCAGTTGCCGATCTGCAGCACTATACAACTGCGCAGAGTAGATATTCCCAAGCGTATACGTCGGGAAATATCCAATCAACCCTGCTGACCAGTGTACATCCTGCAAAACACCCGTCCGATCATCGCTCGGGGCAATCCCCAAAAAGTTCCTGTATTTGTCATTCCATGCCTCGGGCAACTGTGCGACTTGCAACTCCTGGCTCATGAGCTGCTCCTCTAACTCAAAACGGATCAAGATGTGCATGTTGTAGGTCACCTCGTCGGCCTCGATCCGGATCAAACTAGCTTGCACTCGATTCAAATCCGCTACCAACCGACTTGGAGCCACATCGCGAAACTCGCTTGGGAAAACCTCGATCAGGTGCGGATAAGCCCACGTCCAAAACGGACTGGCTAACCCCACCAAATTCTCCCAAAGCCTCGACTGCGATTCGTGCACCCCTAGACTCGCAGCACTCCCAACCGGCGTGCCATACCACTGCGGATCGAGCCCCTGCTCGTACATCCCATGACCGGCCTCATGCAACACTCCATACAAACCGGTGGAAAACGTCTCCTGCGAATACCTGGTTAATATCCGATGGTCATGCGGCCCGAGCGTCGTGCAAAACGGATGCTCGGTCTGATCGAGCCTACCGCGCTGAAAATCAAAACCGATCTGCCCGGCAACCCATTTGGAAAACCGTTCCTGGGGCTCAATCGCAAAGCGTCCCTCAAGCACTGACGGCCCTAGCTTGGCACTTCGCTCCGAGGCTCTCTGGATCATCGGAACAAGCGACTCGCGGAGCCGCAGAAAGATCTGCCGAATCTCCTGGGTCGTCGCCCCCTCTTCGTAACTATCGAGCATCACGTCATAGCGCGATTGCCCAGGACTCGCCAAACAGTCGGCCTCCTGCCGCTTGAGTTCGACGATCCTCGTTAGCTGTGGCATGAATCGGGGATAGTCGTCCCCTAGCTTGGCCTCGACCCAAACCTGCTGGCCAATGCTCGTGGCATACGAAAGCTCCTCGACGAGCCTCTGCGGTAGCTTTCGGCATCGATCAAACTCTCGCTTCATGCAGCGAGCGATCACCGCCGGGGGACTCGATGGATCTTGGTCAGCCACCGTTGCGATGAGCTCATCTAGCCAATGCCCCAACTCGGGATCGACCCGACGCTGATGGACCATGCCAGCCAGGAGTGTCAGCTGATCGGCGCGGTACTCGGCTGCGCTCGGAGGAAGACCCGTGTTCTGGTCCCATTCGAGCATCGACATGGTCGATTGCAGCATCGCTGTCTGACGAACATGTTCCAAGATTTTTTTCAGTGCGTCACTGGTCATAAGATTCCATGCTGGTGTGAGTTCTAGCTCAGGTCGGACCTGAGTTTATCGCGCTGATGATCGATCTGCTCGGCGGTGGCTCCTAGATTTCTCAGAATCGTTTCGGCCATCGCCAAAGCGACCTCGGATTCCTCGGCGATCACATGATCGGCCCCCTGCTTGAGGAGCTCCTGGCATTGTCCAATATACGCCGATCGAACCAGGATCTGGATCGATGGATTCAATAGCCTTGCCATCCGAATCACATTCGATGTCTGGGTGATGTTCGAGGCGCTCAAGATCAGACTTACCGCCGACGCCACTCCGGCCGCCTTGAGCGTCTCGACGTGGCTGGCATCCCCGAGCACCAATCGGTGTCCGGCTGCGCGGATCGAATCGATGCTCGTAGGATTCAGCTCGATGATCGTCGCGTGGATCCCATTTTCCGAAAGCAGCTTGGCCGCCGTTCGCCCCACGGGTCCATAACCCACCACCACGGTTCGAAACTCGCTGATCGGCTCTTTGGACTCGTCGATGGCGGCTTGGACTCTGGGCGTTGTACTCATGGGAAACCTAGAAACGGTCAACCACCCAAGCCTTGAGAATCGCCTCGCAAAACGGACGATCGGATCGATCGACAGTTGCAGCAGCGGACAAATCGCAATCGAGAAAATCGATACGGCTACCAGAACGTGTTCGAGGGACTCGGAGATCAGGTCGGCTCGTTTGGCCAAGTTCGCGACGATGAACGAGAACTCACCGATCTGAGCAAAGCAGAGCCCGACGCGTAGCGAGTTTTTCAAGGGGAGTCCCAACAGGAGCATCAGCCCGATCGCAAGGGATGGCGTTACGAACATGGCCAACAACAGCATCGCCCAGAACAACCCCGGGGTGTCGAAAAAAACGATTGGATCAAAGAGCATCCCCACCGACACAAAGAACAAGGCCGCAAACGCATCTCGCATCGGCAGAGCATCGGTCGTTGCTCGCACGGAGAAGTCCGATTGGCCGATGACGACTCCGGCCAAGAACGCCCCGAGGGCCATCGATACGCCAAAGCCTTTGGACGATAGCAGCGCAAGGCCCAGCACGATGACCAGGATCGTCAGCGTAAAGAGCTCCCGCGAGCGGGTCTCGGCGATCCGATGCAAGATCTTGGGAATGTACCTCCCTCCGAGAAAGAAAACCGCCAAGACCAAAATCGCGATCTTCAGCGCAGCGATCTCGAGGATCCCGATCAAGCTGAACCAAGAGGTCGCTTCGATCCCTTTGAGGCTGGGCAATAAAACCAATGCAAGAACGGCTAGGACGTCTTGGACGATGAGCCAGCCGACGGCCAAGTTGCCCGTTGGGGTTTGGAGTTCGTTGGAGTCCGAGAGCAATCGCGTCACGACGACGGTGCTGGCAAACGACATCGCGATCCCCATCGCCATTGCTTCTTGCCAAGAGTACGAAAAGCATAGCATGAGCAGAAACGTCACCAGAAAGGAACCGCAGCACTGGAGCAGTGCACCCGGGATGGCGATGCTGCGAACCCGACCGAGTTCCTGGAGATCGAAGTGGAGACCTACGTCAAATAGGAGCAGCACCACGCCGATCTCGGCCAACTGAGCAGCGATTTGCGGGTCGGCGTTAAACCCTGGCGTCGTGGGTCCGACGACGATCCCTGCGACGAGGAACCCGACGATCGGCGAGAGGCGGATCACATGGCAGACGTATCCAAACAGAAGCGCGGCGGCAAAGCCACCGGCGAGCGTGGAGATGATGTCAAGCTCATGCATCAGGTCGTTTTCGGACGATTGCGGATACGGAACATTTCCTGGTAGGGAAGAACGATTCCACCGTCGATCGAAAGGGTCGCGCCGGTGATGTAATCGCTGCGCGGATCGCACAAGAAGACCACGCCGTGGGAGATGTCTTCGGGTTTGGCCAGACGTCCCCAAGGCAGGTTGCTACCGTGTTGCTGGAGTTCATCTTCGAAGAAGAATTTGCGTTCGCCTGGGGTATCGGTCCATCCAGGGTGGACTAGGTTGACTCGGATTCGGTGTTCGGCCAGTTCGACCGCGGCGGTTTTTGCCAACTGATCCAAGGCGGCCTTGGCCATATTATAAGCCGTCGCGCCGGGGATGGGCTTGTAGGCATGCGGAGAGGAGATGAAGACCATGTTGCCGTGGACCTTTTCGGCGATCATTTGGTTGGCTACCGCGCGGGCAAAATAATAAGGCCCCCACATGCACACATCGATCGTCTTGCGAAAACCATCCATGTTCGCTTGATAAAAAAGTTCGCGTTCGCTGAATGCCGCATTCGATACCAGGATCGAGACCGGGCCGAGCTGGTCCTTGCACTTCTGCACCATCGCTTCGACGGCCGACTGGTCGGAGACATCCCCAACGAGCTCAATCGCTCTGCGGCCCATGGCCTTGATCGCCTCGACCGTCTCGGTCGGTTCGCGGATGTCGTTCACGGCGACGTTGGCACCTTCGGCGGCCAAGGCTTTGGCGATCGCCGCACCAATACCGCGAGCTGCTCCGGAAACGATTGCCGTTTGTCCCTCTAGAATCTTCATTGAATCCCTTGTCTGCCAGTTTGAGTTGGTTATTTGAGTTGGTTGATGGGTAGGCAGTCTTTGATGGCTGGTGTCAGCGATCAATTGTTGTCGAACCCATTGTAGCCCTGAGGATTTTCTATGCCGCCTCGTCGTTGGCCTTTGTTCTGACCGGGCCGCTGACCGTTGGGTTGCCCGCCGCCGGGCTGGGCTTCGGACGAGAACCTGAGATTTTGAGGGGACCTGCCATTGGGGTCCATACCATTTTGCCCATTTTGGGGTCGCAGTAAATTCTTCAAGGCTTTTTCTAAAGCCACGGTGCTCGTTCCGTTGACCTTCAAAACCTCGACCGTTTCGTTGCGTTGGGCCTTTTGGTCGAGTTCCTCGATCATTTTGCAGACCAGCTCCAATAGATCCTCACCCTTGGCACTGACGATGATGGTATTGGTGACCGGATCGATCCCTAGACTCAGCTTTCCGGAAAACTCGTAGTTCATGCCCCCATCGGAGATCGAGTCCTCGGAGCGGTGCTTGGCCTCTTTGTCGGCCCCTTGGCCCGATTGCTGTTGGTTCCGCGCCAGGGCTTTGTCGTTGGAGCTCAAGAGGTCTCGAAATGCGTCTTTGATCGCATCGACAATGTTTTGGGCTTTGGAGTACTCGACCTTGACGGTCTTGGTGTATCGCAAGTTCTGTTTGTCTTGCTTTTCGGGTTTGTCCCAAAGATCGATCAGTCGCTGGATGGTTTTGAGCTGAGCCTCGCCCGCACCGCTAACGAGCAGGGTATTGGAGTCCGAGTCGGACATGAACTTGAGCTTGCGTTTCTTCCCAAGCTGCGGGCCTTCGTCCTGCTTCGGAGCGTCCATGTCAAAGAGCCAGCGGAAGACAACATCGCTCTCCTTTTTGTCCTCTTTAAAGTAGTCTTCGAGGTTCATCTTGATCCAATACGGACGAGCGTGTCGGATATGAAAAACGTCGTACTCCTTCTGGGGTGGCGCGTTGGTGAGCATCCAGTCTTCGATTTGATCCAGAATCTTTGGATCGGAGGATTCCAAGACGAGATTGCCTTGTTCGTCAAACCGCAGCTTGACGGAGTTCTTCTCTGGACTCTTTTCTGAACTCTTTTTCTGATCGCTTGGCGGTTGCGTTGCATCTTGAGTTTGCTCGGTTGCGACCAGGACACCTGCCGGAGCGGACCTGGAAGCACCGACGTTGTTCAACGCGGATTTTTTGGGGGCTGGAGTGGGTGGATTTGCCGGGTTTGGTGATGGCGAGCGGTTTGGTGATTGCGAGGGGGCTGTTGATGGAGAGGGGGCTGGCGATTGTTCTTCTTCGAACTCCGACTCGGCTGGGATCTCCAGTTCGATGCCTCGTCGTTCCCAAGTCTGTTTGAGTTTTTCCAGATACTCTCTCATCTGTGGGCTTCGATTTCCATCGATGACACGAACCGTCTGATCGCTTCGGGAATCGGGGGGGGCTTCGCCGAGCTTGAGCAGCAGCTTTTTGATTTCCTCGGACTCAAACTCGTTGGCCCAGAGGATCAGTTGATTGCTGCTGGAATTGACCCCGAGGCGCAACGAGTCCTTGGACTTTTCCTCTTTATTTCGCTGCGAGTAGTAATCGAAGAAAGAGTTCCGCCTGGAATCTTCCTTTTTGTCTTGGTCGATCCCCATGAGCGAGCGGATGGTTCCGGCGACCTCTTCGGCCCTAAGTCTTCGCAGGGTGATGACTTCGGCCTGTCTGGCCGAGCCATCGAGTTTCTTGAGCGTTTCCTGGATGGTCAGATGATCGGCAAGGGAGGCATAAGCGATCATCGATTTGTTTTTGTCGTCGGATTCCAAGCGAGTGGTCGGCTCCAGGACGTTCAGAGCGATCAGCGAGCTGACGAACTGCTTGGGCTCAAGGCTCGTCAGGCGATAGACCTTCATGCGTGTCGTGAGAGCTTGGTACTCTTCGTTAGGACTGGCAACATCGACGCGGGTGATGAAGGCGGCGATGATCGCCATCTTATCGGGGGGAGCGTTGACGATGATGCTGTTTCGCCTGGCGTTGGCGATCAGATAAACTTCGCTTCGAGATTGGGTAGGCGGCTTGGGAGCTTGACGTCCTTGTTGGGCGGCGAGTTGCTGCTGGATCATCATCTGCTGTTGGGCTTCCATCTCCTCGGGGCTCATGCGACCTGGTTGTGCAGCGGTCCCTTTGGAAGGTTCTAGCTTGAGGAATTGCGACAACTGTTCGCGAACCTCGGTAGCTCGGACGTGTTGCAATTCAAACTCGCGGGCCAGATTATTGAGGACCGTTTCGGATTGCTCCTGGCTCAGGATGCGATGGATCTCTGCGAGGTTCGAGGCGGTGTCCATGGCTTCGAGCCGGTTGGTTTTGCTCAAGGCTCGGATGGTTCCGTTGGGGCTGATCAGGAGTTTGAGCTCCTCGATGAGTTCTTTGGCGACCAGGGAATCGAGTTTATAAGTTGTCCGGACAAAACGATTCGCAGGAAGCGATTCGAGCTCTTCGGGATCGACGCGTGGGACCAGCGAGCCGTTGATCTCCTTGGTCTTGACCACCTGCAGCACGCCGGGGAATTCCAGCATCGTAAAGCCGCGAGACAGCAGGTGTCGATTGAGCATGTCGCGGGTCTCGACCAGCGACATTTTTCCAGGGGTTGCGATGCTGAGCAAATCCGCCGGGAGTTCTTGCCAATCGAGGGCCAAGCCCGAGACATCGGCGAGCCATTGCAGGACATCCGGCCAAGCTTGGTCGCGGTACTGGAACTGCAACATTCCTTGTTCGTCGGGCTTGATATCAAAGGCCCGGGGAGTGGGAGCCTCTTTGGGTTCCTTGGGACGTTTGATCGTCTGAGCTTCTTTGTCGGCGGGGTTGCCGGCCCCCTTGCCCGAGGCGGCGTTAGGTTTGGGCGCGTTGGGATCGCCCGGTGAACCTTGACCTTGCTGTTCGGCTTGGGCTTGCTGTGCGGCCAGCTGCTCATTGGGGTCTTGGCCGTAGGCATTACCGCACGCGAAGCTCATCGCAGTGAGCAGGACAATCAGGCGAGGTATATTTTTCATAATCATTTAAACGAATCGATTAACTTCGAGAGGATTCATGATCAGCTCAGCTCCCTTACCCATTCGAGGGTAACCGCAGTTGGATTGTGGGTAGGACCGAGGTGTCGCGGAGGATCCACCAAGCCACGATCGCCAGGGCGATGGCCAGCATCACGGTTTGCAGGATCAGTCCACTAGTGTTGTTGGCAGAGGAATCGTTGGGCGAGTAATTCGGATCCAGAGGGTTGTCTTCGAGGTCGACACCGAAGGCCTCGGGTGTGCCTGAGTCTACGGTTGCCGTGGAGGATCGTAGCGGCGGCGCGTCGCTTGCAGGTTTATCGCTTGCAACACGATCGTTGGGGTCGTGCAGAGCATGGAGTCGTGCGAGCAGCGCGGGGGAGGGTTGGGTCGCGGGGTTTCTGCTTGTGCCTAAGAGTTCGCGGGCCAGGACCGAGTGGACGCAGGCCAGTTCTGCAAGCATCGCGCTGCTGGAGATGCATTTTCGCTCCATCGCATAGACTCGATCTAGCGACATCGCGCCATCGAGGAACTCGGAGACTTCGTTCGGCGCACAGGTTTGCTCGATTTCACCGAGTTCGATCGCAAGGGCCTTTGGGTTGGCTTGGGCGTGGTCGATCCTGCTGGCCAAATTTTGCGCGGTTTGGCTTTCTCGAAATTTTAGCCCAAGCTCTTCGTGGGCTTTGGTGGGTAGCACACCATCGCGGTAGGACAATAAAGTTCGGAGAGTCAATCGCATGCTTGGCCCCAATGCTCGATCAAACAACGGCCCTCCCGCGGGATCGTTGCAGGAATGAGCATGGCATCTATCGTATTTAATCGAGGCTCGTCGGACGAGTAATACCGGCGGGATTTCGTTAAATATCTGTTAGTTTTCGTCCGATCGGTTACGAATGGGCTCAGCGAATGGGCCCAACAGAGGCGAAATACGATTTGGCCTCGGTGGCGATGAAAAACGAGCCTGTGATGACATGGACCGCGTCGCTTGCCGGGCGGCCAGGGGCGATGGCCTGGCGGCTTAGCTCTATCGCGCCGAGGAAGTCTTGGGTTGAGAGAATCTCTGGGGCTCTCAGACCGGCCTGGCGGCGTCTGCCGACGGCTTGCTCGGCGATGGCTCGGAGTTTCTCGACCGGGGTGAATCGAGGATTGGATTGGAACTGGGTTAGGATGATTCGATCGGCGGTATCGCACAGCCGCTGGATCATCTCTGCGGCCTTCTTGTCCCTCGAACAAGCAAACAGTATCGACTTGGATCGCTTCGGAAAATAGCTCTCAAGCGTTTCGGCCAGGGCATCGATCGAGGCTTCGTTGTGGGCGGTATCGAGGATCAAAAGCGGATCGCTCGAGAGGATTTCCATGCGGGCCGGGACTTGGGTGCTTGCCAACGATTCTGTCAGGGCCGAATCGTTCAGTTTCCAGTTTAATTGCTTGAGTTTGTCCCAAGCTGCGATGGCCAACGCGGCATTGTCGGCTTGGTGTTTGCCGAGCATCCGCAACGAATAAGGGCGTGATGCGCGATGACCCGATGCGTGATGACCCGGGGGATGATCACCTTGAAGATGCGAGTTTGGATGCTTTGCCGAGGCTGGGAGCGC
>Ga0136644_10003400_pt1 | contig 11933 bp, 10 predicted proteins | sample C_130820_EF_Meta_FD_94780 | JGI IMG/M metagenome (GOLD analysis project Ga0136644, IMG submission 94780) | Freshwater microbial communities from Lake Croche, Canada to study carbon cycling - C_130820_EF_MetaG (v2) (version 2) | ecosystem: Environmental > Aquatic > Freshwater > Lake | place... | reverse complement strand
CGGCGGAGGCTTTGGCGGCGGGCTCGGCGGCGGGCTCGGCGGAGGCTTTGGCGGCGGGCTCGGCGGCGGGCTCGGCGGAGGCTTTGGCGGCGGGCTCGGCGGCGGGCTCGGCGGCGGCGGGCTGAGCGCCGCCTCGGCGAGCCACACGAGGACGGCGCACGCGAGGAGTCGGCGCATTGCTTTTAAATGCGCACTTTTTTTATACTGTCGTTACAGAGGGTCCAGCACCAGCCCGTTCCCCGACCGGTTGCACATGTTGCGGCTCACAAAGTCAAACGAGAGGTACCCGCTCGGCGTGCGCGCCCACCGCCGCATGTGCGTCTTGCAGAAGCCGTACGTCTTCACGCGCCCGCTTTCGTCGCGCAAGAGCACGGTTTGCTCCATCGCCTGCTTGAGCTGGGAGCGCTTGCCGCAGTGCGCGCACACGCGCGTGTCCAGGGCGCACTCCGCCGCCTCCTTCTTGGCCACCGCGCACGCCGGGCAGTCCGGCCCGGTGGGCGTCACGCGCACGGCGGACGTGGCGCACAGGTGGCCGCAACACGGCGACACCATCAGGCTGGCGGAGCGCAGGACGAGGGCGCCGCCGCCGCCCCCGGGCTCGGCCAGGTCCACGAAGGTGAGCGGGTGCCGCTCGCACGTCTCGGTGGCCACGCACCTCAGCTCGCCGGTGCACATGTTGAGCGCCAGCTTGCGGAAGCCCGCGCACCGCCGGTTGTCGAGCCGCCGCCCGCCGCCGCCGCCCCGCTCCTCGGGCGTCAGGAAAAAGTTGCGCACGCCGCACGTGACGCACACCACGACGCGCGTGACGCGGCGGAGAGTGGCCCAGTCGTCCTCGGCGCACCCGAACCGGCGGGCCGCCGCCGCCACCTGCTTGGCCACAAACGGCGGCGGGAAGGGGGTGACGCGCGCCAGGCGCGCGTGGTCCGTCGCCGCCGCAAAGTCCGCCAGGCGCGACAGGTGCTCGTTGCTCAGCTGGTCCGCCGAGAACAGGACGGTGGGCTTCTTGCCGGGCACGCCGTCGGCGAGCGCGAGCACCGCCTCCGCCGCGGGGGCGCACGCCGCCGTGAGCTCGTCGGACGGCGGCTCGCCGCGCTTTGCGCGCTTGAGCTCCTCCCCAAAAGCGTCCGGGTCGAACGCGACGCCGCCGCCCGGGCGCTTGAGCCCCCGCTGGCCAGCGCTCCGCCGCGCGTTGACGAAGAGCACGTTGCTGCAGTCCGCCAGGCCCCGGGGCACCACCTTGCGCTTGGGCATTCGCTTGTGCGTCTTTTTAAGCGCCTCCAGCGTCTGTGCGGCGAACATGAGGCGCCAGTCGAGCCGGCCGGCGGCGCGCACGGCGCGCATCGCCTCCAGCATCTTCGACTCCTGGCTCTTGAAGGGCGACATGGCCGCCACCAGCTTGTCGAGCGCCGGGCACATCGGGAGCACGGTGAGAATGTAGGTGCTCATGATGTAGAGCACCAGGTGCTCATTGGTGGGCAGGCCCAGGAAAAAGTCGGCGGCGGTGCGCTGGGTGAAGCCCTCCACGAGCGCCTTGCGCGTGGCCCACGGCGCTCGGTCGGACGCGTGCACGAAGTTGCCCAGGAGCGCCGCCTGGGCGATGGCGAAGATGGTGGCGGAGAGCTCGCGGTGCTGCAGGCACTTGACGAAGAGCTTGTGCAGCCAGCGCGTCTGCGAAAACTCGGGCAGGGCGCGCACCAGCATCTGTGCGGCGAGCGACGCGGGGCACGACGGCTTGCTCTCCGGCGGCGCGGCGTTGACGGCCGCCTGCACGCACAGGGGCACCAGGTCCGGGAGCGCGTGCTGGTGCGCCGTGTACTTGAGCGCCCAGGTGGAGAGCGCCTCGCCGCGCTCAAAGAGGAGCACCATGCCTTTCGAGCGGGTGCGGGTCAGCGCGGGCCTGACCCGAGGGCGGCGGTCGGGCGCGCCGCCGGGCGGGCGTGCCACCAGGCGGCGGTGGAGTCCTCCTCCCGCTCTCGCATGCGGCGCGCGGCGTCGGCCCAGCCCTTGGCCGCGAGGATCAGCAGCAGTGCGGCGGAAGCGCGCATCGCTCTTTGGCGAGGGCGGGCGGGCGCACCTATATGGGCGTCCACGTACAGCTGCATGTTGTACGCCCACGCCTGGCCGTACAGCGGCGCGCACTCGATGAGCATGACATTCAGCCGGTTCACGCGGTAGTGCAGGAGGCGGTGGGCGAAGGACTTGGTGGCGCCGGCGGGCCAGGCGAGGTACTCCTCCGTCGGCGCCGCGGGCACCTTGGGCTTGGACTCCGCCAGCTCCGCGTACGGAGCGAAGAGGAGGTCCGCGTCCGTCACGCCCGCGCGGTGCGCGAAAAAGGCCCGCAGGAAGTCGTGCGGCGGCGGGACGAGGCCTCGATACAGGGGAGGGAAGGTGACATTGCACGGCGTTCGCGTGACGTGCTCCATAGCGCTCTGGTCCACGCGCCACGAGCGGTCGTCGCTCTGCACGAGCCGCATGGCGTTGAGGTGCAGGCCGCAGACGGTGCCGCACACGCCGGACCAGGCATCATCGTCGGCGGTGGGCACAAGGTACTCCTTGGCGTACTCCCCCTCGCCGGCCGCGTTGGTCCAGTGGTTGAGCAGGCAGTTGCTCGGAAACGTGCGCTGCTTTCGCGCGAACAGGTAGGCGGCGTGCACGTTGTAGCGCGCGCACAGCAGGCAGGTCCGCCGCTCCTCCGGCGTCCGGCCGGTGGCCTCGAAGTCGGCCAGCTCGCGCGGCGTGAGCACCTCGGCCAGCACGACGCCGCCGCCGGGGCACATCTCGTGGCCGGGGATGACGGCGCTCCGGCCCACGCACGAGTCGCCCATCAGGCAGGCGCGCGTGCTCTCGCCGGCCGCATTCGTCCAGGGCTCGCGCAGGATGGCGTCCTCGTGCACCTTGGAAAACAGGTCAAGAGAGCCGTCGAGCACGGGGATGTGCGCCGCCGTGCTGGTCGGGCTGGTGTACAGCTTGCGCACGAGCTGGACGAGCGGCGGGTCGCCCGGCGGTCCGTCGTACGGCGGCGATACGCCGGCGTAGGGGGGCAGTGCCGGATCCACCTCGCCCAGCAGGGCACGGCGGCGGCTCATGAGGGGCGTGCGGGAGTGGCGGCCAGTGCGGACAAGCACAGCACAGGAGTACCCACGTTACCTGAAAAGTGAGTCCGAAACGACGCCCCATAATTTGCAGCGGTCACTTAAGAAAGGACATTATACGTAAACGCGAAGACATCGTGGAAGACGCCGTGGAAGACAAAGACGCTGCGGCCAGCCTTGCGACGCTGGCTCAAGAGACGCAATGAGACGCAATGAGAGCTTTGGAATTAGTCTATAAAGTAGGGCGCTTCCGCGAGCGAGCGGGTCACGACTCCTCCGTCGCCTCCCGCGCGCGCTCGACAGCCTCCGCGCGCTGGCTGGGCTCGATCCGCGTCGTGCTCTCGTCAATGACATACTTCTCGAGCGCCTTGTAGAGGGAGCTGGCGTGCTCCGCCCCCGCCGTGGGCTTCCAGAACTGCAGGGGGTTGTAGTCTTCATACTCCATAATTTTGTCAACTATGAGCTCGGCATTATTGAACTCATTCGCCGCGTTGATTGGGCCGTACTGGGCGTTGCTGTTGTACACCACCCCACCCCCAAAGTTGAAGGAGAAGAAGAGGATGATGCGCTCCTTGCCGGCAACGGTGCTCGGTCCCGCGTGTATCGTCGGCCCCGTGAGCACGGAAAAGTCGCCGCGCATCATAGGCGCGGGCGAGCTCATCATCTGCGACTGCAAGTAGAGCCGGCTCCGGCCCGCCACGGTGGCCACCGAGTCGCGGACGAACCGGTTCCAGGGGTCCTGTTCCAGCCTGCTCGCTTCTCTTTCGGTTCCGCTCGGCACGTCAGCCGCAGTGTCGTACTCGCCCGTATAGACGCAGGTCGAAGGAACGTCGTCAGAGAGGGCAACGACAACCTGGCCACCGACGAGGACGTCGACGTGCGGCCACTGTTGAGGGTAGTCTCGAGTGTCGTTCTGGAAAATGATCGAGTGGTTGGCAAAAACGAGCCTATCCGCGTCTTCCAGGTTCAGGAGGCCGGAGGCGACGAGCTGGCGGGAGACGCGCGCGTGGACGTCTCGAAGAAAGTCGCCCCACGCGGCGTCGTACAACCTGTCGTTATCTTTCGGGTTCTCCTCTTTCATGACGTTGCGGTTAAGACGCTCGCCCGCCAATCCTGAGAAGTAAAACTCGACGCGGTCGCCGACAATTGTCGGACTGAATTTTTCAGCCGGCATTCGGCCCTTGTTCATCACCTGCTTGCACGTTTTGACGAGGTGTTGAAAATCTAAACGCCCGAGTATGTCGGGCGTGAAGATCGAATGAAACCCCCGCCCCTGGCAGAATGCGTGTGTGCGTCTCGCCAACAGGCTCTCGCCAACGGGCGCGTCGGGGGGCGCTGCCTGGGCCTGTGGCCCAAAACAGCTCATATGTTGAAACAGGCGCTTCGCTCCTAATATGGCCCGTGTCAATTCAAGCTCGAACGGCAGAGCGCCCGGACGTTCGAACCGGACACAACGCCACCGCCCACTGTTTCTTTTCGTCATGGACTTGAGCACGCGTGACCTATCCGCACTCGTAGACTCCATCTTCGAGACCATCGCAGAGTCGTACGAGCGGGACCCCACCGCTGCCGACTGGCTCGCCGTCGCTGAGGCGGTCAAGGCGCGCGCGGGCGAGCCCGCACCTTCGGACGCCGGCGTTCTGGTGTCCAACGTGCGTGCATGCTTGCGCTTTGCTCGGGCATGAGGCCCGCGGGGCAAGGAACCCTAACCGGCGCTTGCACAGGCGCCGTTCGCCGGCGAGCCCGCGCCTGAGGCGCTGATCACCGAGCCTTCCAGCGCTGGGCCCTCCAAGCCGACGGTGCGCACCGCCGCCCGCGCGTGAGCCCGCCCCATGACGCCCGCGGGCGCCAGGACGTGAAGCGCAAGGCGCCGCCCCCGGGCCACGTCGAGCGCGCCGTCTTCCGGCTCACCGCCCACTACGCGAGCGTTGAGATCGACGTAGGCGCGTACACTTCGCGCGAGAAGGCGAATGAGGCCCAGAAGGAGTGCCGCGAGCTCGTCCTGCTCCCAAACGGCAAGACGCTGGAGGTGCCCAACTACTTCAGCGTCAAGGAGGTGATTTTTTACGAGCCTCTCGACGGGCCGGAGCGCAAGCGTGCCCGCGAAGTGGAGGAGGGCGCTTCCGAGGCGGCGCCGGAGCGTGTGCTCCTCTCCGTGGACCTGGTGCGCAATCTCAAGTTTATTGTGTCCGACTTGATGGACGTCGACCCGTGGCCTGCACCCTTTAAAGAGCTTCAGGACGTGTGCTTGCCCGAGGAGCGGTGTGACGGCGCCGTGTAAACAGTATCATGGTACTCACAACCCGGGTCACTCGTGTGTGTAACTCCAGCGGGTGTAACTCCCTTGCGGGCGTATGCGTTACATGTACCATGGTACAGTGTACCATGGTACATGTACCATGTGTGTCATGCGGCCGCCTCTTGAGTGGTGAACGTCTGACATGGTACATGTACCATGGTACACTGTACCATGGTACATGTAACGCCCAGTATCACACGTGTAACGCCTCGTCACATACAAGACCCGGGTCACTCGTGTGGTAACTCCAGCGGGTGTAACTCCATTGCGGGCGTATGCGTTACATGTACCATGGTACACTGTACCATGGTACATGTACCATGTGTGTCGTGCGGCCGCCTCTTGAGTGGTGAACGTCTGCCATGGTACATGTACCATGGTACACTGTACCATGGTACATGTAACGCCCAGTATCACATGTGTAACGCCTCGTCACACCTCGTCACATGCAAGACCCGGGTCACTCGTGTGTGTAACTCCAGCGGGTGTAACTCCATTGCGGGCGTATGCGTTACATGTACCATGGTACACTGTACCATGGTACATGTACCATGTGTGTCGTGCGGCCGCCTCTGAGTGGTGAACGTCTCATGCGGCCGCCTCTTGAGTGGTGAACGTCTGACATGGTACATGTACCATGGTACACTGTACCATGGTACACGGTGTAACGCACCGGCGGTACATACACAAGTGACCCGGGTCCTGTTACTGGTACAGTGTAGCAAGCCACCGCCACTTTATTAGCCACTTTATCAGCCAGTCCTGATAGCATATGAGTGAGCGAGCGTGTGGAACATCCACAGAACGAGTACTTTTTCAGTGCATACACTGCAACGAGAACCTCAGCGTGAAGTTTTTGGTGCGCCTTTGCCCACGCCGCATACCCTTTGCGTGAGTTCTTTCCTCTGACCGTTCTCTCGCAGGAGCCTGGCGCGTTCAACTTCGTCCCTTGTATTGTTTGTCGAGCGCACACCATCCTGTTTGCCGGCTCAGACCTGTCCTGGACGGAGTGCCAAGACTGTGGCGAAGTCGTTTCACATTGCCGCGACGCGCGAACAGTTGAGTGCACGTGCTGCAGCGCGTGCATAAAGGTGTGCTCGCCTTGCGTTTTTTACGCGCTAACTCTGGCGCCAGACAAGGACTGGCACCAAAATGACACGGCCCAGCGCTTCAAAACGCCTGAAAGATATTAAGGCTGAATGAGGAGTTCCTTCCACTCTTCTTTTGTAGCGTGCGCGAAGGGCCTGCGCGGCGTGCGGGCCGCCGAGGCAAAGACGTCATAATTCAAAAACATCTCGAATAGACTCCAAAGAATGAAAGAGCCGAACGTGCGAGGAGGCGGAGATGCCGTACTGCGAGGCGACGGCGCGGTGCACGTACAGCACCTCCCGCGCGCGCGACACCGCGGTGGCCACCAATCGTTGTCGGAGCGCCCTGCCGTCGTATTCGTTGATGACGTCGTCCGTGACGACGACGGTGTGCCACCCGCCACCCTTGGCGCGGTGCACGGTGCTCACCTCCACGACGCCGCGCCTGGCCTCGCCGCTCCCCTTTTCGCGCTTGCACGCGCGCACACCTTTCTTCCGGAGCCACTTCATGATGGCGTCAATGCGCGCGTTGGACCGGCACAGGACGAGCACGGCCCCGCGTCGGCGGCTCGGCTCGTCGTCCCGTCCCACGCACGCCTCGCCGGTGACGGCGTTGAATGCGTCGGCGATTTGCTGGTGAAACCGCCACGACTTGGAGAGGGGCAACACCTTGGCACCCGGAAAGTAGCGCGCGTGGTTGCCCACGGGGTCGGCGGCGCCCATGAACTCGTTGATGGCCTGGTTGGTGTCGCCCGCCACCACGACGCTGGCGTTCGGGAGACAGAGGCGAATGACGCTCACCATCGCCTCGCTCAGGTCCTGCGCCTCGTCCACGTAGAGCCGGCGGGCGCCGATCAGTCGCCGCGCCGTGGGCGTCTCCAGGAGCTCGGGCAGGAGCGTCGTGTTTGCCATCCATGCCAGGATGGCGTCCGCCGTCACCGTCCACTCGCCCGCTTTGGCCTTGTAAAACCAGTCACGCGCGAGCGTGGGCTCCAGGCGGAGCAGGGTGGTGACGCTCACGCCGCGCGCCTTGGCCGACTCCGCCACGGGCGCCGGCGGCTCGTCGGAGATGGACACCGGCACGCCGCTCTCGCCCACCACGTCGTAGGCGAGCTTGTGGAAGGTCATGGCGACGGCGTGCGACGAACCGCTCCGCGCCAGGCCGCGCTGGAAGTCGTCGGCGGGCTTGCGGTTGAACATGAGGTACACGCTCGGGTCTTTGGACGCCCTCACCAGCCGGTCCAGCACCGTGGACTTGCCGGTGCCCGGGAGCGCCGCGACGAGGAGCACGGCGCCCGCGGGAGCCCTCGCCGAGGCGCGCTCTATGGCCAGCACTTCCGGCGTCGCGGAGAACATGATGGATCAGGGCACGAGAGCGAGCCGACGAGCCGCACAGGGCGGACAATGAATACTTGGCAGCGGGTGCTTGAGACAGTAAAATGTCATTCACATTCGAACAGTGCCAGGCTCACGCAACCGCGAAAGACTGTTGGATTGTTGTTTCGGGAAAGGTGTATGATGTCACCAAATACCTGGACAAGCACCCCGGCGGAGACGGCCTCATTCTCTGCCTGGCAGGACGGGACGCTACGGCAGACTTCGACGAGGCGGGTCATACGAAGCACGCTCACGCTTTGTTGAACGAGTACTTCATTGGCACGTGCGAGGGCGGGGGGCGAGCTGTCGTCCGGGAAGAAATGCAGGCGCATGAGGAAAAATGCGCGGCCCGCTCTCATTGGTGGTTTAGTTTCATACTGGTAGGCATTGTGGCGCTGTTTTTTAAGTACACAGTGTGAATATACATTGTCCTGAGCTTTTTACAGCATGAGCATTGCTACTCCGTTTGGGCCGACAACTACGCTGGGCAACGGCCAGGTTGTCATGGACCCCCAGGACGCCGACATGTTCAGGCGCGAGCGGATGGACTTTATCGAGCGCACGCGCGTCGCCGAGGCCCGGGCCGCTGATGCGGAGCGCCGGCTCGCGGAGGCGTTGGCACAAGCGCCGGCGCTTCATGCTCAAATGGGGAACCTCACCTTGCGTGCGCTCGAAACAGACGTCTCCCGCCAACGCGAGGCGGAGGATGCGGAGCGCCGTGCAGAGGAGGCTGAAAAACAGGGCGCGGAAGCGGAGCGCCTCGCCAAGGAGGCAGTACGGCGCCTCAAAGAGTCGTCTCGCCTCGCCGTCGAGGCGGAGCGCCGTCTCGCTGACGCCCAGGCGCGGGAAGTTTCCTTCGCCTCTGAACAACGCGAGCAACGAGCGACCACCGCTGAGGCAATTGACTTGGTGGCGCGCCTTCGCGCGCGCGTCGCCGAGCTCGAGTCGTCGGCGGCGCGCGCCCCTCCGCCCCCGCCGCCCGCGCCGCCGCCCTCGGCAGGGAAGGAGCTCGCCGCCATTCGGGTGCTCTTGTCCGAGCAAACGAAACGCGCCAACAAGCTTGAGAAAGAGCTCGCCGCCAAAGCGAAAGAGCTTGAGGCGTCCGTGCTCGAGGCGGGCAGCTTGAGCGCGCGACTCGAGGCGCAACGGGCCGAGCACGCGGAGGAGACGGAGCATTGCGAGGGGTTACAGGAGTCGTACGACCAAGTCGCTTCCGCCGTAGAGCTCAACGACTACCTTGCAATGACGGCCCTGTACAATACGCCTGGCGCCGCCAGCCTCTACCGCGCCTTGGACAAGGACTGGGTGGCTGGATACCCAATACAATCGGATCAACACCTCGCAACCATGCAGGAGAGTCAAGCCGAATATGATAGACTCGCGAGCACATTTGACCCGGCTTTGGCACGTGCTTTTTTGAGCAGGGGCACAGGGTCAGTCGCACAAAACACGCAGGCTCAGGCACTCCTAAATGCCTCTGCTCGGTCATAGTCTTCATCTCTGCTGGGCACGTCGAGCAAGATTTTCAACAGCATTATGAGCCGAGCCTTTGAAATGTCCGTCGGCGCACGGTGGCACGTGGCGTCGGCAAAGTACACCGCAGAGCCAATGGCACCACGCTCTCCGCACACGGGCTGTGGCGCGGGTGCCCTCTCGTCGTTGCATTCGTTTTGCCGCTTCACATCCAGGTTGAAGGTGGTGAGAGGAGAGTCGTCGCAAAGCTGTATGATGAGTACCCGGAAGTTGTCTAAATGTTCCGAGTCAAAGTGCCAGTCAGTGTCTACGGCGATGGAGGACCAGCGGAACAAGCCCCCTTGCCAGTCTTTTATAGGTTCGCCTCCTATAGAACGCATGAAAGACTGAAGCGCTTTTCGAATGTCGAGCATGAGCGCCGCGGCGGGGGCGTCCGGCGCCTCGCCTTGAATGACATCCATGTTGGCGCTGCCATTCTCTGCTCGAAAAACGGTGTGACCTGGCTTTAAACGCTTGAAAACAAACGTCTCGGTGCTTGGGCTCAGGCTATAAAACCCGCCCACCTCGGCTTGGACGGAGCCGTGCTCCCGTGCCTTTGACTCGAAATATCGCTCCAGGGAGCCCTCTCGAATGCGCTCAACTAGAGCGTCAGGGAGTATGCGGGGTATGCACGCCACGCGGCGCTTGAATAACTCTGGGGGGGCGGGCGGAGGCGGAGTGGCCGACTTGCGTTTCCTGGGCGGCCCGAACGAGATGGACATTATTATTTCGAGTCGAGCTCTATATCTATAATTCAAGCTATTAGATGCGTCTCTTGATTCAATGAAATTGTCCTGAAACATACATGCGCCCACCGGGTACCGCCCCCGGACCTTTGATTCATAAGATCAATGTGCACAACTTGTACACCATGGGCGCAAAATGCCCGACTGGGCTGTGTCAAGTCCGGAGCACTCCACCGGTCGGACATGTCTGTAACGGCGAGAGCACCTGCGCGGGCGAAGGAGTCATTCCCCGCTCTCATGCGCCGCACGCACCTGCTGGAACACCCGCGCCATAACGTGTGTCTCGAAAGATAGATATATGCGAGCGAAACTCTACATTGTCATTGATTCACACGTCTGCAGGCCGGCAGGTTGCACGAGCGTCCCGCTTCGTCCCAGCAGTTGGTGGGGCTCTTGTGAAACACGTGGCCGCACTTTGCCACGAATGACGTGTTGTCTAGCTTGTCTATAATGGCGCCGCACTTGCCGCACGCCAGCACGTCCCCCATCACGTGGAGCACGGAGGCGATGGCGCGCTCGGTCACAGCCTCGCCGCGCTTCACCGCGCGGTGCAGGGTGTAGAGCGCGTCGTAGGACGCCATCGTCTTGTTACGCACGTTGCACATCGTGTGCCAATGGTAGTTGGTGCGGTCTTTCGCAGCCGCCTCCGCTCCCGGGCGGGCGTACGGCGCATACCGCCGGCGGGGGCTGGGCGGCGGCGGCGAGTCCAGCGGCGGGGGCGACCTGGTGCGCAACGACTCGTGCTCCATTGAGCACCGGGCGCGGAAAGGTTTATATCCCCCGGCGAGCGGGCGGAGTGCACGCCGCCGCGAGCGCCGCGCGCGCCGCCGCGGGGGGAGGGGCGCCCCAGCCGTCCACGCGCGCGGCGTTGCCGTCCGCCGTCCACGAATGCGTCACCACGTCGACGATAGAGGCGCCGGCGCGCCGGAAGGCGCGGACGGCGGCGCGCTCGTGGTACTCCACCAGCGGCTCGGCGGCAAACACGAGCGTCCAGTCGCCGGGGCCGAGCGCGGGCGGCTCGCCGCGGAGCACGTCATCGAGCAAGGCGACGACGGCGAGCCGGGGGCGCACCGCGGCGGCGATGCGCTCTGCGCACGAGCGCGAAAAGCTGTGCTCCACCACCAGGACGCTCCGCTCGTAGGGCACGTCCCGCTCGCCCAGGCGCACGGAGGCGCTCCGAAGGCGCGCCAAGCCGGCCACCGGGTCGCGCTCGGCGAGCACGACGCGGGCGAGCGGCGCCGCCACGGGGATGGGCGGGTGCGTGAGCCGCCGGACGGCGGGCCTCGGGAGCTCGCCCAGGCCCTGGTCGAGCACCGGCCTGGCGCCCAGGAAGGAGGCGGCGACGGGGGCACCTTCCGGCCACCAGTCGCTCACGAGCGCGACGGTGGAGCGCCGCAGGGCGAAGCTCACGGGAGCGCTGGCCTGCTTGACAAAGGCGAGCGCGGCGTCCAGCAAGACGATGACGAAGTCGGCGCGCATGAGCATGTTGTCCGCGCACGAGGCGGGGCGCGCGAGGAAGCGGACGTCATCCGGCGCCAGTCGGCAGGGCGGCGCCGCGCCGGTGTCCACCTCGTGCGCCATGCGCGGCGCCACGTGCTTGAGAAAGGCGTTCAGCGCGGGCGCACACCCACAGACGAGCACCCCGCGCGCCCCGCTCGCGGCGGCGGCGCCCACGGCGCTCTCCGCGTCGCGGAAGACGACCGCCGCCTTGGGGTCGGCGCGCCAGGTGCGCCAGGCGAGCTCCACGCGGGCGGCGTCCACTTCCAAGCCTGCGAGGCGCATAGAAGGGGGACAAATGCGCGGGAAAAAGTGCGTTTTT
>Ga0136644_10003399_pt1 | contig 11935 bp, 14 predicted proteins | sample C_130820_EF_Meta_FD_94780 | JGI IMG/M metagenome (GOLD analysis project Ga0136644, IMG submission 94780) | Freshwater microbial communities from Lake Croche, Canada to study carbon cycling - C_130820_EF_MetaG (v2) (version 2) | ecosystem: Environmental > Aquatic > Freshwater > Lake | place... | reverse complement strand
GATTCTTTAGGTAAAGAAGTTCAAGAATATGCTTTCTAGCGCCTCTTCAAAGTCTTCTTGTGTTTTTTGGAAGTCTTCTTTTTGCTTTTTAGCTTTCGGCGTTTTCCTGCCGCAGGTGGCGTTATTCTTGGCAACATAGACGCAAGAGGCGGTGGTTTTGTATACGCTTGAAGACCCGGTAGTCTTAAGACTTTGATTCTGTCGGTTTGTTCTTGTACTTTTCTGGATCCAGGAAAATTCAGTTGATATGTTACTTCATCTTCCGTTGCATAGGTATCAAATGTTACTTCAACTTCTGCATATCGTCCCGCAACAACATTTAGAACCGTTCCATAGATAATATTTGGAGTATTCAAAACATCTTTGGCTTCGTTTCTATATGTGCTAAATTCATAGTCAGAATCTCGAGCAATATCGTTTTTTGAAACTTCTCCGACTGCATAGCGAAAGTTTGACCCTACCGCAAACGTCAAAATCTCCATTTGTGTATACACCAAAAAAGGTTTTGACATTTGTAATCAGAATCCTTGCAGAAACGATGGCCTTTCCCGTATTTTGTAGGTGACAATGTTACGATTTTTTAATTTGGATTCAATATAAAACTTTCTATACGCTTCAATTGGGTCATTTTCTTTATATTCTGGAGGCATTGCTTGTGCTGGTTGGGTCATGACCAAATAGGGTATTTCTTCTGGAGAATTTTGAAACAGCCATTTGATATGTTCTTCAGTCTTGTGGATTTTTCCGTAGCGAAATGTGTATTCCTTACAAAGCCACCAGCCCAAAGAACACAGCCACAAATAATTTGTCAGACTTTCTCGTACCCACACAGAACAAGGATGATTTTTATGAGCTAGTTTATAGGCATTTTCTGGAAGTTTTGTTGGATTTAAAACCCAATGTGCGGAATACAGCATTTGCGCAGTTTCTATAATCATTTTAACTACGTGTTTGTCGCAATGATATTGAGCTGCTACTCGAGGATTCCAGTGGAGAAAGAATATGTTCATTGTTAGGATAGAACATACTTCCCAACTTATAAATCCATTTTATAGATAATGGACACAGTCATTTCAATTGGTGTGGCAATCGTAATTGTTGCCGCAGCGTATTGGTATTTCAGTAGCACTGCGAGTATGCCGTCATATACTACGATTCACTCTAACATAGAGGATGGGCGTACATCGTTTCGAAGCAACAAAGCTCTTCCCCGTTCTCTAGATCAAAATCAGGGCTTAACGTTTTCCTACACATGCTGGATAAAGATAGATGATTTTTCGTACCGATATGGTGAGCCAAAAGTAGTATTTACCAAAGGATCCGAAGATCTGAAAACTATGTGTCCTGCTCTTCTAGTAGACGCAAATACAAATACATTACTCGTAAAGCTTGATACATTTGGAGGCACAGAGACGATTCCTGTGTCAAACATCCCTGCCAAAAAGTGGATCCATGTAGCGTTAGCGGTTGATCAGGATTCTCTAGATGTCTACATTAATGGTAATTTGTATATCCATCATTCTTTGTCCCAAGTGCCCAAGCAGAATAATTCTACGGTAAGCACTGGAGTTGCGGGTGGGTTTAATGGTAAACTAGCTGATCTACAATACTATAGTTACTTCTTGACTCCCGATGGTGTAAAAACATCGATGGCAAATGCGCCTCAGCCTGATCCCAAAGATATTGGTGGTCCTTTGCCTCCTTATTTTGATATATCATGGTGGACTGGTCGTCGCTCGTGATCTCCTCTTTCCGTCGCTCGTGATCTCCTCTTTCCGTCGCTCGTGATCTCACTCCTAAGAATTCTTTAACATAGCCATCTGGGCCTTTGATTGAGCTGCGGCATCTGCGCCTTGCTTTGCCTGTGCGCTCATTTTGTCGAACTCAGCTTTTAGTTCTGTAATACGACCATCTAGATCTTTCGTGTCTGTTTGAAGAGTTAGCAAAGTAGGAGGTCCTGGTGTCAAATGCTCTCGGGTATCGACAATCAGATACACTAGTAGACCGAGCAGAACTAACAGAATTATAACACTTCGAAGTTTCATCTTCTTTGCTTTGTTAGATACAAATGAGTTCTCAAGGCCCTTCTACCGGAACATCAACAGGATTCACAAATGATACCGGTACATGTAATTTAGTAGGTACAGCTTCTCAGGTACCGCCTGGTTATCCGTTTGATAAAACAATGATTCGCGATGCCTCGGATTGGATCAAATACAAAAAGCAAGTACGGATCTATAATGATTCTAAAACATTACAAGCAAAGGATCCTTGGTTTGTTCATGGTAATGATTTTCGTCTCGAGTGGTTGAATGGTCAAAATAAATGCGAGAATTGCGATGCGAATGCATTTGGTGGATCCGTTGACTTTAGTCGGGAGGAACTAAGTAAGTTCCTAGACTCTAATACTTTGGCATCATCTTGACGTTTGTCAAATATTGTTTTGCGTAGAATCCCATGAGATCAGATAGAATATGTTTCATTTTTCCAAGTAATTCTTTCATATGTTCGCGACTGTATTGCGTTCTGCGTAATGTCACGAGCGTATCAATCAGTTCAAACAATTCATTTTCGCGTCGAAGATACTTTTCAAGTCCAATGTTTGAAAGACGTCCCTTAAATTGATCTATTTCAAAATCTATCTTTGCGTATGGAATGGTATTTCCAATATCAAAAAGACTTTCAAGTGTACCAATGTCTCCATACACCATATAGATACGACCTACATCTCCATTAAAAAGAGGTGATAGTTTCTCCATCACATCTGTGTATCCTTTGTATTTTGCCAAGGCAAACATACGCTTGGCCATTTTAAAATAGTTTTTTTCATGGTGAAGCATAAAAATATTTTCACGAATCGATGTTTCAATATCTCCCATTCCAGGATTCAAAAGTTTTCCTTGGTGTTTGAATTGATAAATCATTGAAAAATCTGTGAACCGATTGTTTTGTACCCACGACACAACATCTAATTTTGTAATTGTAGGAGTCTGAAACGCTTCTTCAAGTGTAAATTTTCGTTTATCTTGAAGAATCTTGAATCCTAAAAGAACCTCTCTTGGTGTCCAACGAATAATATTCGGTCGAAAGTCTCTACGCAAAGAAAGAAGCTCTAACTTAGAAACACTGGGTTTGATACGTTTTTTGCCATCCTCATACACTCTCTTATGAATAATACCTTCTTTGTATAATTTCTCAAGTTGCTGTAGAGACCGTTCGTGGTTGTATGGGCTGTGAATGATTACCCACTCTTCTACAGAGCCGCTTTTGATATCTCCAATATACGTATTCGGAATAGATTGAACATCTTTAATCATTGATTTGAATTTCCTAGTAAGATCTCGTAAGGCAAGATTGCGAGTTCCATGTGCATGAATTGTTTCATCGGCATCGTAGTCTCCCGCATATATCTGCGATCGCAACGCCATACTTCCTACAACCCGCACATGTTTTCCATTCGTAAACGACATTGCGCGAAGGACTTCTAAGGCATCCGCAGGATACCCTTCTGGGTAATCTTTTCTTGCGACAATTGACATGTTATTCTTATTGGTGGAAAATGAATAGATCTTTTTATTTGTGCTAACAAGCAAGGGATGGTAACTAAACGAAAGACACGATCGGGTCGTAGTAGAACCTGTTCCGAAAATATCTCTGATGACGGCGTCAAGCCTCCAACGAAAAGAAATCGTACAAGGAAAAACACAAAAAATGATGATACAATTTGGGTAGATGACGATACACTTAATAGCTCTGACACAGACGAAAAAGCATTAACTTTAAATATTACATTCAATGTGAAATCTGAAGAACAAGATGATGATTCATCGTCTGATTACGAACCTGAAGAGGAGGAAGAAGATGAAGAATTTGTCCAATATCTTTTACATAAATACATTGGAGAAAAGGATACTAGACCACACCCAACTCCATCTCCTCGCAAAAAAGCTGAGAAACCAAAGAAAGAAGTAATACCAATAAAACTTACAAAGCAGGAAGAAGCATTTTATAACAGTCAAGTAGCCGGTAAACGAAAAGAGCTTCTTGAGCTTATGACTCGTATGTCTACACTTGTTCTTGACGAGGGAGATATCCCTCATAAGTTTCGTGTTCTACAATTACCAATTTCCGATTACGTAAAATCAAGTGTACTTAAGAAAATATCACTTCTGAATGAATCATGTGGTGAAGGTAACGAAGGTCATAAGTTACGTAGTTGGGTAGACGCATTTATGCGAATCCCCTTTGGAAAGACAGTGCCTCTTCCAGTTCAGATTACGGATGGAACACCAAAATGTACTGACTTCATGGTCAATGCCCGCAAACAAATGGACAAACATATTTATGGCATGGAACCTGCGAAGCTTCAGATCATGCAGATAGTGGCACAGTGGATTGTGAATCCTGATTCAGTAGGTAACGTAATCGCCCTACAGGGTCCCATGGGTGTAGGCAAGACATCCTTTGCGAGAAATGCGATCGCAGAGGTTTTACAGCGTCCATTTGAGTTCTTCACGTTAGGTGGGGCATCTGATATTGCCAACTTTATTGGTCACTCATACACCTATGAGGGATCTCTGTGGGGGCGTATCGCCGATTCATTGATGCACGCAAAAACAATGAATCCTGTCATGTACTTTGATGAGCTTGATAAGATCTCTACGACACCTCAGGGTGAAGAGATTGTAAGTATGATGATCCATATGACCGATCGTTCTCAGAACTCGCAGTTCCACGATCGTTACTTCGCAGGAGTAGACTTTGATTTGTCGCAGTGTTTGTTTGTCTTCTCATTCAATGACATTGATAGAGTTCATCCTATTTTGCGTGATCGCATGACGGTGATTCATTGTGGAGGTTACAATGAGAAAGATAAGACTGTGATTCTAAAAGATTACATATGGCCTCAGATTTTGGATGCTCTAAAGTTTGATGTCAAAGATGTAGTACTTGATCAAGCAGCTATCAAATATATGATCACCGAATTTTCAAGTGAAGAAAAAGGTGTACGTACATTAATTCGAACAGTGGAAAGCATGATGACCCGTCTCAATATGCTACGAGTCGCCAAACATGAAAGTATGAAGGACTATAAGTTTTATATGGATGTTGTGTTTCCCATGACTATAACCGAGGATGTAGTCAAAACTCTGCTAAATGATCACGATAAGAAAGAGGCTGAAACCTGGAGAAGTTTGTATACATAACATACTCCCAATTATAGTTCCTTAGGTCTAGGCCAATCGTACCAGTCTTCTACAATACAATCACCGTTTACAATGAAATGGTTGTTGTACTCATCTTCTAGACGCAAGTGGTATACGGTATATAAGTCTTTTGTCTTACAAATTTCAGATAGTTTTGAACGTTGTAGACCATACTCTTCAGGTCGTTTCATTGTACCATCACTTGTCATAAACTTATGGTTCTTTGTTAAATATACGTTAGATGTTGCCCCAACTGTTCCTGCAGGTAACGTGTATACTACATTGGCCAAGTCATACGTAGTTGTTGGGTTCTCTTTGTACTCAAACGTGCTTTGTCTAGTACGAACAACCCGAACAGGCATATAATGCTGGTTCAGTACATAATCATCCTTTTTCACTTGTTCAATAGGAACTGAACCGGTAGGCGTACGAACAAGTGTTCCTTCAAGCAGACAGACCGGTGGAGGTTTGTTCATTTTCATTACAACGATATCGTAACTCTCAGTATTATCCTCTGCTCTTGTTCCATCCGGTACAGTACCTTTTGTTGTGTATGAAATATATAGTCCATCCGAATCGGCAGCTATAGTCGTCGCTATGTCATCCTCTATGGTATTAAACGTAGAGTTTTGTCGTATCCATTCAACTTCGCCATCAAGTTTGTTCATCCGCATGACAACTATATCGCTGGCTCCAGTTGACGTCTCATCTGGAACAGTACCTTCTGTATTATATACAAGATATAGTCCAGTAGAATCGGCAGCGATAAACGAAAACCTATCATTATCTGCTGTATTGAAGGTTCTATTTTGTTTGGTCCATTCAACGTTACCGTCGGTTTTCTTCATTCGCATCACGACGATATCAAAAAGATTTTCATTCTCTACTGTTTGACCTATAACATCGCCGTATGTCGTATATGTAACATATAGTCCATCTGAGTCAGCAGCGATGTTCGACAATATAGGAATAAATAATTCAATGTTACTGAACGTATTACTTTGTTTTCTCCATTGAATCACTCCAGCTGTATTCATTCGTATGACAACAAGATCAGTACGACCAGGATTCGTACCTACAACAGCTCCCAAAGTCTGGTATGTAAGATATAGTCCATCCAAATCAGCAGCGATACTCGGAAATCCCTCTTTCGATGTGGTATTCAAAGTATTATCTTGTTTGGTCCATAGAACGTTACCGTTGTTTTTATTTATTCCCATCACAACAATATCATTGTCTCCGTCAGGCTCATCATTAGTTTTTTTGGAGTATGTAATATATGCTCCAACTGAATTAACAGCAATGTTTTGATATCTCTCACGAAAGTTTTCAACATCGGAGTTATTGTTAAGGTTAAATTGTTTGATCCATTGACGATTACCGTCTTGATCCATCTTCATTACAACGATAGCGATTTTATTGTCAGGATTTACTCCACCTGGAATAGTACCACCTTTCATTGCGTATGTAACGTATATTCCAGTAGAATCGGCAGCGATTTTTGGTATGGTTTGTGCGGTTGAGCCGTTGAAGTCAGGACTTTGTCTGATCCATCTAACTGTACCGTTACCTTTATTCATTCCCATTACAACGATATCTTCATCACCTTCACCACTTGTTTTTGATTGACCCTGAACAGTACCCGTTGTACTATATACGACATATACTCTATCAGAATGAACCGAAATATCTGTACTAATAGCTTCTTCATCTGCGGTATTGAACGAACTATTTTGTTTGATCCAAGCAATATCTGGCATCTTTATCTATAAGTCATACTATTTTTACATTTACACTCCTTTAGGTCTAGGCCAATCGTACCAGTCTTCTACAATACAATCACCGTTTAGTGTATACATCTAGGTTATGGATGTTTGATAATTTTGATACTTGTATAATACTTATACGTCAATATCATTGTATCGAACATTTTTGGTACATATTTGGAAACAAATAAGAGACGAGAGTTTGGTTCGGACGGTAGGATATTTTGGTTATCTACAGAATGACATACAATTGAAAACGGTTTTTGGTAGCAATGATAAAACCTATAATTATGTTCCATTTCTATACGGTTGATTGACTTGTTGCTACTAAATTCATTTTCTTCAAATGCTTTTTGGTTTTCAAATGTGTTAACATTTGAGTTTGACTTAAACATTTGATATTACATAGTTTACATTCTAAATCAATATTGGGCGATTCAAGTAGTCTTTTATGTTTACTTGTATTCAAATGCGTTTCATAGTCTGCTTTTGAGTCACACCGTATATTACACGTTTTACATAAAAGTGGAGTATTTACTTTATTTTTATGTCTTTTAGTTTTTTCATGTCTAGCTAGTTCATATTTTGTATGGCATTCTACATCGCAAATCTTACATGAAAAAAGTTCAAGCTCTTTAGCTTTCTCTACACATATTCCTCCATGACAATGTCGCTTACCATTGATTGGATTATCTAGTATCTTACCACAAATACATTTATATTTATTGTCTGCTATAGCCTTAGTACCATTATTACAGTAACCCTTTATTATACTACATAAGTGTGTTAGATCATTATCGAGTGATTCAAACCCACAGCCACATATATACCACCCATCTGTCCCCTTGTGATAAATTTCTGAATCCATTATGTATTGTAAATATTTTAGTTTTTCCAGGCTACCATCTGTCCAAAAGTATGGCATTCGTAAACCCTCCTAACAGGTGCCGATAATTCAATAATTAAGTTAGTTGACTCTGACATTCGGATTGATTATCTTCTTTTTTGCGTCTTCTACAGAAATTAGACCAAGTCCTAACATCCTTAGCGTACATAGGTCTTCTATATGATCCTTTTGAACATGCTGTTGTTCTAGCCGTTTTCTTAAATCTTTACAGTTTTTCTCAAAATATTTAGTTACACACTTGTCTAAATATTTGAATGCCTCCTGCTTTCCATCATCATCAAAACACTCTAACCGAGTCAATAATGTTTCCATTACACCTTACAAAGATTTTGCTTTTAAATGTAAATATTTTTATAGATACATATTATGCTTGATATACTCAACATCAATCACCATATCATCATCGTATATTAGAGGATTAATCCAAGTATCCCAGTCTGATATAGGAACAGCATTCTCCTGTAGGATGTTAAAAGCATTACGTACGCGAGTGTCAACATCCTCAATCTCCATCAAAGGAGGTAGAAGGCGACCAAGACGTTCGGATACAGACTCCTGTGAGCCAATACCCTCCATATATCCAGCCAGAATGTTACAGATTCGCGAAAGGTTTCCCTGGGCGCACATGCCAATGTTGTCACGCATCTCGTTCCGTAAAATGTTACAGAGATCCTGCTTGTCCGGAGAATTTTTCACATACTGCCACACAGAGTCCAGTACCTTGCCGTAGATACCCTCTTCGATATCATATATTGCCACGCTGCTGACGTACTGATTAAACATCTGTGCCGCAGAATGAGACGTTAGCTGACAGTCTGCGATAATCTCTCCAATCGTCTTTGAAACAAACATCTTATTCCAACGATAACCTTCGGGTACAGGAATCGTCCGCACACGCTCCACAATCTCCTTTGTTTGTCTTACAGTCTCTGCGGTGTGAACGTTCTGTGGATCTGCGGCAAACCTAGCTAGTTCACGGCGAGGCGGTGGTTGATGATTCATCTCTCGACGTGCCTCGACCATTCTCTCTTGTTCCACCATACGTCTCGCGCGTCGCGCATCTGCGACTTGTTGCCTACGCTGATTTGCTTGTTCATCTGGATCAATGCCTGTCCGAATCACTTCATCACGGTGAGCATGTTTCAATGTTCTGTCAGCATGTATGTATGCGTGGCGAATGCGTGTAATATTCGCTCTGTAAGCATTATATAGTTCTACTCGATCTTCGTGAAGTTGTCTATGGGCAAGTTCTTCCGTATAGCGAGCAGTTAACTCGCGAAGGTTTCGAGTACACACATACTTTAGTTCTAACAATGCCATAGTATTCGGTCCATGTTTCATAAGCGAATTATAATGAACTCCACAACGGGTTCCATCTCCAATTGCTTTGCGCTTGGTAGTACAGTTCTCACCGTTTGAGCGAATTGCGACACAAATTGCGTTCATTTTGATTGTATTCTGTATCTACAATATAGTTATATTATAATCCATTTTTCTCTGAACTATGGAAACCTGGGTTGTTTCATGAAATGTTTCTTTCTCCAAAACTTATGACTCTCAAAAGCAAATGAGCGCCCAAGCCATAGTTAACGATCTTCCAAATAGATCTAGTACGACGTCAGGACAATGTACTATAGAAAGACAATCAGTTGGATCGTTTAATCTTACTGTTCCTGTTCCTTCGCGAAACTGGGTGATAAACTAACGTAGCATTGACGCCTTTAGGTAGACATGCAAAGATAATGTGGATTTATTAGTGGAATTGCAACAACTTCATTCCATTCTTTTTTCATTTGATATACAATCTATTTTTATGTTTAAAGTTATAAATGGAATCACAAGATAGCACTGCTACTGGATATAGTAGTGCACAGAGTGTAACAACTGGAGATTTGTTTGATGAAACGAATAAGAAAAAGGTCGCAAATCTATCTGCTCTTGAAGAAGAACTGAATTTGTTATTAAAAGTTCCAGAAGATAAGAGAACGCGGAAACAAAGCAGACGTATTGAAAATCTTCAAGCTTCAATGAAAGCAGTTGGAAAACAAGTTCTTCCAAAAGCAAATTGGGGTGGAAAAAGCAGACGAATCAAAAGAAAACGTCGTGCTACAAGACGTGTGAAACCATGAAAAACGGATTATTGGGTTTCAGGATAGTATATAGCAGAATGACGCCACAACTTTAATTATGAGCGGCTGGTAGCCGCAAACATGAATTATTAATGATAGATGGCGAAGAGCCCATAAAGATATGTATGGGAGGGGGTTACAATGCACTGCGTGTAGGAAGGTAATCACTAATAAATGCGTGGTTGGAGCATTTTTCATTGTATCTCCCACACCAAAAAGGTTTTTGTTTAAAATGTATAAATGGCATGCTCTATGGAAGATTTAGTAAAGGCTTTAGAGGGAGTAATACCAGCAGATTTACGTGATTTGAGCGGTCTTTCTCGCAGAATTCCACTTGATCAGGATACGAAAATAGATGCTGGTCCTTTTGGAGTTGTAACACGTATAGAACTTCGAGGAAAACTGCGAAATTATGTCGTTGAAGCTTTTGATTACTCGAATTTTTTGTATGTATTGTTACGTGGCCCTCTTTCAGTAAATAAAGATTACACTACAAGTTTTGCTGACGCATGTAATAAATATAAATTTGTTATTACTCGTAGTAACAGCAATTCATACCTTAATCCTGCGTTTTATCAAACTTTCGACGAAAATCTTGTGATAGAAGATGCGTTCGATCCTAATACTGGAATTCAAACCATGCCAAAATACCAAAATGCTTATAAATTGTGTGTAGAGTTATTTTCTACAAAAGAATGTCCACGAGAACTTGGGTTACAACTTATCGACGAAACAAGATATGATCTAGAGTTTGCTTCGATTCTGTATGCGGCAACATACAGATTAGAAAGAGGCGGTAGAAAGGCAAGAAAGACTTCGAAACGCTCTAAGAAACCAAAGCGAAAGACTTCGAAACGCAAACCATGAAAAACGGATTCTTTGGGTTCAATCTAACTACTATCACGGGTTTATAGGTTATCCCGTTTCAAAACCTTAGTCCGCCATAAAAAGCGGATGCGTCTTCCGGATTCACGAATGAAATCCGGCGGAAGTGACAAGAACTCTATAAAAAGAGTTGGGTAGGTCACTACGGCCGATGCGAGGAGGGGCATCGGAGTTAACAGTCAACTTGTGTGTTCAAATGAATACACATGTTGGCATTCGAAGATCCATCAAGAGTTTATGACTCGAAGAAAAGCTGTTGAATGAAAGGGGTGACTAACGTCCAACTTTTCATAATACAGTGTTTGGGGGGACCCAAACCGTACAATACGGAGGTGGCTTACAAAGCCTGAAGACCTGATCAATCTTCAGGCCGACCCTTTCACTTGTATACGAACAAGTGTCTGCTACAATTGCTAACGCAAGATGTAGGGGAGAAGGCTATCACGGTCGCAATGCGAGGGTGGGGCATGTGACAGGTTCAGCAGTGGACCGCGTTTTTTCGTTTAGCCGTTGATGGTGATTACTGGATTACCTAGGCATGTTCAAGGGGTTATGGGAATACAGAGCTGTATAATTTGGTTTTCGTGGTTGATTGTGAATACTTTTTGATACTACATGGAACACGTAAGAATCCTTATCGTGGAGACCCTTATAAGGATTCGTATATGGTTCCTTTTCGCACCTCTATATTTTTTTACGCCCGACGAATCTACCACGTTCTATCATATCAATTGAATTATCTTTAGCTGTGCCAGTCCGCAGATGATTTGGATTACAACATGGTGGATTATCGCATGAATGTAGAACAAATAATCCCTTCACGTCAACTCCTGATAAATATAAGGCCACTCTTGAAGCAATAAATTCTACTTCTTTACCATCAGCATATACTCTAAAACAACCATATCCTTTTTTATGTGTACCTTTCCAATTCCAACACTCACTATCTGTTTTTTTATCAACTTTAGACCAAAATCTATAAGACGTTTGTTCTTTTAAATAAAGTATTTCTTCCATTGTTATTTATGGGGTGGTATCGAT
>Ga0136644_10003398_pt1 | contig 11935 bp, 14 predicted proteins | sample C_130820_EF_Meta_FD_94780 | JGI IMG/M metagenome (GOLD analysis project Ga0136644, IMG submission 94780) | Freshwater microbial communities from Lake Croche, Canada to study carbon cycling - C_130820_EF_MetaG (v2) (version 2) | ecosystem: Environmental > Aquatic > Freshwater > Lake | place... | reverse complement strand
TTTTTATTATTTATTATTTTTGTCGTTTATTTTCATTTTTTACTCTCTTTTTTTTTTTTTTTTTATTTATTTTTTTTTTTTATATTATTTTTTTTTTTTTTTTTTTCATCTTCTAAGTTATTTTTTTTATCTAATTATTCAGCTCTTTTTTTTATAATATCATAATTAAAATTACTTCTATTTTTTTCAATATTAAATAATTCATTATTTAATTCAACAAGTTCTTGTTCAATAGATTCGTCTTTATTTTTATTAGTTTGAAAATTTTTTACAATTTCTTTATGTTTTTTATCTAATGTTTGGGACTCTTTAATTGTTTGTATAATTTGTCGTTGTTTTTTTATATCATTCTTTTTGAACGACATTATATTATATACATATTATTATATAAATTCTTTATAGTATTTCCAAAAAATTTTTTTTCTATAATATATTAGATGAATAATAAAGATTTAATATTATCAAAATTAATTAAGAATCAAAGACAAATGAATTTAGAAAGAAAATTAACTTTTTCAGATTTAAAAAGAGTTTCATCAAATTTAAAAGATGATATATTTGAAGATAATTGTAGCATATGGAATGGTTATATTACAAATTTAAATAATGATAATAAAAATTGTTATATTAGTTTTTTTTATAAAAATAAAAAAGTTGCATTACATAGATTATTATATATTAATTTTGTTGGTGAATTAAATGATAATGAATATTTAAAATTTACATGTAATAATAAAGGTAAATGTTGCACGCTTAATCATTTGGTTAAAGTACAATCAGATTCTGAAAAAAAAATACAAAAAGTTAGTATTAAAGAAGAAACTAAAATAGATAACTCGTTAGAAATAAATAATAAAAATAAAGTAACATTTTAGATTTAATAAAATATAAAATCTAAAATATTATATAATCATGGATAAAAGTACACCAAATGGAGGTTTTCCACCAATTTTTTTATGTAAAAAAAAATTAAAAAAAACACAAGAACAAAATAAACGCGAAAGATCATATACACCAGAAGACGTGAAAAATATAAACATTAATCAAATTATAAATAATAATTTTAAAAAGCCTATAATTAAAACAGATAGTAATAATAAATTAGAGGAAATTAATGAATTTTAATCAAAAATTCACCAATTAGATTCAATTAATGAATTTTAATCAAAAATTCACCAATTAGATACAATTAATGAATTTTAATCTAAAATTCACCAATTAGATTCAATTAATGAATTTTAATCTAAAATTCACCAATTAGATACAATTAACCAATTAGATACAATTAACCAATTAGATACAATTAACCAATTAGATACAATTAACCAATTAGATTTAATAAAAAAATTGAAAATTAAAATATATGTATATCATATTTGTAAGTTTAATAAAAAAAAATGGAGAAATATAAGTTGTATCTTGATGAAGCACATCAAATTCTTATTAGTGTAAAAAAATCATGTAATATGTATCATCAAGAATGTGCTAAGAAAGAGAAAGAAGTACACAATACTGAAAGAGTACAACTTCAATATGATAAAAAATTTCGTGATTCATTTCTTAGAAAAATTAAAGATACAAATAGCAAAACATATGAAATAGCAAAAAAATATCAAAAAATGTTTATTAATGCAAAAAAAGACGCTGAACATGCATCTAGTGAATTGAATAGATTGTATCATGAAGGTATAATTTTTCTTGCAACGGCAAAAAAGACTAAAAATATTGCTCTTAAAATAATCTCATTGGTTAATGAAATAGAGAAAGTATCTACAATTATTGATAATATTGTAATAAAATTAGCTAATTATAAAATGAGCGAACTAGAAATTGAACTCAAAGAAAGACGTAATTATATTAATTTCTTGGATTTTGAGTTAAATAGAGTTTATTCAATTTTACATGTATCGCAAATTCGTTCTACATATTTGTAAATATTCATTTATTCAAAAAAAATTGAAATTCTAAATATATAAGTGTTTCAATGTCATTAAGATTAAAAACTTTAACAATGTCTATTTCAACTCTTTTCGTAGATGCAAATAATACAGTCGATGTGGTTCAATCTGAAAACTTTGCCAAAAGATTCGAAACTGTAATTACTGGAATAATTACAGTTGCAAATAGAAATTATATTGGTTTGAAAAAAGAGAACAATAGATTACGTAAAGAATTAGTTGAGGCGCAATCTGATTATCTTCACAAGACTCGGATTTGTAGACTACGACAAGATGATAATCAACTGTTTTATTTGTTCATTGATGTACTTTTAGCTTGGCAACGAATGGTAACTATTATGTCTGATATTATCAGATGTGATAAAGAAATTTTCAAAGCTAATTTGCTATCATGTCATTTGATGATTACTGCTTCAGCTATGGAAATCGTATTTGAGAAGACTGTTAAGTACTCAATCGAGTTTAATTCTTCTCAAAAAATTCATTATGATCTTCTTGTGCGATCTGAAGAAAAGGGTTTCATTGATCCAATTTTATCAGATGGAGTGTTGAGTGCATATGAAATCAAAATTGAGACTGCTTTCAAGTTTATTGGATACTATATTGAAACAGAACGATTACTTGATATGGTTTTGGACTATTTGACAGTTTATTCAAGTAACATACTGATCATTTAGAGCGTCCAGTAATTTAAATGCCGAGTTATGCGATAAAAAAATATAAGAAAATGCATAACCAGTATAACATAACTTATTTTATATTACAAGGTAAACAACGTAAACTTCATTTTTACCAACATTCTCCATACTAAACGCTTTTGCCTTTCGTTGAAGGCTACTAAATTCTATGTTGATGGGCTTGCTTATATATATTTTATATAGTAGATATATATAATCCCAGCAGATGTTATTTAATCGCTACTATCCGATTAAACAACAATTTCTTTTTTATTTTTGGTAACTTTTTTAACTTTTTCTTTTGGTACTTTAGGTTCTTTTGGTTTTGGAACATAAGTAAATTCAATAGGTCGTTTTTGTTCAGTTAAAAAAGTTTTAGCAATTAGTAAAATATTTTTGCATGCATTAACATCTCTGTTTACGAAGGTACACTGTTTAGTTTTCTCTTTAGGAGTTAGCACTTCGTGAAGATGTTTTACATGCTTCTTTCTTCTTACTTTCACATTATCCATTTCTTTTAATGTTTTATTATACAATTTACTTGTATTGTATTCATTAACATCTATTACTTCAAACTTAGATAATAATAATTTCTTGATTCCAATATTTGGTGTTGATATAGTACCTTTCATTTGTGTTGTTCTACTATAGTCACCATGAAATATAACAATTTTACGTTCATTTTTCTTATCTTCTTCATTTAAAAATTTATTTTCAATTTCATTCAATAAATTTTTTTCTGATTGTTTAGTTCGTACATGTCTTCTAAATGCTAATTTTCTAAATAATTTATTTCTATAAAAACTTTTTAATTTAATATTAGTTTTATTTTTAGCATCTATATATTTCTTATAAAAATCTAGTTTTAATGTTCTACAACTAAATTTAGATAATTCAGTTTCAATTGGTATTACATCATTTTTAATCTTCTCTTGAATTATAATTTGACGACTTCTTTTAGTATACGTTTCTATTCTTCGTCTACATGCTGAATATTTATAAAAATTATTACTTTCATCAATTAACGAGATTGGACGAATTTTACCTGGATCTAAAGCAACTATCTTATATTTTTCAGTTAAATATTCATCACATTTTTCTTTAGATAATCCTGATAGTTTAGGAAAATCATCATCATCTTTAACTTTAGGTAATTTATCACCAAATTTTTTATTTTTATATTTTCTTAAAATAAAAAGAATTGAACAACTAAAACCATCTGTAATTATTTGATTATAAAATACAAAATCGTTATTTATTTCGTTATCTTTTAATGATTCTTTTTTCTTTTTGAAAATACTTTTGGTTTCTAATTTTAATATTTTACTCCAAATATGACTTTGGTATTTTTTGGCGTTATGTAATAATTTAGTTTTATTGTAACTAAATATATTTTGTTCTTTATCATCAATCATATCAACAATTGCTGGACTATTCAAAACTATTGATTTAGGAACAATATTACTTCTTTGGGGAATTAATTGATACGGTTTTTTTCCGAGTTCTTCAATTTTACTATTTATATAAATAGCATATTTCATATATTTCAATGGATGTATTTTTATATCATAACAAACTGATTTAGTAACTTTTAATGGAAAAAGAAACTGTTTATTTTCTTTAATCCATTGATGATATTCTTCTTTAGAATCTTCAATTTTGTTATTTATTAAATCTGATTTAATTTCTCTAATTTCTTTATTGAGTTCTTTATACATTTTTTTACGTTTTTCCTTATCAGTTTCTTTTTTAATTATTTCTGATTTTGGTATTTTGAATAAGCAATTTATATATTTGAATAAATACTTTATAAAATGTGTTGATATATTAGTTTCAATACATCTTAACATTTCTAAAGCAGTTTGTTCAATTATATGTGTTTTATTGGTATATGATGGAACAATATCAGTTAATTTAGAAAATACTTCATTGTAAAATAACTTGATATCATTTTTACCATCTTTATTTTTTATTTTATCTTCTGTTGTTTGTTTACCTCTATTATCATTAGAAGTACCTACAGTTTTTAGAACATCTAAAATAAGTTGTTTATTTATATTTGGTAACTCGTGTTTTTTATCAATTTTATCTAATAAATATAATCTAATAAATTGATAACCTAAAATAACAAATTCATTAATTTCATAAACTGTTTTTTCTATAATTGGTTGTATTTTATTATAATTTTTAAGAACTAATTTTAATGGACATTTAACGGTTCTAAAAACGTGTTCGTGAATTTCTGTATCGGGTGGTTTTTCTTCTATATCATCAAAAATAAAATTATTTGTCATATATATTAGTATTAGAAAATAATTCTTTAACTATTTTTCTAAAATTTTTAGATATTTTATAATTTTAGAAAAATACTAATATTTTTTTAAATATTATTTTGTATTTTTTGTTTTCTTTTTTCATAGGCTCTTTTATTATATTCCTTAATTTTTTCTGGATCTTTAGAATGACTTTTATTATATTTTTTAACTTTTTCAATAATTTGTTCTTTATTTTTTTGATAGTAATTTTTTTTATCGTAATTTTCTATTTTATAAGAATTAAGTTCATTTTTAAGTTGATTAATAATTAGTTTATTATTTTCTAATTCTAATATTATTTTTTCTTTTTCAATTATAGATAATTCATATAATCTTTTATAATTAATTGATTCTTCCATTATAATATATTATATTAATATTTTTTTAAGTATAATATTATTTTTATGTTTAAAAAAATTGTTATAAGTATAAAAATTAGTAAAAAAAACAAAAAAATAACAAAATTTTAAAAGGAATGCAACACGGTATTTAAAATACTGGACGCTCTAATTAAAAATTGAAAAAATCTTAATTAAAATATTTAGCAATAATAAGTTATGACTAATATTTGCTGTATCTGTTTAGAAAAATTAACCAATAATATATATACAACTGAATGTAATCATATTTTCCATAAAGATTGTATCTGTCCAATAATTAATAATAATAATATAATATGTCCAATCTGTAGATGTAAAACAGTATATGAAAAAATACAGATGCCAATAACAGTAACATTATCTAGTATAACTCATGAGTCACTAGATAATATATGTGAATATTATAATAAATATCAAACAACAGGAATCATAGAAAAACTAGATCGTTGTGAAGGTGGTTTTAAAATTAGAATTGATAATAGTGATAATAGTGATAATAATGATAACATTCGTCAGTTACGTTTTCATAAAAGACAACTGGTAAGTCAAGAATATATTCCATTTTTAGAAAATGAAGTTGACTTATTATTCGAGTCAATGGTTCATATATTTGGTCAAGAATATGTAAAAAGATAATTAGATATCATCAATATCTACACCAGAATCCAACAAATAGTTTATTCTAGATGGATGTAATGTTTTTTTAATTAAATCTTCTCTAATAATATCCATTTTTTTTTTAATAAAATCATAATCTAATTCAAATATGCTAGAATTTTGTGAGAAATAATACCAATCAATTTTATTTAAATTATTTTTTAATATATGTATTGCATTTGGATTTTTCGATAACATATGCCAATCAACTTTATGTAAATTTTTTTCTAATATATGAATTGCATGCGGAGCTGCTGAAAACCACAACCAATTAATTTTGTCTAAATTTTTTTCAATTATACCTAATGCATTTGAATTTGACAATAACCAAAACCAATTAATTTTGTCAATATTTTTTTCTAATAAATGTATTGCATTTATATTTTTTGATAAATTTAAGTAGCAAATTTTGTCTAAATTTTTTTCTAAAATGTGTACAGCATTTTGATTAGCTGATAAATAGAACCAATCAATTTTATGTAAATTTTTTTCTATTATATGTATTGCATTTATATTCTTTGATAAATTTACATAACAAATTTTATCTAGATTTTTCTCTAAAATATGTATTGCATTTGGATTAGCTGATAAATTAGGCCAATTAATTTTATTTATATTTTTTTCTAAAATACAAATGGCATTAGGATTTAATGATAAATCATACCAATCAATTTTGTCTAAATTTTTTTTTAATAAATATATAGCATTTGGATTAGCTGATAAATTAGCCCAATAGATTTTATTTATATTTTTTTCTAATATATATATTGCATTAGGATTCATTGATAATAATTTCCATTTAATATTATAAGTATTTAATATATATAGATCAATAGCGTAAACATTTTTATTTAAGATTAATGAATTATAATCTAGATCATTTTTATCGATCCAGTTACACAGTTTATACATACATATATATAGTTAATTAATTTCACCAATAATGTAATTTATTAGATTCTTAATTTCTTTCGTAATATTACCACTTAATATATTTTTTTTATTTTTTTTAATTTTATCCAAAATATTACTATTATTTAAAAATAAATCAAATACTTTATTTTTATCTATTACAATTTTTGTTTCTAAATATGATATTTCTTTTTTATAAAAGTTATTATTAGGATTAAAATTAGATGCAATTGTAAATGCTTGTAAACTTTTATTATAAATTTTTAAACATTTGTATGACCACCCAATACGAGCCCATGCTTTAGTATTTTTTAAATTATATGTTGTAGCTTGCAATGAGTAGTTTAAAGATGATAAGTTATCTTTTAATTTCATATAACATGCAGATATATTTGAGTAAATATTACTAAGTAATAATTTATCATCAGTAGTATCTAAAATATAAAAATAAAATTTTAATGCTAAATTAATTTTATTTTTATAAAAAAAGTTATTTGCTGTTATTTTTATATATTTTATTAATAACAATTTTATTATTTTTTCTATTTTGATTTGATCAATTAATAAATTGATTTCATGCATCATTACTATTATCTTTATTTAAAATATTTTTAAATTGATCATTAATTTTATCTACGTCTATACCTAAATCAGACTTAATAATATCAGATAATTCTTCTGGATTAGCACCACTTTGTAATTTAGTTAGCAATGACATAAATTTATTTAATGGTGCATCAGTATTTTTATCATCACTATCATTATTTTTCATACCACTACTTAACATATTCATTAGTCCTGTTTTATCTAATGACTTTAATACATTACCAATAGCAGGTTGGTTACTTTCTTCTGGAACTTGACCAATTTCAATATTAGCTGTTGAAAAGTTTTCATCAATAATAATTGGTTCTTTTTGTTCTTCTGATTCTTTTGAACCTTGCATTTTTAATATTGGATCAATCATTTCTTTAATATTTTCCATTCCAGGTAAGTTAGTCTGTAAACCATCAAGTAAAGTACTTAAATCAATTTCACCATTTTCAATTTTATCTTTATACTTTTCACTAATTGTGTTACTAATGTTAAAAATATTTTCAAATGGATTTTTTTCATTTAAAGAACCTTCAAATGATGAGAAAATATCATTAATCATATCATTTGTTGATGGTGTTAATTTACCAGTATTTAATAGATTATGAATTGTTTCTTTTGGATTAAATACTTTTTCTTTTTCTTTTTCAAAATTTTCCTGTAGTTTTTTCTTGCGGTCAATAATATTAGCTGATGGATTTTCATCATTTTCTAATACACAAAAAACTAATTTATGTAAATGTTTCCATAAAACTATTTTTACTGAATCACTTTGATTATTAAAAATTTTTTTAAGAGTTAAATTTTTACCAAATAAACTTTCTGAAATTTTTAAAGTGCTAGTTTCTTTATGAGAGAATGTTTTAATTTTTGATTTTATAAAATTATTAAAATTAGTTTGATTTGCTAATGATTTAGTTAATTTTTGGATTCTTTTATATTGATCTTCAACCGTTTCAGAACTAATTGATTCGAGTTGTTCATCATTTGGGTACATATGATTTAAATTGTTTAATAAACTAGAATATTCATTTGTAAAACTTTCTGAGTATAAATTCATTATATTTATATATTAGAATATCTTTTTAACTTTATTTTAGACTCATTTTACAAATCTTCAGAATCAGAATATGTTTCTAATTCATCATCTGAGTCTGATTCGTAAATTGTTTTATTATATTTTTTAATTTTTTGTTTTTTTTTATTTGTTTCACAATATCTCCAATAAAGAGCATACAAAATAATTAATATAACTATTATTATTTTATAATTTTCATAAATAAAATTAGTAAATATGTTTAAAAATTTTTCTTCTAATGAAATTTCACTTTTTTGTTGTAAAATAATTTTTTTAATTAATTTATTTTCAACTAATTTTGGTTTATCATATGTTTCTGATAAAAAGTAAGACATAATATAATATATTAGAAAAAATAAATGCATTTAAAAAAAAATAATAAAAATTGAAAAATAAATATAATGTTAATATAATACACTGTTTTTATGTCGTTATTTGGCCATACTCATCAAAAGAAACATCAAAAGGGGTCTGGTGGTTCAAAAAAGAAATGTATTAGGGAATTAGAATTTGCGAAAGAAGGAGAAACATATGCAATTGTTAGTAAAGCAAATGGTGATTGTCGTTTTGAAGTTACAGATTTTGATGGTAGAGTATACAAAGCAACATTACCACGCAGTTTTAAAAAAGGGGTTACGAAAGAAATTGTAAAAGTGGGGGACACGATTAAAATTCAAGAAGGTATTTCAAAGGATCAATATTTTATTAATCATTTGTTTGCACCTGATGAAGTAGAAAAATTAATTTCTTATGGTGAAATTAAAAATACGAGTATTAATACAGAGCTGGATATTAATTGTGATCTTAATTTTTCGGGGGGAGAAATTACGTTGGATGATATTGCAGATATTTAATTTATACCAGCTAATTGTTTAACTATATATTTATTTATTAATCTATTATTGAATTGATCAGTAACAATATTGGATATTTCTTTTTCATCTAAACCAGCTTGTTCATAATGTAATATTCGCCCTTCATTTAATTTGTTTGCATAATTTCTAATATAATCAGCGAAACTAATATCCAATGTAACTAATTTTTTTATTAATTTATCTACTAATATTTTTCCATTAATATTTTTATTTTTTATTCTATGCTCTAAATACCATGTACACCATGCTAAACAGAAACCACCGTAATCTCCAGCTTTTAAATTCAATGGGTTTAGTTCATCAGAAACAGTTTGAAAACTTGCAACGGGTAAATAATCTGATGGTTTTAAATATTTAAAACCTGTATTCCATGTTAATTCTTCTTCTAAAATATCATCTAAATATTTATCAAATACAACAGTATCGCCATATGGATCAAATCTTTCTATTGTCATATTTTTAAAATCATAAATTAAAATATTTGCATGTAGTCCAATATCAGGTACAGTTAATGACAGATAACAAAAAGAAAAATCACAATCTATATCTTTTTTTTTCGAATTAATAACATTATTTAAATTATTATGAATCCAATAGTTACTTTCATTATCATAACAAATTATCCATGGAAAAATTGGCATTCTTTCAAATAATCCATCAGGCCAATCAATACCTAAACCATCAGAATAATTTAAATTTTTTAGTGCATAATCATCTAGATTAGGAATGAAAATATTTTTATATTTATCTTTCAAATAAATAACAATCATTGCTAAATCTTTAAATTTTGCTTGAAATAAATTACCATGAGCATATTTATAATTTTCGAATATTATATTATTTTCAATTTTATATTTCTTCAAAGATAAAAATAATTTTAACCAATCTTTATTTTTTATTTTTTCAATTATATTATTTATTTTTAAATCAACTTCTTTATTAATAATAAGCATTTTATATTTATTAAAATCATATTTTGTTAATAATTCTAATGGTGATATTTTATTTTTATTTAGTTGATGCCACACAGATGATGGACATGATGATAATATTTCAATACTTGTTTTATCTATTGCATTATTAGAAAGTAAAAAATGTGCAATATTATCTAGTTCTTTGTTTGCTGAATTAAAATCATATGTTTTTTTGATAAAAGACCAAATTAAAGAATATATATTTTTATTTTTATTTAAAAAAGCAGTTCGTAATGGATGAAATGTTTTTATAAATGTATAATAATCAGCTAAAACATTATTATCAATAAAATATTTTACTAATACTTCACTTTCTCTGGTTATTGCTGTGAATAATAAATTAAAATCCTTCGGGTCTCTTAGATTAAATTGTTCTTTTGTAAAATTTTTTAAAAGTGAAATAATTTGGTTATCTAATAATTTTTCATTAATAATTAAAAAGTTTAATGGATGATCAGAAAATTTAAAATATTTAAATAATTTAGTTAATTCTTTATAGTTACAATTATATAATAATATATCAATTATTTTTTCACTAGTATTTTCTTCGGTTAGTCTATAAAATAATAACTTTTTGAAATCTAATTTTAAATTTATTAATTTAATAATATTATTTATTTTTAATAAATTAATAAATAAATCATCATTTGAGTCAGTATTATAAATATAATCAGGATATTCTTTTATTAAATATTTTAAAATTGGTAAATTATTATTTTTTGCTGCTAAAAAGAAACCATTATAACCTTCTTCATTTTCTTTATAAATTGGAAATTTTTGTAATTTTAATATATTTAATTTATTAAAAATTATTAAATAATGAAATAGATAATTTGATAAATAAATTGGTTTATCTAGTTTAAAATTATTTAGATCTTTTTTATTTTTAATATTTATTATTTTCTTAAAATCTAATTTCATTATAAGTAGTGAGTTTATTTTATATTTATTAAATTTAATAAATATAAAATAAATAATTTATAGTTCATCGCGAAAAAAACCACCAGTAAATTCAATAGTTTCATTATAATCTTTTCCATAAATTTTCCAACCAAGTACTTCATAGAAACCACCTGTTTGGAATACAATATGTACAAGCATCATTAAAATAAATGTAAGTGCAATAATTCTAGTTGTACTAAAAGATTTTACAAGAGTTAAATACTCACTCCATGTTCTGTTTGGATCTGGATGTTCCTCATCATTAGCAGCGATTTGTCTATTTGCAGATATGAAAGGCATGGCATAAACATTACCGAATGCAATAAACATTGATTCAAGCATAAATAAAAAGAATATATACGTTTTTGAATATTGTTTACCATATAAATCACCATATTCGCGGTGAGTAAAAGCAAGATATATCATTTTCAATATTAATATAACAATAAGAATACCAGTAAATATATATACTGATTTAACTAATCCATTAAATTTACGATTTGGTTCACCAGCTATATCTGATATTATTTTTTCTAATTTATCTTTAGAGTCCTGTTTAAGATTAATAGATGG
>Ga0136644_10003395_pt1 | contig 11940 bp, 9 predicted proteins | sample C_130820_EF_Meta_FD_94780 | JGI IMG/M metagenome (GOLD analysis project Ga0136644, IMG submission 94780) | Freshwater microbial communities from Lake Croche, Canada to study carbon cycling - C_130820_EF_MetaG (v2) (version 2) | ecosystem: Environmental > Aquatic > Freshwater > Lake | place: Lake... | reverse complement strand
GGGGGGAGGGCAAGCTGACGGCCTTGCCCGAGGTTCCGAGTCTGAAAAGTCTCGGGGTCAACGTTCAATTCGACCAGTGGTCGGGGCTTTTTGTTCCTGCGGCGACGCCCGATTCGATCGTACAAAAACTGCGGCAGGCTGCCCGCGCCGCCGCCGCAGACGAGAAAGTGGTGAACACCATTTTGAAAGCAGGCAGTCCAATCGAGTATCTCGACGCGCCTGAATTTCAGAGTTATTGGGACGCCGACGCCAAGGTGCTGGATCGCATTGTCCGCAAGATCGGCCGGGTGGAATAGGCTGGGTGGAATAGGCCGCGCGCCATCCACCGAGTGGCATAGGCCGCGGCCCGTCTGCGCTAGATCGTCCGGCCCCCATCGACGGGGAATTCGATTCCGGTGAAAAATGCGGCGGCATCGCTGGCCAGAAAAACGGCGGCCGTCGCGACATCTTGTGGCGTGGAAAACCGCCCGAGCGGAATCGAGGCAACGAAGCGGGCTCGGTTTTCTGGCGTGTCTGGCAGTCCCATGAAGTCTTCGAAAAGGCCCGTCACGCCCATCACTGGGCAGATCGCGTTGACGCGAATGTTTTCAGGGCCAAGTTCAACCGCCATCGATTTGGACAGTAGGTTGACCGCGCCTTTCGAGGCGTTATACCAAGACAGACCCGGTCGCGGCCGGATGCCAGCGGTTGAACCGATGTTCAAAATGACGCCGCCGCCCTTGGCTCGCAGCAGCGGCAAAACGGCATGGGTCATGTAGTAAATCGATTTGACGTTGACCGCAAAGACGCGGTCGAAGCTTGCTTCGTCCACTTCGAGCATCGGCCGGTTCTTGTGCGTCGTCCCGGCATTGTTGACAACGATGTCGGGCGCACCGAAGGTCGAGACGCAGTGCTCCACGAGCGCTTCCACCTGCGTTTTGACCGCAACGTCGACTACGAATGGCGAGGTCGCCGGCCCGAGCGCATCGGCAACCCGACGCGCTGCTTCAGCGTGAATATCGGCCACCACAACTTTCGCTCCCGCGGCGACATAGGCTTGCGCGATCCCCTCGCCAAAGCCTCCGCCCGCGCCCGTTACGATTGCAATCTTTCCATCGAGTTCTGCCATCTCTGTCTCCTCCAGTAAGTCCATTCGCATTTGCTGCAACAACGCTGCCCGCCAACGCGCGGTCTAGCGCACCGATTCAGGGCCGAGAAGCGGCAAGCAGCGCTCCTTTGACGCACCGTCGAGACCGCCAGAATCATCGGCAGGACGTCATGATATCGCCCGGGCGCTCAGCAGGAGTCGGGTCTTGCAGTGCCAGCCGCTCTTTCGGTGGGAGATAACCACACCATGTCGCAGGCGCATGTTGATCGTTTTATCTATTTGATCGAGAGCCACGATTGGCTCGCCGACGCGTTGAAGGTTGAGGCCGTAGTTGACTCCGCGAGTGCTGAACAGTTTCTCAGCCAGGCGGTTCTTTTGGCGCAGTTTCTTTCCCTCGAGGTTTCGGCGGCAGAGTTACGGGCGACCTTGCGACGACGCGCGCACGAAGCGGGCTACCTGTGTTACCTACGCGAAGCCTAGAGAGAGGTTGACTTGGAGATTTCGTTTTGGTCATTCGGTGCCGTGGTCGAACCGACGACCTCGGACTAGGGTCGGGTTGATTGGTTTCGCGTTCCCCTCTCGGATCAAGACTGCGATGAAACTCCGCGGACAGGCCCTGATCGCTGCCTTGGTAGCCATGCTGATGCTGAGCGCGTGCGCGGATCGCCCAGCGCTCCCGGTTTCGGAAGTGAGCGTCGGCGAAAAAGCTTTTCATGATGTGTCCCTGTCGGCCTCCGGGCGTTTGGCTTGCGTGAGTTGCCATGCACCGGCAACCGGCCACGCGGCTCCCAATGATCTTGCGGTCCAGTTAGGCGGGCTGGATTTGGCTGTTCCCGGCGTTCGCGCCTCGCAATCGGCGCGCTATCTCGCGACCAACGGAAAGTTTCGTTTCGACGACGAGGGTACGCCGACCGGAGGTTTCTTTTGGGATGGCCGAGCCGATTCGCTCGCCGCACAGGCTGCAAGCCCACTATTGGGCGAGCGCGAAATGGCCAATCCCAACAAAGCCGCGGTGGTCAAACGCGTCGCGAACGCGAGCTGGGCGAATGAGTTTAAGCAACTCTATGGCGCTGATATTTTTTCCAATGTCGATCTCGCCTTTGACAAACTCGGTCAGGCTTTACAGGCTTTTCAAAGTCAGCAAGCTGGATTTAATGAATTCACCAGCAAATACGACGAGTACCTTCGAGGTACGGTGAGCCTCACCGATCAAGAGGCTCGCGGGCTTGCCTTGTTCAACGATCCTGAGAAGGGAAATTGTGCAAGCTGCCACCCCTCCGCGAAGGCGGAAGACGGCAGTTTTCCTTTGTTCACGGACTTTACTTACGACAACCTTGGGGTGCCAAGAAATCCAGAAATCAAGGCGAACCTTGATCCTGACTACTTTGATCTTGGTCTTTGTGCGCGCTCCGATTTATCCAGTCGAAGCGAATTGTGTGGTGCCTTCAAGGTTCCAACCCTGCGTAATGTCGCCTTACGCAAGGCGTTCTTTCACAATGGACGCTTCAAGTCATTACGCGAAGCACTTGTATTTTATGTTCAGCGCGATACCAATCCAGAAAAGTGGTACCCCCGTAACCCCGATGGCACCGTTCGAAAATTTGACGATTTGCCGGCGCGTTTCGTCGCCAACGTGAACGTGAGCGAAGCGCCCTACAACCGTAAACGCGGTCAAAAGCCGGCGCTCAGTGAAGCGGAAATTGATGATCTGGAGGCATTCCTGAAAACGCTCAACGATGGTTGGGTCGCAAAATCCCAGTGAGATTCAGAAGCTCTGGCGACTGAGGAATCCCATCGAAAATGGGAGCGACCCTCGAGCGGAGTGTTTTGTGTTGTCTTGCGGACGCTCAGCCGGACGTGAGGCGCCCATCGATCACGTTGATTCGTGACCGGCAACGCGACGCCAGTGCGGCGTTATGGGTGACGAAGAGCACTGTCGTTCCCTCGGCAGTGTTGAACCGCTGCAGCAGCGCAAAAATTGCGTCTGCGCTGCGGCTGTCGAGATTGCCGGTTGGTTCGTCCGCCAACAGCAGTGCAGGGTTCATCGCTAAGGCTCGGGCAAGCGCTACGCGTTGCTGTTGGCCGCCGCTTAGCTCGTTGGCCAAGCGATTGACCCACGGACCTAGCTCGACCTGATCGATGAGCCAGCGGGCGCGTTCACGCATGGCGGCATTGGGAAAGCCTGCTGCGCCGAGCATCGGCATCATGACATTCTCCAGCGCGGTAAATGCCTGAATCAAATAGTGATATTGGAAAACAAAGCCAATTCGATGACCCCGCAGGCGGGTGATTTCGAGGTGACTGAGGCCATTGGTTTCGACGCCATCGATCTTGAGCGACCCTGCGCTCGGCCGGTCGAGCAAGCCAATGAGATGGAGCAAGGTGCTTTTTCCCGAGCCAGAAGGCCCCATCACGGCGGTGAAATCGCCGCGCATGAGGCTTAAAGAAATGTCGTGCAGGACTTGCGCCTCGGTGGGGGTTCCGGCGTTGTAGATTTTTTGAACGCCTTCGAGACAAACAACGGCACCCTCAAACGCCGCTGGCGTGACCGAATTCTCAGGCACGGATCGCGGTAGCCGGGTCGAGTCGGGCTGCGCGTATCGCAGGGGTAACCGCTGCCCCCAGCCCCGTCAGGCTGCCGAGCGCAAAAGTACTTAAAAATAGTGTGGTGTTTAAGAAAAGTTGGACCATCGGGGTGCCGTCTGGGTTTCGCATCAGGCTCTGCCACAGTAAAAGCGCACCGGTCCCGATCAAGCAGCCGAGGATAGAACCGCCGAGTCCGAGCAAAGCGCCTTGCAACAAAAAGACCCGCAAAACTTGCGCCCGCGAAATACCCATGGCGCGCAAAATGCCGATTTCGCGTGAGCGCTGAACAACGCTGACGACGAGAACGCTGGCGATCCCAAGGGCGACCGCGAGTCCGACGAAGAAGCGAATCGCGACATTTGCGGTTGTCTGTGCCTGGATTGCCGTAAAAAACTGTGCACTCGTTTTGATCCAGCTGTTGGCCTGCACGTTGGCGAACTGCGTGATTGTTTCCGCGATGATTTGTGCCTGATCGACGTCCTCGACATTGACCTCGAGACTGGTCACCGCGCCTGCAATATGCAGTAGCGCCTGCGCATTTTTGAGTGTTAAAAAAACGGATTGCTTATTGGCCCCGCGGTTGCCGAGGTCAAAAATGCCGCGCACCGTAAACACCAGGGCGAAGCCTTCGGCGACTTGTAGACGGACTTTGTCGGCAATGTCGACGCCGAGATCGGAGGCCAGATCCGTACCGATGAGCAAATCGCCCCCGGTGAGCTCTGCGTGTCCCCGAACGATTTTTTCGTCGAGGTGAATGATTCGCCAGTGTTGATCGGGTACGACGCCGATGAGGGTAACTCCCGCGCTCGCGTCACCCCGAATCGCCAGTGCCGAGCCACTTGCCACGGGCGAGACCGTGCGGATTTGTGGGAGTGCTTTGAGTTCGTTCACGAGTGACTGCCATTGGTCGATGTGCTGCCGGCGCTGCGGCGGCGCTTGAACGACGGCCAAATGAACCGGCCCTGCGCGGGGATCTGCGGGATCTTGAATGCGGGTGATCGCCAGCGGCGGTAGCAGTTGGATGTGCGCTTGCGCCGACAAAACTCGGCGAATGAAGTTGGCGCGCAGTCCGGTCAGCATGGCGGACATGAACACGATGACAGCAACCCCGATCGCGATGCCGGCCAGAATGAAGAGGGTCTGCAGGCGCCCCTGGCGAAGAAAGCGCATTGCAACGATCCACTCAAACGGCAACCAAGAATGGTTCATCGTTGATTGCTGAGGGTTCCTTCATCGTTCGATCCGGGTTCCCGCACGACTGCCGCATGTGCGCCCGGGTTCGTCCTTGCAGGTTGGGACGTCGATCGAACCCGTTGTCCAGGCTTGAGCCCGCGTGGCTCCAGAATGATTTCTTCACCCGTTTGCAGGCCCTTGAGCACTTCGGTTTGAGCACCGGGCGAACCCGGGGTTGCTGGCGTGGAGCTGAGACCGAGGCGAACCGATTTGCGCACCACACGGTGTTTCTCAACGACTAAAACGCTCGCTTCTTGCGCAGCGATGTCGATTAAGGCGGTTGTTGGAACCGCGATCGCCGCAGTGCGCAGAGCGGTAAGAACCTCGACGGAAACCGTCATGTTTTGGCGCAGAAAATGGGGGGCATTGGGGACCTCGAATCGAACTTCAACCGTTGCCGTCTGAGGATCGACGCCCGGCAGGATGGTTTTGAGGATGGCGGGAAAGACTTCGCTGGGGTAAGCGTCTGCGCTCGCTAGGGCCTTTTGCTCGAGGGCCAGTTGCCCCAGATTCTTTTCGTCGACGAGAACGATCAGCTGGGTTGGGCCCGTCGGTGCGAGTGTGAGCAAGGCGCGACCCGGCTGGACGACATCGCCGGGTTCCACTCGGCGCGCGATGATCGAGCCCGCGCTGGGTGCCCGGACGGTGCTGTAGTTGCGTCGCGCTTGCGCATTGCGCAAGCTGGCTTGGGCCTGGCGCAGTGCGGCTTGGGCAAGTAACCAGTCGCTGCCGCCAGGCGCCAGACTCGAGCGCTGAAACTGTGCGACCGCAACTTGAAACTGCGCGGTTTGGGCCGTTTGGTTCGCGTTCTCGAGCGTTGCAGCACCAATAAAGCCCTGCCCAAAGAGGGCCTCGAATCGGTCAAGCTGCGAACGTGCCGTCTGCTGGGTGACTTCCGCCACCCTCAGCTGTTGATCCGCGACGGGACGCTGCGTTCTCGTGATTTGTTCGATTTTTGCGTGCGCCTGCTCAACACTTGCCTGCGCAATTTCTTGTGCCGCCTGTAGTTCGGCCGCGTCCAACTCGATCAGGGCGGTGCCGGCAGTAACCGTCTGCCCCTCGACGACCTTCACCGCGCTAACGGTTCCAGTGATTTGCGCGGCGAGCTCGACGCGATGCGGCGTCTCAATGCGACCGGTGGCGACGATGCTCTTTTGCAGCCCCCTCGGTTGTAGGGTTTGCGTCTGCACGGTGATGCCAACCCAGGCGTTTAGGGCGTAGCCAGCGGGCACTAGGATCAACGACAGGATCAATCCAATGCGCGCAAAACGGCGGAGACGTTGCCAGTTCGTCAATGGGGTCTGCGCTCCTCGGGGTGGCGCTGAAGCAGCAGCTTTCAGACCCGGTGCGCACTTGCAAACGGGTGCTTATGCGGCGGGCGCAACGCGCCCGTCTTCTGGGCCTGATGCGGAAAGACCGAAGGCGCTCCGCGCAGGCGTCTCGCTCGAAAGCAGGACCGAATCGGTGTCCGTCAGGGGGCGAAGCCCGCTTCGCCAAACTGCCAGAGCAGAAAGGAAAAAATATCGATGGTGCGCTCGCGTGCTTGCTCGCGGGTGCTGCCCTGGCCGTGCCCAGCCTGGTATTCAAGCCGAAGCAGCACGGGGCGTGGGCTCTCAGAGGCCGCGCTGCCCGCTTGCGCCTGGCGCAGCCGAGAGGCGAACTTGGTTGAATTGGAAACGCGCACGCGAATGTCATTGACGCCGTGCACCAGGAGGGTCGCCGGGTAGCGTTCACCATCGCGGATGGCGTGGTAGGCACTCATCGCTAACAATCCGTAGAACTGCTCTTCTTTCTGTGTTGTTCCAAATTCGGGAATATTTGCAGCGCCGTTGGGCTCAAGTTCCATGCGGACCGCGTCGAGCACGCCGACCGCGGGCACCGCGGCCGCAAACAGATCAGGCCGCTCGGTAATCGCACGACCGACGAGGATGCCACCGGCGCTGCCGCCGTAGATGCCGAGTTTGGCGGGGGTGGTGTAGCCGTTTTGAATCAACCACTGCGCAGCCGCGATGGCGTCTTTCCAGGTGTTTGGTTTCGTTGTCATTTTGCCGGCTAAGTGCCAATCCGAGCCGAGCATCCCGCCGCCACGAACGTGGGCAAACGCGTAGACACCGCCCCGTTCGATCCAGGCGTAAACGCTTGGACTTAAAAACGGTGACTCCGTGCTGCCATAGGCGCCGTAACCATAGAGAATTGTCGGATGCTGGCCCGTGCGTGGCAGGTCCGTGCGCGCAATGATCGACAGGGGGACCAGCGTACCGTCATGGCTGGGTACCATCACCTCGCGGGAGCTGATTCCCGCGGGCGCGTCGAAGCTTCCCCGTTTGGCGAGTTGGAGCTCCGTGACCTCATTCGCATTCGTATTGAGTTTTGCGTCGATTTTGGGTTCGAGCCGATAGGGCTTGCTCACTTGGGTCCAAGACCCCAAGCTGAGGATCGCGCCGTCGCGACGCGCATCGGCCGTGACGCTAAGGCTGCCGCGCACGGGCAGCGCCATCGGTTGAAGCTCGACTTGAGCCGCATGGGGCACGCGGAGCAGCGACCCGAGTACGCCGTCGCGCTTGGCGATGTAGAGCGCATCCTTCGCAGCCGCGAGTTCGTAAACCACGCTCTCGCTCGCTGCGAGAACGACTTGCGCGTTCGCCAACGACGGACGCGCCAAGGGGATACGAAGCACCTTGAATCGCGGAGCCTGCGCATTACTGCGCAGGTAAATCCAGGGGCCCGCAAACGCGACTTCGGCGACTTGATCCGCCTGGGTGACGACGGCGCGCCAGCGCGCCTGACCCGCGATGACGTCGTCTAACTCTGCCAAATACAGGGCAATGCGGCGATCGACGCCGAAGTAGGCCACCAGGGCCGCCAGTCGCGTGCCGGGGATTTGCGCGACTGCACCCGAAACATAGATTGGAAATTGCAGTTCCGGCGCGCGCGAAGGACTGAAGACCACCCGGTCTGCTTGCGCGGGATTGCTCGCGGCGAGGCTCCTGAAATGTCGCGCGCGGTCGCCGAAGCGGTCGGCGGCCGGAAGCTGGGCGTAGTCTGGCCGCAGCCGTGAGTAAAAGAACCCGCTGCTGTCGTCGAGCCAAGACACCGCTGCATAGCGGATAGCACCAATCGGCTCGATTCGGTGGACCCCGGTGTCGACGTCGACCACATACAGGTCGCCGATCTCACCGCCCCCGATCTGCACCGAGTAAGCCACCGTACGGCCGTCGGGCGAGGGCGCATAGTCCATGATGGCGTGGGGCTTGCCGCTGAGTTTGGTCGGCTCCTGGGGGTCGTAAATGACGTGCTCGGGACCTGCAAGACCTTGCCGCCAGACAAGACGAAATTGACTATCGTTCGGATCACGTTTCAAATAAAACCAACGATCGCCTTCACTTTGTCGAATTTGCGAAACCACTCCGCTTGCCGATTGTTCGATTTCGGCGAGCCGGGCTAACAACGCAGCGCGCCCCGGAATTTTGTCGAGAATGCGGGTGGTGGCGTCGGCCTGATCTCGCATCCAGGACGCGACCGCCGGATCGTTGACGTCTTCTAAAAATCGGAACGGATCCGCTACCAGCGTGCCCCAGTAAGCTTCGCGGGTGTTCGTACCGGGCAGGGGCGAGGCAAGTTCGATCCCACCGAAGCGTTCGGCGTGAGTCGCTAGCGGGCTGGCGGTGGTCTGCGCGCAGGCAGGGGCGCTTGCAGCGCCGAGGGTAATCATCAGGGCGACGAGGCCTAAGACGTAGGCGAAATGTTTGGACGAAGCCATGATGCGCTCAAAATTTTTCTAGGGATAACCCTCAAGGCAGGCTTATCTGCGTGTTTTGGGGGCGCCCCGAATGTAATCTGGAGCGCTGACGTACCATAATTCAAGTATCGCTTCTCTCGTGGGAGCCGGTCTAGTTTGGGTAAGCGGGCCCGAGCTTGCGTTTTTATTTTGAACCCGCCAGCGGAGGAGATGAAAGATGTCGGAACAGTCAAAGGCGCCCGTTAAACGTCGCCAGTTTTTGAAGAATTCGGCGGCTGGGGCTGCCGGTGCTGCTGCGTTGGCTGCGCCTATGGTGAGCACGGCGCAAACCGTGACGATGCGTTTTCAGAGTACCTGGGCCACGAAGGACATCTTCCACGAGCTCGCGGTTGATTTTGCGCGCCGTGTGAACGATATGGCGGGGAATCGTCTGAAGATTGAAGTGCTGCCCGCGGGTTCGGTCGTGCCGGCCTTTCAGCTTCTTGACGCCGTTAGCAAAGGCACGCTCGACGGCGGCCATGGCTCGCTGGCCTATCACTACGGCAAGAGCCCCGCGGTCGCGATCTGGGGCTCTGGCCCAGCGTTCGGCATGGACCCCAATATGGTGCTGGCCTGGCACTACTACGGCGGTGGCCGGGCGCTGTTGGCCGACCTCTATAAGTCGCTCGGCGCGGACGTGGTCTCGTTTCTGAACGGGCCGATGCCCACCCAACCGCTGGGATGGTTCAAAAAACCGATTGCCAAGGTCGACGACCTCAAGGGCCTGAAGTACCGTACCGTCGGGCTGGCGGTTGATATCTTCACGGAACTGGGCGCTGCCGTGAACCCGATTCCTGGCCCCGAAATTGTTGCGGCATTGGATCGCGGGCTGATTGACGCGGCCGAATTTAATAATGCGACGTCCGATCGTGCCTATGGTTTTCAGGATGTTGTGAAGAATTGCATGCTGCAAAGCTTTCACCAGAGCGGCGAGCAGCTTGAGATTCTCTTCAACAAAACCAAGTACGACGCCCTACCGGCCGAGCTTAAGGCGATGATCGAGTACGCCGCGCAGGCCTCGAGCGCCGATATGTCTTGGAAATTTGTTGAGCGCAACTCGCTGGATTACGTCGAGTTGAAGAAGGCGGGGGTCAAGTTCTACAAAACCCCAGATGCGATCCTGCGTGCCCAGCTCGACGTCTGGGACAAGATCATCGCCAAGCGTTCGGCGGAAGACCCGGTCTTCAAGAAGGTGCTTGATTCGCAGCGCGCGTTTGCCCAGCGTGCACGGCAGTGGCAGGACGACTACATGGTCGATTTCAAGATGGCTTACAACCACTTCTTTGCCAAGAAAGCTTAAGTTCGTTCGTGCCTTGAGCGGCCGCCCGGGCTGAGTACCGGGCGGCCGATTTGTTTTCCTGAGAAGCCATGTCGACTGAAAAACTGCTTCATTTCGTGGATCGCATTAGTACGTTTGCGGGCAAGGCCGCGGCATGGCTGATCGTCAGCCTGATGCTGGTCGTTTGTGCCGAAGTTTTTAAACGCTACGCGCTCAATGCGCCGACGGCGTGGATCTACGACGTTAACAACATGATGTACGGGACGCTCTTCATGATGGGCGGGGCCTACACGCTCGCTCAAGGTGGCCACGTACGCGGCGATTTTTTCTACGGCAGCATGAAGCCTGCCACGCAGGCTAAATTCGATCTGGTTCTCTACTGCCTGTTCTTTTTCCCGGGCGTCGCCTCTCTGATCTGGGCGGGCTGGACCTACTTCAGCGATTCATGGCGCATCCACGAGACGACCTTTAATGCGATGCCGATCCCGGTCTATCCCTTCAAATTCATCATCCCGTTGGCTGGCTCGATCGTGTTGCTGCAAGGGCTGGCTGAAATTCTCCGTTGTGTCGTCTGCATCCAAACCGGCCAGTGGCCACCACGATTGAAGGACGCGGATGAGATGGACGTGGTTGAACAACAACTGTCCTCGAGCGAGTTCGTCGACGAGAGCGCGAAGCGCGAGGTGATCGAGAAGGCGAAGTCGATCGAAGAGGCGGCACACCAGCGCGCCTCCGGTGGCAAGGGGGCATGATGAGCAATCCAGCAATGGGCTTGACCATGCTCGGTATGGTCGTCTTGGTGATCATGCTGGGCTTCCCAACAGCGTTCACGCTGATGGGGCTGGGGATGATCTTTGGTTTCCTCGCCTTTTATGACCCCGCGGTCGCTTGGCACCAAAATCAGATTTTCGACCTCATCGTCCAGCGTGCATTCGGTGCGATGAACAACGAGACGCTGCTCTCGATCCCTTTGTTCGTGCTGATGGGCTACGTGATGGAGCGCGGCGCGCTCGTCGACCGCATGTTCAACAGCGTGCGCCTGGCGTTTCGCAGCGTGCCCGGTTCCTTGGCCGTCACCACGCTGATCACTTGTACGTTCTGGGGGATCGCCAGCGGACTGGTGGGTGCCGTCGTCGTCTTGATGGGCGTGATCGCGATGCGGCCGATGCTCAATGCCGGTTATGACGTCCGCCTCGCGTCGGGGGTCATCACGGCGGGGGGCACGCTGGGAATTCTCATTCCGCCCTCGGTGATGATCATCGTCTACGCAGCGGTCGCTGGCTTATCCGTGGTCAAGCTTTACGCCGCTGCCATGTTTCCAGGATTTTTCCTCGCCCTGCTTTATCTGATTTATGTCATTGGCTGGGCCATGCTGGATCCGAAGGTGGCGCCGAAATTGCCGCTCGATCAGATGCGGGCACCCATTTCGCCGTGGGTGGCACATGTGGCGAGCCAGTATTCGTCGCGCATGCTGCCCGCGCTGCTGATCGCCGTGGTTTCGCCGGCGCGTGCGCTGGCGGCCCAGGCGCAAGGCATCCGCATCACCTGGTGGCAGCTGTTGTGGGCGCTGTTTCGAGCTTTGGTACCGTTGTGGTTGACCGTGGCGGCCTTTGGCACGACCTGGTGGTACGTGGTGATCCACGCGCAACAGGTCGACGATGGCGGGGGTAGTAGCTTGTCGGTCCCCGACGCTGGGGCGATGGAGCAACGGGCGGATGCAGTTCAGGAACCACCGGGCAGTTCGGCCAGTTTAACGGGCTTGGCAGAACCGCCTGGGGCGAGCGCGAGCGCTTCCACGGGGCTCGCAGAACCGCCGGGCAGCGCAGGGTCGACGCTCGCTTCCCCGCCCGGCGCAGGGTCGACGCTCGCTGCCCCGCCCGGCGCAGGAGAGACGCTCGCTGCCCCGCCAGGCTCTGGAGAGACGCTGGCTCCCCCGCCGGGTTCTGGAGAGACCCTCGCGGCGCCGCCTGGAGCCGG
>Ga0136644_10003394_pt1 | contig 11940 bp, 9 predicted proteins | sample C_130820_EF_Meta_FD_94780 | JGI IMG/M metagenome (GOLD analysis project Ga0136644, IMG submission 94780) | Freshwater microbial communities from Lake Croche, Canada to study carbon cycling - C_130820_EF_MetaG (v2) (version 2) | ecosystem: Environmental > Aquatic > Freshwater > Lake | place: Lake... | reverse complement strand
TACGGCGGCGGTTACGGCGGCGGTTACGGTGGCGGATACGGCATGGGCTACCCTGGTTACGGATACGGATACCCAGGTGGCGGCTACAGTAGCTGGGGATTCGGCCTTGGAATCGGCGGATTAGGACTGAGCTTCGGAGGTTCTAGCGGTTACGGCGGCGGATTCTACTAATCGTCGATAAAGGAAAGTATTTTCAAAGGCGGAGAGACTCTAACGAGAGCTCTCCGTTTTTATTTTTGTGGAAAACCACCGGCGCAAAGCTTCGAATATCACAATTCCCACGCAAACAACTATAAATACTGTAAGCCCAATATCAGCATACCCACGCATTCTCTCTCCCGTACTAGAACTCTGAGTCCAACTCCAGAATGTAGTCGTCACCATTTCCCAAGCGGCTGTTGTCGTCGTGAGAAGTACAAAACACATGGGCACCAGAGTCACCCAGATATATTTTACCCCTTTGGTTTTTAAAATAATCGTCGTGCCCAAACATAAAGCCATTGCAGCTAAAAGCTGATTAGCAATTCCAAACATGGGCCAGATCGTTGAAATACTCCCCGTATAAATAAAATAGCCCCAAGCACATACCGTAATAAGCGAAGTGAGAATTGTCCCCGGCAACCAATCATTTTTTGAAAACTTAGGAAGAACTTTCCCCATCGTCTCCTGCAAAACAAAACGGGCGATCCGCGTTCCTGTGTCTATCGTCGTTAAAATAAATAACGCCTCAAACATGATCGCAAAATGGTACCAATAGGCCATCAGCCCTCTAAATCCAGGTAAAGCACTAAAAATTTTTGCCATCCCGATCGCTAGAGAAACAGCCCCACCCGTTCTCCCCTCCACTTTCTCTTCAACTTGCTGCTCAAGCACAGGAAGTTCTTCGATGTGGTAGCCCATGAGGTTAAGCCCAGGCATTTTGTCTTTTGGAACATTGATGGCGAAATAATCTCCCGGAGCCAAATGGCTTACCGCAATCAAAGCTACAATTCCCACCAACCCTTCAATCAACATCGCACCGTAACCAATCGCTCGACAATCGCTCTCTTTGGAAACCATCTTAGGTGTTGTCCCAGAGGAAACCAAAGCATGAAACCCGGAAACGGCCCCACACATGATGGTAATAAAAACGAACGGGAACACTTTTCCCGGAACTATAGGCCCACCTCCGTGGACAAACTCAGTCATTGCAGGCAGCTTAAGAGTCGGATTGATGACAATGACTCCAATAACCAAAAGAAGGATCGTTCCGATCTTCAAAAAAGAGGACAGATAATCTCTCGGACACAAAAGTAACCACACAGGTAAAACTGAAGCCATAAATCCATAGGCCATGATAGCTAAAGTGATCTGATTTTTTGAGAGTAAAAACATTTGGCCCCAAGAGCTTTCAGCCACAACTTTTCCACCCACAACCGCCATCAGCAGAGCAATGACTCCAAACACGGTCGCTTCGCCTATTTTTCCAATTCGTATTCGGTAAGCATAAATTCCCATGATGAATGCGATGGGAATTGTCATCGCAATGGTAAAAGTACCCCACACACTTTCACTAAGCGCATTCACCACCACAATTCCCAATCCCGCTAGAGCGATGACTAAAACGAAAAGGATAGCAGCTCCGGCTGCGACTCCAGCCACCGGCCCTAATTCTCTCTTAATAATTTCAGCGAGTGATTTTCCGTCGCGCCGGACGGAAGCGACTAGGATCATAAAGTCCTGCACGGCTCCCGCCAAAACAACTCCAATCAGAAGCCATAGAAGCCCCGGCAGATATCCGAACTGCGCAGCAAGCACCGGCCCAATGAGAGGCCCTGCCCCAGAAATAGCCGCAAAATGATGTCCAAACAAAACCCACTTAGGGGTCGGATGATAATTCTGTCCGTCATTGTGGGTGTGAGCAGCCGTTTCTCTAAGATCGTCTAGCGTACAGACTTTGGCGGCGAGAAAAGCACTATAATAACGATAACCGATCGCTAATACACACAGTACAGCTACCATTAAGGGCAAAGCGTTCAACGGGAACTCCTTTTTTAGTAGATACTCATTTTAAGCTTTGGCTTGGGCCATGAGATTTTTCGCATGACTTAGACTTGAAGGGGTGACCTCTCTGCCAGACAGAAGACGAGCAATTTCTTTGGCACTTTCATCCTGTGAAAGTTTAACAATTTCGGTCTCGGTGCGATTTTTCTTTCCCTGTTTCTTCACCAGACAATGAGTGTCAGCGTAAACCGCCACTTGGGGCAAATGGGAGATACACAGAACTTGAAAGTGGGCCGCAAGCTCCCGCATTTTCCTTCCGACCACATCGGCAGTGCTTCCAGAAATACCCGTATCAATTTCATCGAACACAAGCACGCAAGTCTCGGCGTCGGCAGCTAAAGTTTTCTTAAGAGCCAGCATGATACGAGACAGTTCTCCCCCCGAAGCCGATTTCACTAAAGGCAAAGTTGGCTCTCCAGGGTTACTCGCCAATAAAAATTGCACTTTTTCAGAGCCGTGAGGGCTGATGTGTGAAATCCCCTCTAAAGTCTTTTCGAACTTCATCTGAAGTTTTCCATCGATAGCAGCTAAAGACAATTCCACTGGCCCCTTATCTACTGAAGCCCATTCAAAATCGAGTCTAGCTCCTGGCATCGAAAGTTCATGGATCTCTTTCTCTACCTTTTTCTTCAAAATTTGAGAGGCCTTTTTGCGGGTCTCAGTCAATTTAACCGCGGCTTTATTTAGATCCGCAACTTCATCCCCAAGTCTTTTCACCAATTCTTCTAAAGTTTCACGGGCCGATTGCAGAGTCACAATGTCACTTTTGAGTTTCTCAAAAACAACCACAAGCTCCTCAATATTTCTGACCGCATGTTTTCTAAAAAGCTCTTGATAGCCAAACTGTCTTTCCCTTGCATTCTCGATGGCCTCTTCATCCACATCGAATCCGGAAATACGGCTGCTCAAACTAAAATGGATATCTTCAATTTCTCGAGCTACCGTCTCAACTCTCTCTTTCAGAGCCTCGCCCGAGTCCCCCAGTTTCCCTAATTTCTTAGCCATCTCCCAAAGGCTGGAGCTGATCCCTTCTGAATCGCTATTTTCCAAATAGGCCACCGCTTCAGTGAGAAGTTCCCTTTCGGAAACCACTTTATCGGAAGACTCTGAGAGCTCAGTGACTTGCGCATAGTCCTCACGGCTAGGTTCAAACTTTTTTAGTTCCTCTAAACGATAGTCCAAATAATCTCTATCTCTTTGGGAAGTCGCTACTTTCTGAACTATGGTTTCCATCTCAGAGAGAGTTGCCTCGCAAATGGAATAGAGCTCCTGAACTCTTTTTAATTCCTTAGGTTGCCCTGCAAATTGGTCAAGATATCGAATGTGCTCTGAGGGATGCATGAGTCTTTGATTTTCGTGTTGAGCGAAAATATCCACGAGCCCATGGCCGATTCCTTTTAAGGCCTGACTCGATACTGCCACATCGTTGATCCAGGCCTGAGAACGACCTTTGTTTGAAAGCTGCCTGCGGATCAGAATAACGGCGTCTTCACCGACCTTCTCCATCTCGATTCCTAAATCAATGAGAGCTTTAACTGCAGGGTGATCTTCATGCACCAAAAACTCCCCTGCCACGGATGCGCTTTCCGCGCCACTTCTCACAACATCTGCGGAAACTTTCGCACCTGTCAAAAAATGAAGCGCCAAGATGAGGATAGATTTTCCAGCTCCGGTTTCACCAGTAATGACATTGAAACCCGGGGAAAAATCGATCTCTAAATTTTCGATAATCGCTAGGCCTTTAATATTGAGATGTGTGATCACAAGGGGAAGTTAGCATGATGGAAAAATGGAGGTCAAATTCAATAAAAAGAAGATGGTCGCGCAGTGCGCCACACTAAACGCCCCAGAAGGACATGGGACGTTTAGTCTCATAGCAGAATCTCTTTCAGCTTGAAGCTGGGTTAGCGTCCGAGCGTCAACTACCGCGATATTTGCCGGCTCATTATCAATGGCGCTTATACGCGTGCCTAATGCCTGAAGAGCTTAGGACACGGCTTGCGAAAGAAGCTTAGTTTGGATCTTGAAATCGAGCTCATTTTTCTTTACCCCCACTTCAATCACGCCACCAGCGACTAAATCTCCAAAAAGTATTTCGTCCACGAGTTTCTTTTTCACATGCTCGCTGATCGCTCTAGCAAAAGGCCTCGCCCCATAGGCAGGGTCATAGGCCTTTTCAAAGATCCACTCCTTAGCTTCCGGAGTCAGTTTGATTCTTATCGCTTTTTCAGTCAATTGTTCAGACAACTCGCCGATTAATTTATCAATCACCTTAATTAAAACCTCTTTGGGCAAGGGTTTAAAAGCGACAATAGCATCCAGCCGATTGATAAATTCGGGAGAGAACATTTTTTTTATGGCCTCAATAGATCGGTCGGATACGGAGCTAGGGCGAATCCCAATCCCTTGTTTGCCCATCTCTCTAGCACCCGCATTTGAGGTCATAATTAAAATAACATTTCTAAAATCGACGACTTTGCCGTTGGTGTCGGTAAGTTTACCGTTGTCCATTACCTGCAATAAAATATTAGCAATTTCAGGGTGGGCTTTTTCCATCTCATCGAAAAGCAAAACCGCATAAGGATTTTTTGAAACAGTTTCTGTGAGAAGTCCCCCTTCGTCATACCCCACATAACCGGGAGGAGCGCCCACAAGCCTCGAGACGGCATGTTTCTCCATGTATTCACTCATATCGAAGCGCAAAAGTTCCGTCCCTAAACTTTTAGCCAATTGCCGAGCCACTTCAGTTTTCCCGACTCCCGTAGGCCCAGTGAACAGATAAGAGCCGATGGGTTTATTCGGTTGCGATAATCCCGCTCTAGAAAGTTTAATGGCATTGACGACATTGTGGATCGCTTCATCTTGTCCAAAAATCACATTCTTCAAAGCCGGCTCGAGTTCCTTCAATTTCACTTTATCGCTTGAGGTAACCGATTTGGCTGGCACTTGAGCTATACTAGAAATCACTTTTTCAATGTCCTCAACCGTGACTTCTATCTGTTTGGGCTTTGGGGATTTTAAGCGAATTCTCGCTCCCGCTTCATCCATCACGTCGATAGCTTTGTCCGGCAGAGGTCGCCCATGGATGTATCGATCGGAAAGCTCCACACAGGCTTTGATCGCTTCATCAGAATATTGGACATGATGAAACTCCTCGTAACGACTTCGAAGCCCTTTCAAAATTCCGACAGCTTCACTCACCGAAGGCGGCTTGACATCTATCTTTTGAAATCTTCTCAGAAGGCCCGCATCTTTTTCAAGATAGGATCTAAATTCTTTGTAGGTCGTGGAACCGATACAAGTTAAAGCCCGATTTGCGAGAGCTGGCTTTAAAAGATTGGCTGCATCTACAGAACCACCACTAGTAGCCCCTGCCCCCACGATGGTATGTATTTCGTCGATAAATAGAATGGCATTTTTCTCTTTCTCTAAAGCTTTGAGCACCCCTTTAAGTCTGCCCTCAAAATCACCTCTGTATTTTGTTCCGGAAAGTAAAGACCCCATATCCAGAGAGTAGATCTTGGCATCTTTCAATTTGGTAGGGGCCTGACGATTTACAATTTGCAATGCAAGGCCATCTGCTATGGCTGTTTTTCCAACTCCGCTGTCCCCCACTAAAAGGACATTGTTTTTTGTCCGCCGAGCTAGGATCTGCAAAACTCTTTCAATGATATCTTCGCGACCAATCAGAGGATCAATTTTACCAGCGCGGGCACGCTCATTAAGATCAATACAAAAACTGGCCAGAGGGGAACCCTTAGCGGAGCTTTCGCTTTCCGAGTCCTCGTCAGTGGATTCATCTGTTCCCAAACCCTCTTTTTCAATCCCATGGGAAAAATAGTTAATCACGTCGAAGTGGGTGATGCCTTGCTTCTCTAAAAAGTAGACCGCGTGGGAATCTTTTTCTAAAAGCAGAGATATTAAGATATTGCCCGTACTGACTAAATCTCTTCCCGAACTTTCTACCTGCATAATGGCCCGTTGGATCACCCGGTGAAAAGCTAAAGTGATAGTGGGCTTATAATCCGCAAGCTCATCGGGGCTTTGACTTGAGCCCGTTTGCCGCTCGCTCATCGATTCCATCTTGGGAGAGTGGCGCCCCATGAACTCAATCAAAGTATTTTTCAGAGTGTCGTTATTTCCACCGCACCCCTGAATAATATCTGAGGCTTCGGGGTCATCGGTTAAGATCAATAGCAGATGCTCCAACGTGACAAACTCGTCATGATGTTCTGAAGCATACTTCATCACACTGCTCATCATTTGTTCAACTTCTGGAGTTAATCTCATGCGGCCTCCACTACACACTTAAGTGGATACTTGTGTTTTTTTGAGTACTCATTCACTTGATACGCTTTCGTCTCGGCAATTTCACAAGTAAAAACACCTGCGACTCCCATACCCTTATGGTGAACCTGAAGCATCAAGTGAGTGGCCTCCTGTTCACTCTTTTTAAAAAATTTCTGCAAGACATGAACCACATATTCCCGAGGAGTAAAATCATCATTCAAAATTAAAACTTTATAGAAAGAGGGCGTTTTTGTTTTCTCTTCAGGACGAACCAAAGCCCGAGTGCCCGACTCCTCACCCAAGTGTTCCTGAGGCTCTTTATCAAATGGAATCTTTTCCGACATAATTCTATTATATACTGATGCAGTGAACCACGCAAAAGGCTGGAGATTTTAGGCACGAGTTTGGGGCTAAGACAAGAGTTCGCTAGGATTTTCCATCTGGGAACTTGACAGTTTTAAAATAGCTTTCAAAAAATTGTCGGGCCAAATAGGAAGCCCTCACTCTCCAAGTGTCTTCGTTGATAGTCAGAGCGGCAAGTGCTACCTTCTTTTTTCCATCGGTAGCATACCCCACAAACCAATCATAATTTCCTTTGGGAACCAAACCGGTCAGATGCCCAGTCTTCCCACCCATCTCTATTTCATGTGAAATCTTTTTCCTCAAGAGATCACGAAAGGATTTATGAGAGGTGCCCCGCGAAACTGTCTCCATCATCATTTCTCTTAAATTTTTGGCCGTTTTGGGCTCCATAACCTGCCCCAAAGGTTTGATTTCCGATTTGTAAACAACTTCTCCGGGAACTGAGTGTAGAGAGGAAACCAAATAAGGCTCCATCATGACCCCTTCGTTAACAATAGATGCTGCCATCAAAGCTCCCTGAAGGGGGCTCATCTGGGCCATTCGAGTAAAACCGGAAGCGGCTTCAGCTACTTTATATCCATCCTCGGCTTCAAGGTAAAAAGTACCTGGCTGAACCGGCACATCAGCCGTAATAGCCTGGTTGAACTGAAATCTTTTGGCGTACTCATTCAGCTCTTGGGGTTTCAAAATATACAGACCCACCTTACCAAATACAGAATTAATTGAGCGGGCGAAGGCCTCTCTCAAAGTCACACGTCTGGCCCAACGCGGATTAAATTTCTGTGAGAGATTTCTTTTGTAAAGCGTGTGATTGGAGCCTGTATAGGACACCACAGTATTTGGGTCGGCCTTTTTTTGGTCGATGGCTGCAGCCGCTGTCACCACTTTAAAAATCGAAGCGGCAGGAAAAGTTGCCTTCAAAACCAAATTTCCTATCTCTTTCGGCTCCCGAGTGTATGAGACCAGGGACAGTATAGCCCCCGTAGTGGCATCAACCGCAACAAAAGCTCCATAGTCGGGACGATATTGGGAAATTAATTTTTCCATCTTATGCTGAGACAGAAGATCGAGACTATAAGAGGGGATTACTTTCTCTTTTCTTAATCCGACTTGAACTTCGATCTCTCTAGGGAAGATATTCTGTTTTAGACTGGGCTCGAGAGCAAGTGCAATAGCCCCTTTGGGGATGGCGGGATCCGAACCTGTTTTGGGAGAAAAGATCCATTTAAAAAAGCCAAAGAGAACCAATACGAAAAAACACAAATAGAGGGTGAACCTCTTTGCCGTCTTCCCATTTTTTTGCCCCATGGGGTAAATATATTCTTAACTCATGAGACTGGCTATAGAGAATTTAAGAGTTTTTTAGAACAGCGTATAAATAAAAGGGGCCATCGCCGAACCCTGGGCAAAAACTAATAAAGCTCCCAATGTGAGCAGCGTAATCAAGATGGGTAGTAGCCAAAACTTTTTTCTTGCCCGCATGAAGCTCCAAAGATCACTTAAAAAATCCACCATTCACTTCTCCTTCTTTCTCTCCGTGTTAAGCTAGAAAGGCATTTCCATGTGTTTAGTGTTTCGAGTCTCTGACCTAAGACTTCTAAAACTATTTTTGCAAGATTCATTACGACGATGCAATCGATCTCTTTTAAATATTCTAAATAGAATCGCTACAGGCGAAAAAAGAATCAAATAACAAAGTCCCAGAATAAGGGTCGAATTAATTTTGCCCAGAACTTGGCCAATTGCCATCCAAACTTTATAAATCGGAGACAACGCCTTAGGGTATAGGACGGCACTGAGCCCAAATAATAACGAAACAAACCACGGCCAAGAAACAAAAGACCTTTTTAAAACAAGCCACGGGTAAATTCCAAAAATCACAACCGTAGCAGAGCCCATCAAAAACCCGTAGTCTCTTAAATGTTTTTGAGTCACTGTATTCGCTCTAATCAAGTTCAAACTCCTTTTGCCAAGACAGATCTTGATCGATTTTAATTTGTTCTTTTTTGTCGATGAGGAAATTTTCCACAACCAAATAGTCCATCTCCGTTCTCATGAAGCAGCGATAGGCATCTTCGGTCGTACAGACAATGGGTTCCCCTCGGACGTTGAAACTCGTATTCACCAACACCCCACAACCGGTTCTTTTCTTAAATGCCTTGAGAAGATCGTAAAATTTGGGGTTTGTCTCTTTGTGAACGGTCTGAACTCGGGCGGAGTAGTCCACGTGGGTGACCGCCGGAATGGACGAACGAGGCACATTCAGTTTTTCAATCCCAAAAAGCTTTTTCTGTTCCTCACTCATCGGCGACTGAAGCTTTGCACTCACCGGGGCGACAATTAACATATAGGGGCTGGAATCCTTGAGATCAAAATATTCCGCTACATCTTCACTTAACACGGCCGGCGCAAAAGGACGAAAAGATTCCCGATATTTAATTTTCAAATTCATCACCGATTGCATTTTAGTACTTCTCGGATCTCCTAGAATCGATCTTCCTCCCAAAGCTCTAGGCCCAAATTCCATTCTTCCTTGACACCAACCGATGACATTCTCCGCTTCAAGTAGTTCAGCTAACTTAGTGTGAAGTTCCCCTTCAGAAAATCGGTGGTATTTAGCTCCCACCCGGTCCAAAGTAGTGCGAATCTCGTCATCATGAAGCCCAGGCCCTAAATAGCTCCCCTGCATTTGATCACTGGATTCGCTCGATTTGTTCAACTCTCTACTATTTCCGAAATATTCGTACCAGGCCGATAACGCGGCTCCTAGACTTCCTCCAGCATCTCCGGCCGCAGGCTGGATCCAGATTTGCTTGAAAGGCCCCTCTCTCAATAGCCGTCCATTCGCAACGCAATTTAGAGCCACTCCGCCGGCAAGACACAAGGAATCCACTTTCAGCTCCTGTTGGATTGTTCGAGCCAATTTAAGAATCACTTCCTCAGTGACGACTTGAATCGACCTGGCGAGATCCATCTCTTTCTGAGTAACTTTACCTTCGGGTTTTCTTGGAGGGCCGCCAAAAAGATCATGAAACTTTTCGTTCGTCATGGTCAGTCCGACGGCAAAATTAAAATAGTCCATGTTCAGACGAAAGGTTCCATCTTCTTTCAGATGGAGCAATTTCTCGTAAATAAGATCCACATATTTGGGCTCTCCGTAGGGGGCAAGTCCCATCAACTTATATTCTCCGGAGTTAACTTTAAACCCAGTGTAGTAAGTGAAGCTTGAGTACAACATCCCTAGAGAGTGAGGAAACTCTATCTCCCAGTGCAGATCCAATCTGTTTTTATCCCCGAGCCAAACGGAGGTCGTCGCCCACTCCCCGACCCCGTCCAAACAAAGCACAGCGGCTTTTTCAAACGGACTTGGGAAAAATGCGGAAGCTGCATGGGACTGATGATGTTCCGAAAACAAAAGTTTGGGTAAGCTTCCTTTTTGATCTGTTAAAAGTTTTTTAAGCTCTTTCTTAAGAGTCGATTTGAGAAATAGCTTCTCTTTCAGCCATACCGGCATGGCCATTAAAAAAGAGGAAATCCCTTTGGGAGCGTAGGAGAGATAGGTTTCTAAAAGCCTTTCAAACTTGACGAGGGGCTTATCGTAGAAAACCACCGCACTGACCTCATCCAGATTACACTTCGCCTCCTTGAGACAATACTGAATAGAGAACTCAGGAAAAGAGCTATCGTGTTTCTTTCGAGTAAACCGCTCCTCTTGAGCCGCAGCTATGATCTTTCCATCCTCAATCAGTGTAGCGGCACTATCGTGATAATAAGCAGAAATACCCAGTATTTTCATAGGTTTTCCAATTCAATTCTTTAGGGAAAATTTGAGACTGCCTCTATTATTTCAGATAGATACGGATAAGGACAAGCAAAAGTTGACCCGACTCGACTAGTCATAGTATTGTTCTCCTATGAATTTAGGTTTTCAAGAACTTCTAGTCATTTTCATTATCGCTCTTTTGGTTTTTGGCCCCAAAAGGCTTCCCGAATTGGGGAAAAGCCTTGGCAAAGGAATCAGAGACTTCAAAAAAGCACTCAATGAGGGTGACGACCAAACTCCGCAACTTCCTGCTTAAAACACTGTTTTAAGAGGTGCGGGCGTCAGCCTATTTGTAGGACACTACTGCCTCAGGATTGAATCTCACTTTCGCAAGCTTAGCGTAAAAATCTTCAGCGCTCCTGTAACCCACTGCGCAGGCCACACTGGTTTGATAGGCGGTTCCCTTGAGCCCCAAAACTTCGTCATATTTCTGAGGTTCAATCCCTTCCATTGGGCAAGCATCAATACCCATCACCGCCACCGTAGTCATAAGATTTCCCAGGGCGATATAACACTGTCTCGTGGCCCATTCGTTAAGATGCTGGCTTCTTTCCCCATGAAGAAGATTGGTCAGCATCATCTTTTTGTAGCCCTCTAGCTTTTCTTCAGCTACTCCGCGTGTTTTAGCGGTGAGAGCAATAAAATCTTCGATATATCTCTGATCCAGCTTGCTCAAATTTGCAAACACGACAAAATGGGAGCAATCCTCGACCTGAGTTTGGTTCCAACTCAAGGGGGTCAGTTTTTTTCTTATTTCCGGACTCTGAACCACAATAAATTTCCAAGGTTGGAGACCATAAGATGATGGCGTCAACACAAGAGACTTTTCAATAGCGGCCCAATCCTCTTTGTGAATCTTTTTTTGAGAATCAAATTTTTTTACAGCGTATCGCCATTCCAACTGATGTATGAGGTCGTGATTATTTTTAATATTCATGATTCCCTTTTATTTTTATTGTGCAAGCTCGTCAATCGTCACTTTAGCTTTTCTAAAAACCTATTATATCGTCGAAGTGAGTCATCCGTCTGCAACTTTGCTCTCTTCAAAGCCTCTTCCACGGTCATCCTTCTCGCCAAAACCCTCTCAATAGCAGATTCAATTTGATCCCTAGCTTCCGCAAAAACTCCCATCAGGGCTCCTTGCGTGGCGGGGGTCATGGCCGAAGCCTTGAGTTGATCGATCGCCGTCTTTGCAGCTGGATATTTTTTATAAAAACCCTCTTTTTCGAGTTCCAGAATTAAATCCTCTCGAATCGGAAAATATCCAGTTCCAACGTGCCATTTTTTTTGAACTGCTTTGCTAGCCATAAATTTCACAAAGAGATAGCTCCCCTGAACCTCGTTCGGGGGCTTTTGCTTCATAATCCACAACGAATTGCCGCCAACGACGGTGCCACCTACGTTGCCTCCATCTGCTTTTG
>Ga0136644_10003393_pt1 | contig 11942 bp, 7 predicted proteins | sample C_130820_EF_Meta_FD_94780 | JGI IMG/M metagenome (GOLD analysis project Ga0136644, IMG submission 94780) | Freshwater microbial communities from Lake Croche, Canada to study carbon cycling - C_130820_EF_MetaG (v2) (version 2) | ecosystem: Environmental > Aquatic > Freshwater > Lake | place: Lake... | reverse complement strand
GACCTTGTTTCTCAAGTGCGTGATTTCGACAAGATCTATCGTTACGAAGCCGGTGTGAAGCGCGTTACTGCATCCCAAGCGAGTGGAAGGGATCAAGGAACAAGCGAACACTCGCGGTAGATCTTATCGATCGGTAAAACCTCGGCGGCTTGACCGAGGATCTTTCAAGGCCCATTGGGTGCGATAGGATCGGTGTGCGCCTACGGACAAAAAACGCCGTGTGACTTGCGTTGATCGGTGGCAAAAAGCTGCCCGAATCTCTTTTTCGGGGACCCTTTACCTCTCTTTGCGCCCTCCCAGACTCATTTCCTGAGCTAGCATTCCCAAAATCCAAAAACCTTGGGGTCTGTCCCCAGATATATTAATAATCAAAAAACGTGGGGACAGTCCCCGCGTTTTTTGCAACCTCCCGCCACGACTCACGCACTACAGCCGCCTGCGGCGGGAGCGTTGGGTTTTGGACAGTCCAGTTCAGAAAGCCAGTTGCAGACCTTCGTGGTGCTCGACCTTCGGCTAGGGAATACTCATTATGTTCATTGGATGAGGACTTAGAATGTTTCTAAACAAGATTACCTATAAGCATTTTGCGAAAAGAATCGGCAAGCCGGCTTTTAAAGCGGTAGGGATTCCATGCTACGACAATGGTCCGCATCGGTTTGATCCCCGATAGGGATCGATAGAGCCTTGATTTACTAACATCGCATTGTCGAGTCATCTCGGGAATCAGTGAGATCCCATGAGAGAGGCTTACCAACTCCAGAACCATTGCAAGCTGGCTAGTGCTTTCGACCGATACAGGTTGAAATGACCTTTGTTTGCAGAACGAGACGATGTTGTCCGATAGGCAGTGCGCTTCGTCGAGCAACACGAATGGATAAGGTTGAATATCGCTGGCCGTGATTCTCTTCTTGGTAAGCAAAGCGTGATCTTGAGGCAGAACAAGTAGCAATTCCTCCTCGAAAAGGACTTCATAGTCCAGATGCTTTGTGTCAAACGGCAGGGCTAAAACGGCCAGATCTACCTCCCCCTGTCGACAGCTTTTGAGCAAGTTGTCGGTGGTGTTCTCCTGTATCATGACACTTGCATTGGGAAAGCTTGTAGCGAATTGCCGGAGGATTTTCGGTAGAAAGTAAGGGGCGATTGTAGGAATCGCGCCAACACGAAGTCGACCCGATTGCCCATCGTCGGTTAATTCCGCTTTTGTGTCGTCCAAAAGCGTCAGTGCTTCGATCGCTCTGCTTTGAAGCAACCTGCCCGCATCGGTCAGCGCGACCGACCTGGACTTGCGCTCGAAAACGGGTTGTCCAAGCTCATCTTCGAGCTTTTGGATCGATCGACTCAGGGTCGGTTGCGTGACGGCAAGTTCTTCGGCTGCCCGCGTGTAGTTGCCACGCTGAGCGACCTTTAGGAAGTATCTGAGCTGGTCTATTTCCACAATTACCTCGGTTTCGTTACGCGATTCCTTCGTTATGGACTTTCCTCGCTATGCATTTTATGTATGGTAGCTAGTCCATCAATGCATTGGATTTATAGCTATGGGGATGCGATCATTCAACTAGGTCTAGGTATCGATGAATGATTCCAAGACAGAAACGCTTGTTTTTCCAAATTCACAGAGGTGATCATGAGATTCCGCAACGCGATCGGTTTTGCTGCACTTGGCATGTTCTGGGCAGCGACTGGACAAGCTCAAACCAAATGCCCAGTGATGCAGGATGGCCCATCTGCCATGGTACGGCACACGGCCTCTGGCATGATGTCCAACGGGGATTGGTGGCCCGAGCAGTTGAATTTGAAGATCCTTCATCAAAACTCTTCGAAATCCACTCCACTGGGAGATGCATTCGATTATTCAGCGGAATTTGCGAAGTTGGATCTCACGGCGTTGAAGAAAGATCTCAGCGATTTGATGACGCAATCGCAAGACTGGTGGCCCGCCGATTACGGTCACTATGGGCCGCTGTTTATTCGCATGGCGTGGCACAGTGCCGGTACGTACCGCGTAGCAGATGGCCGAGGCGGGGCAGGTTATGGAACGCAAAGGTTCGCTCCCTTGAATAGTTGGCCAGACAATGCCAATCTTGACAAAGCCCGCCGGTTGCTCTGGCCGATCAAGCAAAAGTATGGGAATCAAATATCATGGGCGGATCTGATGGTGCTCGCCGGCAACGTCTCCTTGGAATCGATGGGTTTCAAGACATTCGGATTCGCAGGTGGTCGTCAAGACGTTTGGGAACCGCAGGAGGATATCTACTGGGGTCCAGAATCAAAGTGGCTCGCTGACAAGCGTTACACAGGCGATCGGCAATTGGAAAATCCTCTTGCAGCCGTGCAAATGGGATTGATTTATGTAAATCCCGAAGGGCCAAATGGCAAGGCTGATCCTTTGGCCGCTGCCCGTGATATTCGCGAAACATTCGCTCGAATGGCAATGAATGATGAAGAAACAGTCGCGTTGATTGCCGGAGGGCACACATTCGGAAAGGCACACGGGGCCGGTCTTGCCAGCAATGTTGGACCCGAGCCAGAAGGTGCTCTTATCGAGGAGCAAGGCCTCGGGTGGAAGAACAAATTGGGAACTGGCACTGGCAAAAACACCATTACCAGTGGACTCGAAGGAGCTTGGACAGCGACTCCTACCGCTTGGTCCAATGGTTACTTTGACAACTTGTTCGGTTACGAATGGGTTTTAACCAAGAGCCCTGCGGGTGCCCAGCAATGGACCCCCAAGGATGCGGCTGCAAAAGGAACCGTGCCAGATGCGCACGAGGCAAACAAGTCGCATGCCCCTATCATGTTCACCACCGATCTTGCCCTAAGGCTCGATCCTGCTTATGCAAAAATCTCCAAGCGATTTCACGAGAACCCAGACCAATTCGCACTGGCATTTGCCAAGGCCTGGTACAAGCTTACTCATAGGGACATGGGGCCGGTTTCTCGTTTGCTAGGTCCGGAAGTCGCTCCAGCTCAGGTCTGGCAAGATCCGGTACCAGCAGTCGACCACCCGTTGATTGACGCGGCTGATATCCTTGCACTGAAGTCCTCAATCCAGGCGTCGGGTCTAAGCGTTTCTGAACTTGTATCCACTGCATGGGCTTCGGCTTCTACGTTCCGTGGTTCAGACAAACGAGGTGGAGCCAACGGATCAAGAATCCGATTGTCGCCCCAGAAAGATTGGCCAGCAAACAACCCTGATCAACTTGCCAAGGTGCTTTCCAATCTGGAAAAAGTTCAGTCTGAATTCAACAGAGCCAACGCGGCCACCGGTAAGAAAGTATCGATAGCGGATTTGATCGTGTTGGGTGGAAATCTGGGTGTTGAACTCGCGGCCAAACAAGCAGGGCGCAACGTCGATGTTCCTTTCACGCCAGGTCGGACGGATGCGACCCAGGAGATGACCGATGTGGAGTCCTTCGGAGTGCTCGAACCGAAGAATGATGGGTTCAGAAATTACTTCAGCAAACAGATCGATCGACCTGCAGAGGAGTATCTCGTAGATCGGGCGCAGCTTCTGACCTTAACAGCCCCTGAGATGACCGTATTGGTTGGTGGCTTGAGAGTCTTGGGAACCAATACCGGCTTCGAGCAACTCGGAGTCCTAACCGATCGGCCTGGGGCTTTGACAAACGATTTCTTTAGAAACTTACTGGATATGAAAACCGAGTGGAAGAAGTCGAGTGTATGTGACCATTTCTTTGAAGGAAAAGATCGAAGTACAGGCAAATTGAAATGGACCGCAAGTAGGGTCGACTTGATTTTCGGATCCAATTCCCAGTTGCGAGCCATCAGCGAAGTGTACGGTTCTGCCGACTCCCAACAACGCTTCGTTGACGATTTCGTCAAAGCTTGGAACAAAGTCATGAACCTGGATCGGTTTGATCTGCACAAGCCGAGCAACTAGCGTTGAGATCATTTTCAAGCCGTCTACTGTTTGCTGAGCGTTTCGTCGAGGTTCAACAGGACTCGGGCTGCGAGGGTCCAAGCCGCAGCGTCCTGCGGTGTGGCCCCTTGAGGCAAATCGTTTAGCTTACCGGGATCGACGGTCATGATCTCACGAGGATTGAGCCAGCCGTCTGAGAGCCGCTTGCGCTGCAGATCTAGAAACTTCAAAAGCTGAGCTTTCTCTGTCTCTGTGGCGCTTCGCGAAGTCGCAAGCTTGTAAGCGCGCTCGATACGATCGGCATCCGATGGTCCCGATTCGCGCAAAACTCGCATCGCAAACCCACCGGCGGCTTCGACAAAGATCGGTTCGTTCAAACCAGTCAGCGCCGCTAGCGGTGTGTTGGATCGGATGCGTCTAGCACAAGCCGCATCGCCGTTGGGTGCATCGAAGCTGCTCAGGACCGGGTCGGGCATCGATCGCTTGCGAAACATATAGATCGCTCGGCGATATCGCTCGGGGCCCTCGGCCGCTTTCCAATACCCTGGGTACACATAGTTGTAATCGAGCACGTTCTGGGGGACCGGCGGTATCACGCTCGGTCCTCCGACCTTGTGATGCATCAATCCTGAAATACTCAGAACCACGTCGCGCAGTGTCTCGGCGTCGCACCGGAATCGCGGACCGCGCGTGAGCCAACGATTCTTGGGATCGACCTCGAGCATCATCTTGGTTGCATGCGAGGTGCGTTGATAGGTATCGCACAAGACGATCGTGCGTACGAGTTTCTTGAGACTCCAATTCGAGTCCATGAATTCCACAGCGAGCGTATCGAGGATGCCTTGGTACTCTGGGACCGCAGCTCGGGTTCCAAAGTCTTCGGAGGTCTCGACGAGTCCTTGACCATAAATCTCTTGCCAAACTCGGTTGACCGCGACGCGGGCACTGAGCGGATTGCGACGATCGACCAGCCAACGCGCAAATCGCAATCGGGCAGGCTCGGGTGCCTCGACCGCTGGGTGGAGGCTAGATAGGAACTGCGGTTGTGCTGGTCGGTCGGGTTGGTCCCAGTTTCCGCGTTGCAGCGTAAAAGTCGTCCGGGACTTGCGAGCATCCCGTTCAGTCATGTGTAGAACGCTGGTTTTGGCGTTCGGAAAACGCTTCCACTGGTTCTCGATGGCTAGATACTGCTCCTTGGCATCCTCTCGGGTTGCCATCCAAGCCCTGAGGGCTGTGTCGGAAACTTCAGGCGATTCGATCATGGCAAGAACAGCATCGTGATCGATCGCCGGTACCGTAGGTGTTGGCGTGTCGGTAACACTGATCCTACAGCAGCCGACCATGTCTCCCTGCCGCCAAACGATTTTCAGTTTGTGGTCTTGGAGATTTTCGAGTGGCTTTTCGAGCTGCAAGACCACCACAGAGGATTGGTTGCGCCGAGCTAGCCCGCGATCGGACTTCCATACTGTTTCATCCTTGCCGTCGATCAGATTGGCAGCGGGTCCCGAGGAATTCTTGCCATCGGCGGACTTCTCTTCGGGGTTGCTGTAGTCAGCGTTTGCGGAGGAGAATTTTTGTTTTTCCCAGTCTTTGCTCCCGGGCTTTTGGACAAACAGTTCGATCTCGCGCAGATCCCACATCCCAACCCCATTGCGTCCAGGTCCTCGGAACGGCAGTTCGCCATGCGTGAGGACTTCGAACTGAATCCCGGTAACCGTCGGCAGGCTCGAGGGTGCGATCATGAACACGTCGTTGCTGGTGTGTCCGACCATGAGGATCGAATCGTCGGACTCCTGGACCGGATGGTTTAGCCCACTGATGGTCTCAAGAAGCTCTGCGCGTAGGGGCTGCCACTTGGGCCTCGATGCGAGGACTTGGTCTTTCCAGACTTGAAAGTTGGCTTGCCAATCGGGGTGGGCATCTTTGTACTGCTGCATGGAGGTGCCGATGAGCGAGCGGATCTCGCGGACAATCGCGAGTTGCTCAGGGGCGTAGACCCAGGATCGGGATTCAAAGGTGTTGTTCAGGAACGCGAACATCCCATAGTATTCGTCATGGGTGATCGGATCGAATTTGTGGGTGTGGCACTGGGCGCACTGAATCGATATGCCCAGAACACCTTTGCCGATGCAATCCATTCTGTCGAACATTTCGATCATGCGAAATTGCTCTGGAACGATTGCCCCTTCTTCGTTGACCATGCTATTGCGCAAGAATCCCGTCGCAATGAGTTGTTCCTGAGTCGCATCGGGGAGCAGGTCGCCGGCGAGTTGTTCGATGATGAATTGATCGTAAGGCATATCGTTTCGGATCGCATCGAGGACCCAATCTCGCCAGGCCCACTGGTCGCGCTGCATGTCCTTTTCGTAACCGTTGGTATCCGAGTAACGCGCCACATCGAGCCAGGAGCGGGCCCACTTTTCGGCGAAGCGATCGTCGGCGAGCAGTTTCTCGACCGTAGCGGCCAGTCCCTCTTTTTGAAACTCTGCGACTTGTTCGGGCGACGGCGGGATACCGATCAAGTCCAGATAAACCCGACGGCACAGTTCCCAAGGTTTGGCTTCCGACGTGCTCGGCCAACCTTTTTTGTGGAGTGTATCGGCCACGAGCCAATCGATGGCATGATTGACCTTGCGACCGTGGATGGGTTTGGACAGGTCCGCTGGGAATGCCGTGGGAGGGACAAACGCCCAGTGCTTGTCGTACTGGGCACCTTGGTCGATCCAGCGCTGGAGCCATTCGATCTGCTCGGGGCTCAATGGTTTCTGTAAGCTAGGTGGAGGCATCACCTCATCGGCATCCTTGGAGAGAATTCTGCGGACCATCTCGCTCTCGGAGGCCTTACCTGGCACGATCGCTCCTTTGGAAGATTCGCCGCCAGCGATAGCCGACTCGCGAATGTCCAGCCGCAGTCCACCTTCGCGTGTCGATTCATCGACACCGTGGCACTGAGAGCAGTGCTCCGAGAGAATAGGTTGGATCTGTTTGCGGAAATCGACTCCTTGGGCCCTGAGCGAGTTCAGGTTGGCAGCAAACAACATGCCCGAAAATAACAGGGCCACGACGGACAGGGCTCGAAAGCACTTGGCAGAGAATGGCTTGAAGGAGCTCGTATGGATCATGGGGAGGGTTGGGTCCAAGGTGGGGGGGCAATCGGGGGTATCGAGCAAATCTGCTTTGCGGTTGCTATTATCCATGAAAATCGCTTACCGAAAAGCGAAATGCACAGGGAATGGGCAATTGGATATTGGGTACGGGTTCGCCCAGGATGGTATTTGCAAGCTCTGGGCCGTAGAGTTTGCGGTATCCGAGATAACTTGAGGTGAGCCTCGGATTGATTTCAAGGGGGATCCATTGGCCGGTTGGTAGGATCAAAAAATCGATCCCGACCCATCCATCTGTGGCACCGGGGATCGACATGAGGAGACCCTGGGCGAAGCGATCGAGCTTTTTCGGATCGACCGCCAGGGGGCCTTGTCCACCGATATAGCTACCGTCTTTGAAAAGCTGTTCGGTTGGTCCGATCGCAGCGACGGGTATCTTGCAAGAAGAGTCCCAGGGGCCAACGACTGCAAGGCTTGCGGGTTGTCCGATGATCCAGGGTTGGACGATCCAATCCAGAGGGTTCTTGAGCGTAGCGATTCGATCGCAGAGCGCTTCGCTCGAATCGAAGCGTTGCAAATCGGTTCCGCCTGCACCGAAACGCCTTTTGAGTACCCAGCCATCGCTTGGGTAAGAAATCGATCCGAGAGAGCTAGGGTACTCAAGCCATTGGTCGGCTAACATTGTCGGCGCAGTGATTTGTTGATGTTTCGTCCAGTGTTGATAGGTATCCCATTTGTCCGAAGCCGTGCACAAAAAGAGATTGTCGGAGGACATGATCCGGCAGCCCCGTTGACGCATGGCTTGGACGATCCCTGAGAGCAGTCCATCGAGTTCTGGAGCGATGACTATTGCGCAGTCGCTTGCGCGTGCGATGCTGGCCCAGAGCTCTGCGATGGGCTCGATGTCGGGCTCTGGCATGGGGTGCACATCATGGACGTCGACTCGATCCAAGACCGAGGATTTGAGGCTTTGCATTTTCCAAGCGGCTCGGATCGATGTTTCCAAGGCGACCGAGACATGATGTCCGCAACGGTCAAGATCGCTGGCGAGCGACAGGAGCATCGCGGCACCTTCGTCTAGAAGCGAGGCATAGGGCCCTGCCCGACCAGAGTCGCTGTAGGAACCGCTTGAGCAGAGGAATTCAAAAACAGCGATGTGCAAAAGACAACCGCCTAGGAGAGCAAAGGATCAGTATTCGTCGCGGCGAAGATCGAGGTTTTGCACGGCATGCGTTTGGGCAAACCATTGCCTCCACTGGTCTACGTCGTAGCCAAAGTTCTGGCCTGTAAGGCTCGTAAGTGCCGAGAGTACGTCTTTGTGTTGGACCTGTCGCTGCTGGGCAGGGGTTGCTCCGCCCCCCAGGCCGATACCGCCATTGCCGACACCGGCGTTGAGGCCACCGGGGTTGCCTGCCGGCAGCACGGTTTGGGATGATCGCAAATGATTGATCAGGATGCTGATGTAGCGTTTGTCGACGAAGGGGGTCATGCAATAAGCGGCCCGGTCGCGTGTGGCGGTGTTGCCGAGTTTGGATGCAAAGGCGCTGAGCGAGGCCTCTTTGACCCAATCGTCGCCGGTTTGAAGATGTTCGAGCGCATCGTTGACGAGTCCCATGTTGGATTCCTCCATGGCCATAGCCACCAAGGCCGACGCGGAGGATTGGATGGGAAGTTGTTTGATGAGTTTCAAGCCCAATTGTCGCTCGGCAGGGTCACCTTCGCGGATGAGTTTCACGATACGGGCTAGGAGCAAAGGGTTTTTTGCTTCGGCAAGATAGGCTTCGGCTTCTGCTTGCAGGCGAGGCACCCCATTGAAGTAGGCTTTTAGTTTGGAGTCGAACTCTCGTTCGGCGTCGCGCTTTTGCAGTTTGACTTGGGTGTCGCGATCCAAGAGGGCTTTTTCTTGCCAAGTATACCAGTGGTTTTTCTCCCCTTTGATTTTTCCGCGACGGTACATGACCACATCGCGCCGCAGCCATTTGCCGGTCGCTTCGTCGGGGTAGTATCGCAAGGCTTCCCAGGTTCCGCGGTCGGCTGGATCGAGTTCGACGATACGCTCACGGTGAGCGTTGGCGATGTTGTTCATCTGCTCGTTGGAGCATTTTTCGACGATTGCTCGATGGTCCTCCAGAGAGTCCCCTCGATTGGTAATCTCCTGGGCATATTTTTTGTCGCGTTCAAGCGAGATTCGGATCCGAGCCAGTTTGCGATCGACTTCGATAAGCGTTCCGTCTTCGGCCTCGATCTGCACCATGAGGCCCGACTGGGGGTTGAGGACTTTGCCGTAGATGACCCCGCCGTCTTTGAGTTCGATGATATCGGCCAGGCTCTGCCCTGGAGCGATGGTTAGAAGACCAGCCAAGATCCCAGCTGGAATCCCAGTTTGGATCCATCGATTGGATTGGAAGTGAGCTTTCGAAAAATCCATCGCAAAATCCCTCGCGAGAAATCCCGGTTCGCTGATGCCTAAGTTTGACAAGTTTTCTTGACCTTGCGTCAGCTAGACCAAATTCTACGTGGATTTAACGTCTCGATCCAACAGAGAATTCAAGAGAAACTCCAAAAGCGGTTATAATCGGGCTTAAATGTCTCTTCGAAACTCCAGCAATAGACCTGTTGACCAGACCATGCGAAAGTCCTTTCTGCTTGCGAATTTGCTTCTTTCATGCTTTGCCACCGGTTTTGCGATGGCAGAGGATTGGCCCGGATGGATGGGCCCCAAACGGGACAATCAATGGAATTTGGAGACGGCTCCGACGTCGTTTCCGGCCGGTGGTCTCAAACCCCTGTGGAGCACCAAGATCGCCGGGGGGTACTCCGGACCGGCGGTCGTTGGCGATCGGGTCTATGTGACCGACATGGTCACCCAAGCCGACGCGAAGGTCGATAACTTTGGCCGCAAGGCGTTTGATGGGACCGAGCGAGTCCACTGCATCGACAACACCAATGGGAAAATCCTTTGGACCCATGAGTATCCGGTAAGGTATGCGATCTCCTATCCGGCCGGCCCGCGTTGCACGCCGATCGTCGATGGCCAGATGCTCTACACGTTGGGAGCCGAAGGGGATTTGTTTTGTTTGGAGGCTGCAAGCGGCAAGGTCGTTTGGTCCAAGAAGCTCAAGCAGGTCTACAACACCGAGTCACCGCTTTGGGGTTATGCGGCCCATCCGCTCATCGATGGCGATAACCTGATCACCTTGGCAGGAGGCGAGGGTTCTCAGACCGTAGCTTTGAACAAGAAAACCGGCGAAGAGGTTTGGCGTTTTGGGACGTCTAAGGAGACCGGATACTCACCCCCGACGATCATCGAGGCCGGTGGTGTTCGGCAATTGATTTTGATCAATCCCCAAGCCGTCAACTCGGTCAATCCGGTCGATGGCAAGCCTTATTGGACGATCCCCTACGAGGCCGACAACGGCTCGATCATCATGAGCCCGGTACGCTCTGGCAAATACTTGTTTGTCGGCGGGTACTCGAATCGCAATCTGCTGATTGAATTGGGCAGTTCTCAGCCCACGGCGACCGAGGTGTGGAGGAACCAAGCCAAGAAGGGGATGTCACCGGTGAACGTACAGCCGATGGTCATCGGCGACATCGTCTATGGATGCGACCAAAGTGGCGAGCTCATGGCGTTTAAGATCGCTTCCGGGGAGCGATTGTGGGAGACCAGCAAGCCGATCAGCGCTCGGCCACAAGGGAGCGGTACAGCGTTTATAGTCAAGAACGGCGATCGTTTCTTTCTGTTCAACGAGTCCGGTGAGCTCGTGATCGCCAAGATCACGCCGGCGGGGTATGAGGAGCTAGCAAGGACCAAGATCATCGAGCCGACGAACAATGCGTTTGGCCGGGATGTGGTTTGGTGTGCACCTGCGTTTGCCAACGGTTCGATCTACGTTCGCAACGATGACCAGGTTATCAGGGTGCCGCTGAAGTAGTCCAATTTGAACCCATAGGACGTACACAAATATTTTGTTTAGGGGAAAAGGCTGATGAGCACTCTTGGGGAATTTGGGTCGGTATCGCGGAGAGATTTTGGAAAAGGCACGCTGGGACTTGGGGCTCTGGCCACAGGTCTAATCGGATCTGGACTTGCCGCTGAGGATGCCAAGTCTGCTGAGTCAGCCAAGTCTGGGCGGCTCAATCAGTCGCTTTGCAAATGGTGTTATGACAAAAACCTATCGCTCGATGAGTTGTGTGTGCACGCCAAAGAGATGGGGCTTGTTGGAATCGATCTGCTTGGCCCAAAGGATTTCGAGACCCTCAAGAAGCACGAACTAGTTTGCACAATGGTCACTTCGCACAAGCTCACCGATGGGCTTTGCGATCCGAAGTATTGGGATGAGGCGCTCGAGATGATCAATGCATCGATCGAGGCGGCATCGAGTGCGGGTTTCCGGAACGTCATCTGCTTTTCGGGCAATGCGCGTGGGATCGATCGCAAGATCGGGATGAAGAACTGTGCCGAGGCGTTGCGCAAGATCGTGTCGGTGGCTGAGAAGAAGAAGGTCATTCTCAACATGGAGCTCCTCAACAGCCGGGTCGACCATGCCGACTATATGTGCGACCTGTCGGCTTGGGGGATCGAGCTGTGCAAGCAGGTGTCAAGCGACCATTTCAAATTGCTGTATGACATCTACCACATGCAGATCATGGAGGGGGACATCATACGTTCGATTCAGAAGAACCATCAGTACTTTGGTCATTACCATACGGGGGGTAACCCGGGTCGCCACGAGATCGACGAGACACAGGAGATCTACTATCCGCCGATCGCCAAGGCGATAGCCGAGAGTGGCTTTGATGGCTATGTGGCACATGAGTTTTTGCCTACACGCGACGCCATGGCCAGCTTGGCCCAGGCCGTCAAGCTTTGCACGGTTTAGGCTTTGCACGGCGTAGGCGTTGCCTTGGGGATTAAACCGTTTCGACCGGAATACCGCTGTTCGATGGATGCCACT
>Ga0136644_10003391_pt1 | contig 11942 bp, 9 predicted proteins | sample C_130820_EF_Meta_FD_94780 | JGI IMG/M metagenome (GOLD analysis project Ga0136644, IMG submission 94780) | Freshwater microbial communities from Lake Croche, Canada to study carbon cycling - C_130820_EF_MetaG (v2) (version 2) | ecosystem: Environmental > Aquatic > Freshwater > Lake | place: Lake... | reverse complement strand
CGTATGGGTGATACCACGTGGGCCCGAAAGAAACCAATATTCTGCCCTGCGGTTTAAGCATCCCGGCCATCAGATCGAGAATCACGTCGGGTTCTCTGAAGTGCTCGAATGCGTCCTTGCTGATAATGAGATCTACTTTCTCTTTGGCAGAATCCGAGAAGATGCATTTTTCGGCGACGCCGAATTTTAGTGCCAGATTGCCTGCCTGCGATATTTTTTCCTGACTGATTTCGAGCCCGTTTACGGATTGTGCGCCAAGTCTGGCCATCGCGACCGACTCCCTTCCTAGTCCGCATCCAAAGTCAATAATCGATTTGTTTTTGACCGTTTCAGGAAAGTCCGTCCCGAAGCACATTATTAAATTGCTTAATATTTCTGCTTCTGGAAAAGGTGCTGTTTCAGATGCTGGGGTGTCGCGAGGTGTGAAGTTTTTCAGCAGCAGTTTTGCTATATCACCTCTGATTACTCCCCGGTTTTTTTTGTGATGGTTGCCCAAGACTCCGTCCATATTGGTCTCTTTCTAGGTTTAATTGCACTGAATGTCTGTCAGTTATTAAGAGAAGGTGGTTTGTAGATATCTCCCAGTTTCTTCCCGATGACTTCCCAGTCATAGACCGATCTGACGAGTTGTCGACCTTCCTCGCCGAGGCGGCGCCCCAGTGCGGGGTCCTTCAAGACTTTCACGACGCTATCTGCGAAAGCTTCTGCCGAGTCGCCCGTCAGAATGCTTGTGCCGTCTTCAACAGCCAGCCCTTCACATCCGATGCTGGTCGAGATAATCGCCTTACCCATTGACAGCGCGTCGAGGATCTTCAGTCTGGTGCCGCCACCGATTCGCAGCGGCACGATGAATGCAGCGGCCTCTGCAACGAAGGGGCGGATGTCATCAACACGGCCCGCGACCTTGACTCTTGGATTGGCCGCAATAGCACGGGTTTTTGCGTTGTCGGGGTTCTGGCCGATGACCGTCAACGACACTTCGGGAATCTTCTCGGCAATACGCGGCAAGATCTCGTCGCAAAAAAACTCGATGCCGTCGAGGTTGGGAAACCAGGTAAAGCCACCGACGAAAATCAGGCTTGCTGGCTTGACGGTGGCGCCGCTGTAATCCTCGAAAAACGACGTATCGACACCATTCGGAATGGTCGCGATGTCTTGACGGCCTGTCATGCGGGCCAATTCAGCCGCGTCAACTTCCGAGACCGCGATGACCCGGTCGGCCCGGCGACAGACCTCGGCTTCATAGCGCGCAAGCTTGCGGGCCTGATAGCGCAGATACAGACCCTGCAGGTGCCTGGTCTCGCGTTCGGCCCGTCGCTCAAGCAGAATTGACTCGACATTGTGCTGACCCATGACCGTGACCGCCCGACCGCCCATGGAAAGGTATTCGCCCAGATGCAGCATGTCGAGGTGCAGGATGTCGTAGTGATGCTCGTCCATCAGTCGCTTGATGCGCCGACGCATGCCAGTGGTGGCGTATTTCGTCACCGCCAGCGGTGCCTCGCTGAATGGCTCGCGTAGTGCATCAAGCCCGATCCGCAGTGGCAAGAAGTTCAGGTAGAGCGGCTCAGCTTCAACGACTTCGCAGAATTCACTCATTGCCTTCAGCCCATCAATTTCCTCGCGGCTTTGGACGAAGGAGACCAGATGTACCTCATGCAGTCGTGCCAGCTGCTTCAGCAGGTTGTAGGTGCGCAGTGCGCGGCCTTCGTTCAGCGGATAGGGGCTCTTGGTGGTGACTGCAAGGATTTTCATCGGTCAGTGCGTTTGCATCGTGTGGGCAGGATTTCTGTCAAGCAGTTGCCGATAAATCTCGGCGTAACGCTGCGCCATGCTTCGCGATGAATAGCGTTCAACGATCCGGCTTCGCATCTGATGCCCAAGCTGTGGATTACGGGTGACGCTGCACAGCGCTTCGCTCAGAGAGCGGGCATCGCCTGGCTGCACGAGACAGGCGGGCAAGCCCGCAAGAACGGTCGGTATCTCGCCGACTGCGCTCGCGGCAACCTGAACGCCGGAGGCCATCGCTTCAAGCAGGGCTAATGGCAGCCCCTCGGAGTGAGACGGCAGCACGAAGACATCGAAACATCGATAGAGACGCTCCAGATCAGTTCTTGCCCCGAGCAGCAAAACCTGAGCGCCAAGGCCCAGTTGTTCGACGCGAGAATGAACGGCCTCTCGTAGTGGTCCGTCGCCCGCCACGACGAGCCTTGCGGGTGCGGGGTTTCGGGCGACGCGCACGGCAAAGGCCTCAACCAGACCGACTGGATTCTTGACCTCGGTCAGGCGCATTGCAGTACCAAAGACCAGTTCATCCGGCGTAATGCCGAGTTCGGTTCGGACGTCACTGGCATCGCCTGGCGCGAAGCGATCGATATCGATGCCATTAGGAATCAAGTGAATGCGATCGGGTGCGATCCCAGATGAGACCAGCAATGAGCGCATCGACTCAGCAACGATGCAGACGATATCGGCGCGCCGCATCAGAGTAATTTCGATGCGGTTATACAGCCTGACAGCTCGGGAGTCGGCAAATTGTCCGTGTGACGTTACGACAAGCGGTGCACTGATCTTCTTGCGGGCCAGCCAGGCATAGAAGGCACTTTTGTAGTCATGTACATGCATCAGGTTGATGCCTTGATGCTTGACACATCGACTGATCGATTGCGCTGTACTCAGGTCCAGCTTGCCTGCGCATTCGATCAGATGGCTCGTCAAACCTCTGGCCAAGGCTTCGATATGAAAGGCCTGCTCTTCGAGATGCTGATTTTGCAAACATCCGAGTTCGGTCGTGATGCCCAGGTCAGTCAGACGGGGCATCAGATTCAGGATCATGTGCTCAGCGCCATAAAGGCCTGCGCTTGACCTCAGGTGCAGCACTCGCGCGGGGCCTATCGCGTTCGCCATACATGCACATTGCGATTGGTCAGGAACTCGTAAAGGCCGAGCACGACGAACCAGTTGAGGGTAACGAAGGCACTCACCACACGTACCGGCAAGGTCCGCGCAACAGCAGGCAAAAGCTGACCAATGACTGGCATCGAGTAAATCACCATCTGCGCCAGCAGCAGCAGCAAATAAAACGCGTTGCCGGGAGCAAGCAGCGCACAGGAAATCAGTGCCGCCATCATCGCAAAGGGTGCGATCAGCCTGGCGGTTTTGTGCGAGATGAACTGCAGAAACAGGCGGTTTGCCCGCGGGTCCAGAAGCTTCGGATGTGCGGTCATCAGCTGAAAATTACCGGCCAGAGTGCGCACCTTGCGTCGCTTTTCGCTTGCCACATCCTGAGATGGGCGGTCATAGGCGATTGCGTCGCTTTCGAACAGCACCCGCGAGCCCTGCATCACGACATTCATCGGGATCAGCACGTCGTCGAGCACCGTCTCAGGCGGAATCGGCTGATAAAGGCTGCGACGCAGTGCATAGATTGCGCCGGTCACGCCGACCACCGAATCGATGCGCCCTTCGAGCCGCCTGATGGCTTTTTCGTAGCGCCAATAGGCATCGACCCCTTCGCCGAATGCAGTGGCATCATCGAGGCGAAAGACGAGTTCACCGCTGACCGCACCGACCCGCGGGTCGCAGAAGTGCCTTGCGAGATTGCGCACTGCTTGCGGGTGAAGCATCTGGCGGGCGTCATTCATTACGATCACCGACTCATTCACCGAGGCCACCGCGTCATTGAGGCAGGCTGCCTTTCCGCGTCGCTGTGCAAAATGAAGGACTGCTACCCGAGGATCGCCCAAGGCACGAATGATGTTGACCATCTCATCAGTTGAACCATCCGAGACGATCAGCACCCTGAGCCTGGCGGGCGGGTAGTCCTGCGCGAGGCAGCTATCGATCTTGGATTGGATTCTGGCTGCTTCGTTGTACGCAACGATGATGATGACCACCTCGGGTTCATCGAGCGCCCCATCCGAGGGAGCGTTGCTGTGTCGTTGGGTGAATCCTTCTCGACGCTGCGCCCGGCTTGCCAGAACACGCAGCAAAAGCGGATAGCCGAGATAGGTATAGACGATGAATGCAGCGCTGATCCAGAACAGCGCTTGCAGAAAGACCGGGCTGGTCACAGTACTCATCGGCGCCTCAGTCATCAATCGGGGGTTGGCTCAGTCGCCCTTGCCAATCAGCGTGAGCCGCAGGCGCTCATAGCCGGCAGGACCCATGATGCTTTTGAGCGTTCGCAACGCCTGATATCGCGCACTGGCAAGCGCCAGATCGACCTTGTGGTGGGTAGCCCATCGACGAATCAGTGCAAGTTGCGTTGACTCAAGCACTGCAAATCGTGGGACATCGTCGTCGGATGCAGCGGTTTGCCAGGCTCCCGGCCGGGATGAGCAGACCTGGGTATAGCCGGCCTGTCTGGCTGTGGCTTGTAACCCCGATGGCATGCGACCACCAGGTGGCGCGAAGAGTGTGACCGGCAAGCCAAGTCGATCTTCAATTGTGGAGCGTGAACGCGTGAGGCTGTTCCAGACTCCCTCGGGGCTCATGGCATCAAGGTGCTCATGGGTGAAGCCATGCGACTGAATCGACATTCCGATTCGCGCCATATCGGCCAACGCACTCCAGGAGAGTCTGTGGCGCGAACCGACGTCGGCCGGATTGACGAAGAAGTCGGCGCTGGCTTGCCGATCGGCGAGAGACTGCGCGGCACTGCCATTACTGAGATGCCCGTCGTCAAAAGTCACCGCAATGATTTTTTTTTGGCCATTGAGACCTTCGGGGGCAGGCGAGTCAGCGCTTTTCGCAGCAATCAGCGCAGCGACGCTTACTAATTCAAATCCATCCGCACGAAGCGCATCGATCTGTTCGTCGAAGACTTCAGGCGTCACCGAGTAGTGCGAATCAGCGTCAGTATCTACACCCTTTTTTTCGACGGCGTGATACATCAAAACGCTGACGCGATCAGGGAGCATCATCGCAGCAACACTCAGGCGTCAGGAGCCGGTTGATTCGTTGCTGCCAGTACCGCGCAAAATGCGGAGTACCTTGCGGATGAGGTTGAACATCATGCCGTTGCTTGACTCAAGCAAGGCTACGCGTTCTTCGAGTTTGCTGACCTGCTCCTGCAATGATCGCTCGGTGGCAGTCGGCAGCCGCGAGATCTGCGCGCCACCGCTTGAAGGCATCGAACCCGGCGCCTGCGTGCTCACCAGCTGCGGGCCGTTCGCCAGCGGGCGCATGTCGCTGATCTCAGCGGGAGGCGCATCAGGGCCACCGAGCTCGAGTTCCATTTCGGCCGCAACAGAGTCGACATCGGCCGCGCCGATCAGTCGCTTGTCACCCAGATACGCAGCAAGCAAAAGTCGGTCGCACAGCGTGTTGATGCGACGCGGCACGCCGCCGCTCCCCGCATGAATCTGCGCAAAGGCGGCGGTATCAAAATGCGGGTTATCGCTCCAGCCCACATGCCGAAGCCGGTGCTCGATGTAGGCCCGCGTTTCTTCGACATCAAGCGGCCCGAGGTGATAGGACGCAATCACCCGTTGCTTGAGCTGGCTCATTTCGGGGCGCTGCAGAATGCCGCGAAACTCGGGCTGTCCGACCAGAAAGCTTTGCACAAGCGAGCGGGTACCAACTTGAAAGTTCGACAGCATGCGCAGCTCTTCAACCGCGCCCTGCGAGAGGTTTTGTGCCTCATCGACGATCAGCAGCGCACGGCGACCCTGATCGTTGAGCATCTCGAAGTGCTGCTGCAAACGGGTGAGCAGCGTCGACTTGTCTTCGCCGGTTGAGGGCAGCCCGAAGGCGGCTGCTACCAGTCGCAGCAGATCATCGGAGTCGACCTGCGTGCTGACAATTTGTACCGGGACGATCGCATCGTTCTGGATTCGCCGCAGCAGGCCTCGAAGCAGCGTGGTCTTGCCGGCACCCACGTCGCCGGTGATGACGATGAAGCCTTCGCCCTGATGCAGGCCATATTCGAGATAGGCCAGCGCCCGCTTGTGTCCGCGGCTGCCGAAGAAAAAATCAGGGTCGGGGTTGAGCTGAAAGGGCTTGGCGCTCAGACCGAAATGACTCTCATACATGGCTGGCCTGCGGGTCTAGGAAGAGGGGATCAGAAACGGAAATCGACATAAGTGAACACAGCGGATTCGTTGTATTGCACGGTGGTGCCGGTGCCGCGCTGCTGTTGCAGGCGCCCGCCGATCGACCACACCGCTCGCGGCGTGAAGCGATAGTCCCAACTCGCCAGCAGCTGATTCAAACGGGCGAAGGATTTGGCAGAGTTCGAGTCGGAGTTGGTCTGCCGATAGCCGGCATTCAAAGCGCTGACAGCGTCGAGCTGATAGCTCGCACCGACCGTGCCGCCGTACTGATCGAGATCATTGAAGCTGCCTCCAATGAAGGGCACCGCGGTGCTCTGCTTGTTCATGAAGGCCGTGGCGAGAATGCCGACGCGCGTGCCGACATAAGCGATGCTGGCAGTCAGGTTGTCGACATAGAGCACCGGGCTGTTCAAGAAGTTGGCGCCATAGCCGGGGTTGGTGCCGAAGATGCCGGAGGTCACGCTATTGTTGGCGGTGTTGCCGAAGAGCAGGTTACGGTCAGCAAGACCCTGCGCGACAGGGTTGGTAAACAGCGAGCCGCCCGGGGTCGAGCCAATGGCGCCGCTCTGGATCCCTCTCATTGCCGCCGAGGTTGCACCGTAGGCGCTGTAGCCGCCATATCCACCGTAGCCCGAACCGGCATAAGGATTATTGCCGTTGCTCACGCCGTTGTAGTAGTTCAGTCCGAAGGTCCAGTTTGACGACACATGTCGGGCTTGGGCGTTGCCGGTATTGCCGAAGTAGCGGTTGGCCCAGAAGGCTCGGAAAGAGGTGCGATCATCGGGCACCCATTCGACTGAGGCAGCAGGCCCCCAGCCGCTGTTCTGGCCCTGGTTGTTATAGAGCACATCGCTTTGCGCATAGCCCGCGCCGGCGCCGATACGGAAGGTGCTTGTGGGTATCAACCAGGCTAGGAAGTCGGCGTCCGCGCCGTGATAAGCGTAGCCGTTGTCGTAATCGATGTTGTAGTAGTTGGCTTTGGCTGACACACCCAGCGAGCGACGCGAGAAGTCACTGCGAATATCGCCCGCCAGGGTCTGACTCACACTGCTCGATACACCGGTGCCCGGATCGACATAACGGACGATATAGCGTGTGTTCCAGCGGCCGTCACCGTCAATGCGGCCGAACAGGTTCGGCGAGATCGCGGCATCTCGATACTGACTGACGTTATAGGCCTGAGCGCCCGGTGTGTAAGACGACGCCAAAAAAGGGTTGGTGTTTGTCAAAAAAAGATTGGCTGCCGCCAGGACATGGAGGTGGTCTTCGTTGACCTTCCAGTTGGCCGAGGCACCAAGGTTTTGATAGGTGTTGTTCTTGTTGATCGTATTGCCGTCGTTGCTGCGCGCCACGAAGTTGAGGCTGTAGAAAGCCTGCGCATCCAGTTTTTGCGAGGTGTAGTTCGCGTTCAGGTAAGGACTTACCTGCAGCATCATGCCTTGCACTTGCTGGCCGCTGGCCTGCAGGTTCAGGTTATTGCTGTAGAGCAATGAGGTGCGCATGCCGAGATAGATGGTGTTGGGCTGCACGGTAGCGTTCAGATTGCCGACGCCAATCGGATTCAAGCCTGTCGGGGCGCCTATCGATCCGGGCAGCGGCACGATGGATCCTGGGCCTTGCTCTGAGGTTCGCGGAAGCTGTGGTGTGATCTGGGCCGATGCGATGACGGGAGATAGCAGCAAGGTGGCGAGACCGGCTCGCCTGCCTTTGCGACGTGTGGTCAATTTGACGGGGCGATCAGCTCGCGGCATACCCATAACCCTGATAACCCACCGCGCGAGATTCGCGTGATTTGTTGAGCACCATACCGACGACCTCGGGCGACCCAATGCTGGCGAGCGCGTCCTTTACAGCTTCGCGCGAAGTGCGGCCGGCTTCGACCACCATCACGATCTGGCCCATATAGGCCGCGAGCACGCGGGCTTCGGTGGTGATCAGCAGCGGCGGCGTATCGAAGATGATGATCCGGTCGTCATAACGATCGGACAGGTGATCGAGCAACTGGCCCATCGATTCACTCGCAAGGAATTCAGTAGCCTGCTCATGATGACGGCCTGCCGTCAGGATCGAGAGTTTATCGACGTTGGTTGGCTGGACAAGCTCGCCGATGTCCAATGAGGTGTCGGTCAGCCAGTCCATCAGGCCTCGCGAGGATTCGATGCCGAGTTCGCGCGGCAGGGAAGGGCGGGCGACATCGGCATCGACCAGCAGCACATGCGTGTCGCGTTCGGCGGCGATGCTCATTGCAAGATTGATCGCGCAAAAGCTCTTGCCTTCGCCGGCAAAGGCGCTGGTCACCATGACGCGGCGGCCGTTCTTGACGGCAGGTGTAATCCCGGCGCCGAAAGCATTGATCAGCAAAGGTCGCTTGATCATTCGGAACTGTTGACCGATCTCGGTGGGAGAGCCATCGGGGGTGACGAAACCGCGCGCGCGAAGCGCTTCGATATGGATGCGTGACTGCTTGCGGGCGGTGACGGGGCGTGTCGCTACTCGGGCGTCTGATGGCGCGGCAGTGCGAGGCGCAGCGTTCGGCAAAGTGGCTGCGGGCGGGGCTGCCGGCACTTTTGGCAATGCGGATGCGGGCATCGCAGCCGGTGCCGGCGCAAATCTCGCGCCAGGTGCCATGGATGGTGTGCCGGCTTCGGGCGCCTTGACGTCGGCAGCTTTGGCGGCCTGCTCCTTGGCCAGGGCGATCGCCCGCTCTGGCAACGAAGCAGCATCTGCCGGGCCTGAGGAAAGTTTGTCGACCGCTCTTTCGATGAGACTCATTTCAGTTTCCTTGGTGTCATCGGGCCAGCAGCTTCATCGTTTGCCAGCCGATCAGCGCGCCGAAAAGAACGAGATAGAGCAGGGTGGACGATGTAAATGTCAGTACATCTTTTCGGTTGCGGGCTCTGCTGATCGGGTCGGTCAACAATGAGACCGAACCTAGAAGTGGTACACCGGTGTAGGCGCGCAGGCTCCGCCCGTCGAAGAAGGTCGGCTTGAGCTGATTCAGCAGAAAGGCTACCCCCAGCCCGGCAGCAATTGAAGCAAGCAAAGCGCCCGCAAGAAAGGCTGGTCGATTCGGAAAGACGGGCTGTGGCGCCACCCGGGGCGGATCGATGACGCGAAACTCGCCGATGCCGGATTTCGACTCCATGTCACCCGACATTGCGGCGGACTCGCGTCGGGAGACCAACGCTTCGTAGTTCTTCTTGTTGATCTCGTAGTCGCGATTCAGCTGGACATACTCTGCTTCGATTTTCGGGATGGTCTGCGCTGCGGCTTTGGACTGCGCCAGACGGTTTTCGGCATCGGCCAGCTTGGCTCGTGCCGAACCAATTTTCGATTCGTTCTCGGCCATCGAGATCTTGATGTCCTGGTAGATCTTGTTCGGGATGACCGTGCTGTTCGCAGCGCGCGGCGCGACCCCCGATGCGGCGGCCTTGACTTCAGCGGCACGCGCGATTTCGAGGTCTTTCAGCACTCGACGCTGATTGATCACATCGGGATGTTCATCGGTGTAGCGCAGTGTCAGGTCATCGAGTTGCTTGCGAACGAATTCGAGTCGCTTTTCGGTATCGGTCTGGCTGATTGCGATCGGGTTGCCGGATGCATCGGATGAGGTGAAAGAAGGCTTTTCTTCGGCGAGCTGGCGACGCAGCGCTTCACGGCTGTTTTCGAGCTGACGAAGTTCAAGTCGAGCGAGATCCAGATCCTTTTGCGCATTGCCGGCGATGGTGACGTAATCCTCGGCCATGTTGGGCATGACCTGCAGATTGCGGATCTTGAAGTCCTTGAGTGCGCTTTCGGCATCGATCAGCTTTTTCTGATAAAGCGCGATCTGCTCGTCGATGAATCGGCGCGCCTGGTCGGAGTCGCGGCGCTTGTCGCCAAGATTTGACTCGACGAAGATCGACAACAGCGATTGAACGACCTTACGTGCAGCCTCGGGATCATTGTCTTTGTAGGCGACGTTATAGAGGTTATTGCCTGCAGAGGGTTTGAAATCGATCTTCTTGATCAATTCGTCAATCATCTGTTCCCGCTCTTGCGGATTTCTTGTCTGCAGATCGAGGTCGGACATGCGCACCACCCGCTCGACATTAGGCCGACTGATCAGCGTGCGCGCCATCATCTGCACTTGCTGATCGACATTGGGCTGGACGGCAAGACCCGCCATCAGCGGCTTCAAGATCGACTGCGTGTCGACGAAGACCCGCGCTGTGGCCTCGTACTTGTTGGGAATGGCCATCACGATTGCCGCACCGATCGTGCCCAGCGCCAGAGTCGTGGCCAGCCCCCACCAGCGCTTGAGCCAGAGCGCCGGAAGGAGTTCGCGAAATTTGAAAAAGAGTTCGTTCATGTCAGAAGTAGCTCTCGGGAATCAGGATGACGTCACCAGGCAAGACCTCGACATTGGCCGAGACATCGCCGCCTTTGAGCAGATCGCGCAGCCTCACGTTGTACTGCTTGTTGTTTTCGCTTTGACGAATCAGGGTGGCGCGGTTGCCGGCGGCGTTGTCGGTAATGCCGCCCACCAGGATCATCACGTCAAGCAGGGTCATGCCCTGCTTGTAGTTGATCGCGGCTGGCTTGGCGGCCTGGCCGACCACGCGAACCTGTTCGCTGGCATTGCCAACGAAGCTCGCCACCGACACGGTCACACTCGGCTCGCGCACATATTTGACAAGACGACCTTCGATTTCACGCGCCAGATCGGCCGGTGTCTTGCCGAGCGCGACGATGTCTTCAACCAGCGGTGTGCTGAACTTGCCGTCAGGGCGCACCGGCACCGTGGTCGACAGCTCGGGATGGCGCCAGACAGTAATGTTGAGCGAATCGCCCGGTCCGATCTGATAGGTGTAGGTCGGCGTTGCAGCCTTGGCAGGTGCCGGCGGCAGATTGGACGAGGCGCAGCCTGCGAGTCCGATGGCTGTGATCACGCAAACCAGTAAGCGGGAGGAAAATCGAGAGCGGTTCATCGAGTGATTCCTTATGCTGTCGCCATCAGGGCGACGGGTCGTTCAGATAACTTTGCGAAAAAATCGAATGGCAAAAAAGCTTTATTCAAAACAATGGTCGACGCTGCACCTTAGCCATTCCCTTTGCAATACTCCCGAACCCCTGAATGATCGGTCGATTCCGACCGATCGGCGAGGGACATTGTCACGAGGGGCATGTTGCAGAAATACCTTATTGCCTCAGCTTGCTTGTGACTGAAGGCTTCAAAGCCTGGCGGCCACCTCACTGGCTGCCTTGGCTGCTGCCGACTCCGGAAAATCTTTTTTCAGCGCATCGACCGCCGACTTCGCCGCAGCCTTGTCTCCCGATTTTGCCAGAGCCTGCACGTAGTGCAGTCGGATGTCGGCAGCCTTGGGGGCCAAGGACGTCGCCTGCTTGAGCAATTCGACTGCGCGTTGTGTGTCCCCTTTTTCCAGCAGCACCAGGGCCAGGGTATCGATGACCGGCGCGGCCTGCGGCGCTTTGGCGAAGGCGTCTTCTGCATATTTGACTGCCTTCGGGTCTTTCAACTGGTAATAGCACCACGCCAGGTTATTGATCGCCGGCACAAAATTCGGGCTGGTGGTCAGCACCGATTCATACAGATCGGCCGCTGCCCGCCATTGCTGCGCGGCCAGTACCTGGTCACCGGCATACATCTTCAGCTGGTTGTCGTTGGGCGCGGCTTTCAGTCCCTCGCGCAGCGCCGCATCGGCCTCGGCCTTGCGCCCGCCTTCATTGAGCGAATTGTGCAGTTTCATCACCAGGACCGGCGTGCGCTCGATGGCAATCGCCTTGCGATAGGCGCCGGCGGCGTCGAGCCACTTCTTGTCGGAGGCCAGCAAATCGCCTTCGAGCGACAGACCCGCCGGGCTGTTGGGCAGCTCCTTTTGCAGG
>Ga0136644_10003388_pt1 | contig 11946 bp, 8 predicted proteins | sample C_130820_EF_Meta_FD_94780 | JGI IMG/M metagenome (GOLD analysis project Ga0136644, IMG submission 94780) | Freshwater microbial communities from Lake Croche, Canada to study carbon cycling - C_130820_EF_MetaG (v2) (version 2) | ecosystem: Environmental > Aquatic > Freshwater > Lake | place: Lake... | reverse complement strand
CCGTCGGCGGCCTCGAGAGACTGACGGCGGAGCTGGAAATGACAGCCGGCCAGTTCGAGGGCGCCCTCGCCATCGCGGAGCGGAGCCTGGACGAGGAGAAGCAGCTGTCGGTGGGCGACATGCTCTGGTTCGGCCAGGTGCTCACCCGAGCCGGCAAGACCGAACGGGCGGCCGAGGTGTTCGCGCGGGCGCGGTCGCAGGATCCGAAGCGATCCGAGCCCTGGCTGGCCCTGTTCGCCAACCAGCTCGCCTCGGGCCAGCCCCGACTCGCCGAACAGACGCTGCGGGAGGCCGTCGATGCGCTCGCACCGCCGGCCCGCCAACTCGTCGAGGCACAGGGCGACGAGCTGCTCGGCCGCTACGACAAGGCGGAGGAGGGCTTCCGCGCGGCGATCACCGCCGCACCGGGCAACGCCGCGGTGAGCCGCAGCCTCGCCTCGTACCTCATCCGTCGCGGCCGCCTGGCGGCGGCCCGCACTGAACTGGAGGCGATGGCCGCCGCCAAGGGCGAAGACTCCGGCACGAAGTCGGCCCGCATGTGGGCCAGACGGGCGCTCGCCGGCATCGTGGCGGAACCGGGCGGCTACCGCGACGTGGAGCGGGCGGTCGCCCTGCTCGAGGACAACCTCGCCCTCGAGGGCAAACCATCCGCCGAGGATCTCGCCCAGATCGTCGCGATGCTCGCGGAACGGCCGGAGCCGAACAACTGGCGGCGGGCCCTCGACGCGCTGGGAAGGCTCGCCGCGATCCAGCCGCTGTCGACCCCCCAGCGGCTCGATCGCATCCAGCTGCTCGACAGGACCGGCGAATGGGAGGATTGTCGCAGCGAACTGCTCACCCTCGTGTCGACGCCATCCGCGCCGACGGAATACTTCGATCTCCTGATCGGCAAGCTGATCCAGCATGGCGAACTGGACGCCGCCGCCACCTGGCTGGAAAAGCTCGGCAACCTGGGCGCGGACGCGCCGGCGACGCTGGCGTTGCAGGCGCGGCTCGCACTGGCGAGGAACGACCGGCCCACCGCGATCGCCGCCGCGCGGAAGCTCCTGCCCGGCGACGTGCCGTCGGAGACGCAGGCGACGCAGCTCGGGTCGATCGCCCAACTGATGGAGGAACTGGGGTTCGCGAAGGCCGCCGAGACGGCGTTCTCGAAGTGGGCCGACGTGTCGCCGCAGGGGCTGCTCGCGCGGGCGGAGTTTCTCGGCCGCCAGCATCGCGCGGACGAGGCGCTCGACCTGCTCGAAGCGTATCGGGATCGGATTTCGCCCCAGCGGATCCTGCAGACGAGCCTCGCGGTGCTGCACGCCCAGGGAGGCGCCGCGTCATCGCAACAGCTCGAACGTGTGGATCGCTGGTTGACGAAGGCGATCCGCGAGGATCCCGAGGCCGTCGGACTCTCTCTGCTGCTGGCCGACCTGCGGTCGCTCGCCGGCCGGGACGCGGATGTGGTGTCGCTCTACCGCGACCTGCTCGGCCGGGAGGGCCTGACGTCCACCCAACGGGCGATCGTGGCGAACAACCTCGCCTTCCACCTGGCCCGGCCGGAGACGGTGGCTGAGGCCAAGCAGTTCGTCGAGATGGCGATCGCAGAACTCGGCCCGCACCCGGACGTGCTCGACACGCGGGGCGTCGTGCTTATGGCGGCGGGGGAGTCGGGCGCTGCGGTGGATGCGCTCTCCGAGGCGGTGCTCGACCGATCGGCGACGAAGTATCTCCATCTGGCCTGCGCCCTCGCTGCGGATCGGCGGATCGAGCCCGCGAGGCGGGCGCTCGCGGAGGCCAGGAAGCGCGGGCTCAACTCGAGCCGTCTGGCGACTCAGGACGCGGAGTTGCTCCGGTCGCTCGAATCGGCGGTGGGCGGGTCGTCGTGAACGGCCGGCGCAGGGCACGGGCCGGCTCACAGCCCCGGGCGAACAGTCTCTGGATACACAGCCTGCTCACTGGCCGTGGAAAAAGTCCTCCGGGACTTTTTCCAGGCACGAACACCTCCGGTTTTCACGGGAGCTGCGCTCCCGCGATCGCATCCATGCGATCGAGCAGGCTGTTTATCCACAGCCTGCTAATGCTGATGCCCGCCCTGCAGCATCCGCGACCGCGCCAGAGCGTCCTCCGCCTCGGCGATCCGTCCGCCCCGCATGCATGCCACGCTGAGGGCCGTGTAGCTGAAAGGATCGTTCGGCTCCAGCTCGCAGGCCCGCCGCGCATGGCGGATCGCGTCTTCGTGCCGCTCGAGTCGCGTGCACCACGCCGCGAGCGCCGAGTGGCCGAGGGTGAACGACGGATGCTCGGCCACCAGCGACTCGAGGGCCGCGACGGCCTCGGCGAGCCGCCCATCGTCCTTGAGCGTCTCCGCCGCCTGATAGCGTTCCTCGGGACCGTTCATCGCAACCCTCGCGCGTGGCAGTGGGAATCGGGGCAACCGGCCGCGGGCGACGCCCTGGAAAACGCCGCCGCGGAGCGGACGTGACCACAACCCCGCCGCCATGCCGTCCGTCCGCCATGCTTCGGGGCGTCAGGCGGGCCGCGACGGGCCGTCCTGACCAGGGACGGGGCAGTGTAGCGACTTTCCGAAGCCTGGCGAGCCGTGGAGGGACGGGGGATATCTGTCGGCGACGGGAAACTGCCATTGAATCGGTCCTCGGGACAAGCCGATAAACCGCATGGCCGACGTTCCTCGCGGAACTGCGGCACCCAAGCCTCCGGCGCGGAACGACACGTGAGCATTCATCCGTTGTCAAACGTCAGTCCCGCGGCCCGCCTGGGCTCCGGCGTGAGCGTCGGCGCCTTCGCCACCGTCGAGGACGACGTCGAACTCGGCGACGGCTGCACGGTCGCCTCGGGCGCCGTGCTGAAGTCGGGCCTCACGGCCGGCTGCCGCAATGAGTTCGGCGAGCACTGCGTGATCGGCGGCGCACCGCAGCACGCGGGCCGGCCCCAGCACGTCGGCCGCGTGGTGATCGGCGAGAACAACGTGTTCCGTGAGTTCGTCACGATCCACCGGGCGCTCAAGCCGGGAACGGCGACCACCGTGGGCGACGGCAACTACGTGATGGCGAGCGGCCACTTCGGCCACGACTGCGTCGTCGGCAGCAACGCGATCTTCGCCAATGGCGCCATGCTCGGCGGCCACGTCACCGTGGAGGACCGGGCGTTCGTATCGGGCGCCGTGGCGATCCACCAATTCTGCCGCGTCGGCCGCATGGCCATGGTGGGCGGCCACGCCCGCGTCGTGCAGGACGTTCCGCCCTTCATGCTGGTGGACGGCCAGAGCGGCTGCATCGTGGGCCTCAACGTCGTCGGCCTGCGTCGCAGCGGCCACACGCCGGAGGAGATCACGGCCCTCAAGAACGCCTACAAGGTGATCTACCGTCGCGGGCTTCCCTGGAAGGAAGTCCTGGAGACCCTGCGGGCGGAGTTCACCGGACCGACGACGGCGCACCTGCTCGCGTTCCTCTCGGCGGGAACCCGCGGGTTCGTGCAGGAGCGCCGCGCCCCGCCGAACCCGATGCTCAAGCTGCGGGTGCCGGACGAGGATGCCGAGGCGGCGGTGCGGATCAAGGCCGGCTGATCGTCCGACCATGCGGCGCGCGTTCGTCGGCGCCGGACGGCCCGAGCGTGGCGTCCGCGACGCGTCAGCCGTCGCCCTCACCGGCATCGGCGATGTCGCCGCCGCTCCCCGCCGCGTCGCCCGGGTCGCCGAGGCCGTAGCGTTGCAGCTTTCGACGCAGCACCGAGCGGTCGATGCCCAGCAGCTTCGCCGCCTGTGACTTGTTGTTCATCGTGGCGGCGAGCGTGCGCTCGAGATGCACCCGCTCCATGTCGGCGAGCGTCGGCCACGCGCCGGCGTCCACCGGCGGAACGGTGGAAGCCCGTGCCTCGTGCGGCGCCGGGTCGGCGACCTCCGGCCGGAGAGCGTTGGCCGGCGGCGCGACCGCGGAAGTCGCCTTCTCCTCCGCAGCAGCCGCAGCCGCAGCAACCGCCGCAGCAGCAACGCCTGCGGAGGGTGCGGGACCGTCCACCGGCCGCTTCGCCTTCGGCTCGACGCGAAAGACGCCGGCGACGGGCGTGGAGGTCACGATGCCCTGCCTAGCCGCCCGAGCCAGGGAGGCATCGGGAGGAAGCGTGGGTGCCCGGCCGTCGTCGGCTTCCGGAGGGGCGATGTCGGCCGCAAGGTCGGCCACCAGGTCGGCCCGGCGCTCGAAGCTCATCACGTCCTTGAGCGCCCGCGGCTCGATCTCCTCCCCCGCGGCGAACATCACCGCCCGTTCGAGGACGTTTTGCAGCTCGCGGACGTTGCCCGGCCAGGAATATCCCTGCAGCACCCGGATCGCCTCCGGCGCGAGGCTGCACAACGGCATGCCGTACCGTGCCGCCAGTTCGGCGAGGTAGCCCGCCGCGAGCACGGGAATGTCCTCCGGACGGTCCTTGAGCGGCACGGTGCGGATGGCGACGACGTTGAGCCGGTAGAAGAGGTCTTCCCGGAATCGGCCCGCGGCCACCTCGGCGGCCAGATCTCGGTTCGTGGCGGCGAGCACCCGCACGTCGACGGGAATCTCCTGGTGGCTTCCCACCGGCACCACGACCCGCTGCTGCAGGACGCGGAGCAGCTTCGCCTGCAGTTCGAGCTCCATCTCCCCGATCTCGTCGAGGAAGATCGTGCCCCCGTCGGCGGCGCGGAAGCAGCCGAGCGTGGCGGTCATCGCGCCGGTGAACGCGCCCTTCACGTGGCCGAACATGTGGCTCGCGAAGAGCGTGCCCGTCGTCACCGCGCAGTCGACGGGGATAAACGGCCTGCGGGCCCGCGGGCTTGCCCCGTGCACGGCCCGGGCGATGAGCTCCTTCCCGGTGCCGCTCGGGCCCATCACCAGCACGCTGGAGTGGTGCACCGCCACCACCCCGATGGTGCGGCGGACGTTATCGGACCAGGGCGACACGCCGACGATCCGATCGATCGACCGATCGGACGGCGGGTCGGCACGATTGGTTCCGCCTGCCGCTGCCACTCCCAGGATCGCTCCCCTCTCGCGGACGCGGTCTCCGTCCACTTCGAGAAACCTACCGCACGGGCGCCGGGCGTTCCAGCAGCACCGCGAAGGCGGGCGAAGGTCGCCGTCTCCCCTCGGGCCGGTCGCGACGGTCCTGACGATCGCGCCGGCCGGGAAGGAAAATCCGGTACCGGGGCATCGCCCCGGCGGGAAAGATGGGCAAAGATTGCAGGGGGCTGCCCACGCGGGGCCGGCCGCCGTCGTGAGCCCCCCGGCCCCACCCCCAGCACCCCGTAGCAGCCATGCACTCCCTCCCGCCGGAGCGGACCGTCGCCGCCGCCGCGCCCGCCGCGCAGGCGTCCGTGGCGCGGCCGCCGAGCGCCCTGCCGACGCTCGCGGGCCTGGCCGCTCTCGCGGCGCTCGGCTGGTTCGCCGCCGACCGGCTGCTCGTGGATCGCTCGCCGATCGTCGTGGGCCTGCTGCACTCCCAGACCGGTCCCACGGCCCTGAGCGAGCGGTCGATGATCGACGGCGAGGTGCTCGCGCTCGAGGAGATCAATCGCGCCGGCGGCCTGCTCGGCCGGCCCGTCCGCTGGGTCGTCGCCGACGGCGGGTCCGACGGGCCGACCTTCGCCCGCGAGGCCGAGCGGCTCATCCGCAACGAGCGGGCCAGCGTCATCATCGGCTGCGCATCGAGCGCCAGCCGCAAGAGCGTGCTGCCGGTGGTGGAGGCCAACGACCACCTCCTCGTCTACCCGGCGGCCTACGAGGGGCTCGAGCAGTCGCCCCACGTCGTCTACACCGGCGCCGCGCCCAACCAGCAGATCACCCCCGCCGTGCAGTGGTGCCACGACGCCCTCTCCGCGCGACGGTTCCTCCTCGTCGGCTCCGACGCCGTCTGGCCGCGATGCGTCGGCGCGATCGCCTCCGACCAGATCACCGGCATCGGCGCCGAGGTGGTCGGCGAGGTCTACGTGCCCTCCGGCGGCTCCGACGTGGAGGAGGCCGTGCGGCTCGTCGTGTCCACGAGGCCCGACGTCGTGCTCTGCTCGCTGGCCGGCGATGCGGCGATCGCCTTCCTCGGCCGCCTCCGCGCCGCGGGGGTGCAGCCGGAGCGGACGCCGGTCGTGATGTTCGCGATCGCCGAAGACGAACTGCGCACACTCTCGGCCGCCGACGTCGCGGGTCACTACGCGGCCTGGTGCTACTTCCAGAGCATCGACCGGCCCGAGAACCTCGCCTTCGTCCGCAGCTTCAAAACCCGCTACGGCGAGGAACGCACCACCTCCGACGCGATCGTGTCCGCCTATGACAGCGTCCGGCTCTGGGCGCAGGCCGTGCGGGAGGCGGGCACCGCCGACATCCGGCAGGTCCGCAACTTCCTGCGGCATCAGAGCCTCGACGCGCCCGAGGGGATCATCGCGGTGGATCCCGACACGCAGCACACCTGGCGGCCGGTGTTCATCGGCCGGGTGCGGCCCGACCGGCAGTTCGACATCGTCTGGAGCAGCCGCACGTCGGTGCGTCCGGTGCCCTTCCCGATCTCGCGGTCGCGGTCGGCGTGGACGCGGTTCGTCGACGACCTCCGGCGGTCCTGGGGGGGCCGCTGGTCGAACGCCGCCGGCCCGACGGGTTCCGTGGAGGCGGCACGGCCATGACACCGCTCCCCGTCACCCCGCTGCCGGCCGCCGCTCCGATGCGCCGATCGATCGCCGGCCGACTGCTCTTCTGGTTTCTCGTCATCGCGCTCATCCCCTGCGCCGTGCTGACGGCGATCACCGCCCGCATCGCCGCCTCGAGCCTGGAACGCTCCGTCCGCGACAACCTCACCCGCATCGCCGCCGCCAAGTCGAACGAGCTCGAGACCTACGCCCTCGAACGCGTGCGGGACGGCATGGCCCTGTCGCGGGCGCCGAGCGTGGTGCGGGCGGTCCGCACACTCACGGCGGGCCGCGAGGACGCCGCCGGGGCGGCGCTCCCCGGCGACACCGAGCCCTTTCTCGGCTACGCGGCGGGCGCGCTGGGATACGCGCAGCTGCTCCTCATCGACAACGACGGCCGCGTGCTCTTCGCTCTCGACGATTCGATTCCCGTCGGCTCGTCACTGCTGTCGGGCCCGCTCACGTCGTCGGAGCTGGCGATCGGCTTCGACCGGTCGCGCACGCTCCTGCAGTCGGACATGTGCGGCTTCCAGACCTACGGCAAGGCGGCGCAGCCGCTGGCGTTCGTGACCTGCCCGATCCTCGACGAGCGACGGGTCGTCGGCGTGCTGGCGCTCGGGCTGGGTCCGCAGCGGATCTGGCACGTGCTCTCCGACCTCGGCGGTCTGGGGAACACGGGCGAGATCGTCACCGGCGAGCGCGTCGGCGACAACGTGCTCGTGACGGCACCGTTGCGGCATGCGGCCAACGCCCCGTTCCGCATGCTCATCCCGCTCGGGACGGCCCACGGCACGGCCACGCAGCAGGCCGCACGGGGCGACCGGGGCTTCGGCGCGGCGATCGACTACCGCGGCCGCGAAGTGGTCGCCGCCCGGTCCTACCTGCCGAGTTTCCGCTGGGGTCTCACCGTCAAACAGGATGCGAGCGAGGCCTACGGGCTCGTGCGGTTCCAGCGGGCCGCGATCCTCGGACTGTCGCTGGCGACGATCCTCGGCGTGACGCTCGCAGCCCTGGCGGTCGCCCGCAGCATCTCGAGTCCCATCCGCACGGCCATGGACGTAGCCCGGCAGGTGGCCGGCGGCGATCTCCGCGCGATCGTCACCGTGACGACCGACGACGAGACCGGCGCCCTGCTGACGGCCATCCGCACGATGACCAACGACCTGCGGGGGCTGATCGGCCGGATCCAGAAGTCGTCCGTGGCGCTGATCTCCACCGCCACGGCCATCCAGGCCACCTCCAGCGAGCAGCAGCAGGTGATCGCCGACTACGGGGCGTCGACGAGCCAGGCGGTGGCGGCCGTCAAGCAGATCTCCGTCACCAGCCAGGAGCTGCTGCGGACGATGACGGAGGTCAACGACGTGGCCGCCCAGACCGGCCACATGGCCACCGACGGCCGCCAGAGCCTCGCCGGCATGGACGACACCATGCGGCAGCTCGCCGAGAGCACCTCGTCGTTCGGCGCGAAGCTGGCCACGATCAGCGAACGGGCGGCCACCATCAACCTCGCCGTGACCACGATCACGAAGGTGGCCGACCAGACGAACCTGCTCTCGATCAATGCCGCCATCGAGGCCGAGAAGGCGGGCGAATACGGCACGGGCTTCCTCGTCGTGGCGCGGGAGATCCGCCGCCTCGCCGACCAGACGGCGGTGGCCTCGCTCGACATCGAGCGCATGGTGAAGGAGATGCAGTACAGCGTCTCGGCCGGCGTGATGGAGATGGACAAGTTCGCCGAGCAGGTGCGGTCGGGCGTGCGGGAGATCGGCACCGTGTCGGCGAAGCTGGGCGAAATCATCGGCGCCGTCCACGGCATCCACGGCCGGTTCGGCCAGGTCACCGAGGGCATGCGGGCGCAGTCGCAGGGAGCCGAGCAGATCCGCGAGGCCATGATCCGCCTCGCCGAGGGCGCCACCCGCACGGCGTCTTCGCTCGATGATTTCAACAAGGCGACCACCCATCTGCGCGCCGCGGTCGGAGACCTCAAGGAGGAGGTGTCGCGGTTCACGATCTGAAGCCGTCCCCATCCCGCCATGCAACTGCTCACCTTCACCGTCGGCGCCGAGGTCTACGCCGTCGCGTCGCGGCTGGTGGTCGAGGTGCTGCCGTTGGTGCCGGCGCGTCCCATCCCCCACATGCCGCCGTTCGTGCGCGGGATCTTCAGCTACCGCGGCCGGATCATCCCGCTCGTCGATCTGGGGCTCCTGCTGCTCGGCCGGCCGCTCCACGAGCGGCTCAGCACGAGGGTGATCGTGATCGATCTGCCGGCCGCATGCGCCGGGAACGGGCCCGCCGTGCCGCGGCTCGGCATGGTGGCCGAGAACGTCGTGTCGTTCTGCACGGCGGACGCGGCGACCCCCTCCCTGCCCGCGTGGCACATGCCCGACGCCCCGTATCTGGGCCGGGTCTTGCGGATCGATGGCCGCACCGTCCAATTGATAGCCACCGAGCACCTGCTGCCCCCCGCGTTGGCCGCCGTCCTGGCAGATCCTCCCGTCGACGGAGGTCAGCAGGGATCGTCGGCCCCGAGCCCCCGAGCCCCCTGACCCGGGCCGCCCGCATGTCCATCATCCAGCGTCATCCCGCCGCATCGCGGGTCGCCGAGTCGGTGCTGCGGGACTGGATCGGCCTCGACGCCGAGACCATCGGTCGCGCGGCGATCGACCGGGCGGTGCGGGGCACGCTCGAAGGGGAACCGGGCTGCGACGACGAGACCTTCGCGGCCAGGCTCGCCGGCGACTCCTCCCTCCGAGACCGTCTCGTCGAGGAGGTGATCGTCGCGGAAAGCTGGTTCTTCCGGGATCCGCAGGTGTTCGAACTGCTCCGCCGCCACGCCGTCGCCCGGGCCGCGGAGCCCGCCCGCGGGCCGCTGCGGATCCTCTGCGTGCCCTGCGCCGCCGGCGAGGAGCCGTTCTCCGTGGCGATGGCGGTCCTCGACGCGGGCGTCGATCCCGGCCGCGTCGTGATCGACGCCTTCGACGTCAGCCGCGCCGGGCTCAAGCGGGCGAAGGCGGCGACCTACTCGGCCAACGCCTTCCGTGGCGTCGACCTCTCGTACCGCGACCGCTGGTTCCGCGCCGCGGCGGGCTCCTGGACACTCGTCGACACCGTCCGCCACATGGTGCGATTCGAGTGGGGAAACCTGCTCGACGACACGTTCCTGCCGGAGGGGGCGGCCTACGACGTGATCTTCTGCCGCAACCTGCTGATCTACCTGACGGCCGACGCCCGCCGCCGCGCGGAGCGCGTGCTGGACAGGCTGTTGACGGCCGACGGACTCCTCGTGCTCGGTGCGGCAGAACCGCCGATCCTCAAAGGGCCGTGGGTGCCGGCGGCGGCCACGTCGATGTTCACGCTCCGCCGCACGCCCGCGGCCGCACCGGCACAGGCGCCGGCGAGCCCGCCGCCGCCCCCCTTCGGCCCGCCGACCGCCTCCCGACCGCCGCAGCCGCCGGCGCGGCCCCCGGCTCCGCCCGTCGGCGATCGCCCGCCCGTGCACCCGCCCGGGCAGCAGGCTGCGCCCCTCGCGCCGCCCGCCGCCGCCGTCGCGCTCGACGGCGTGCTCGCCGGCGTGCTCGACGGCGTGCTCCGCGAGGCCGGGGCCCTCGCCAACGCCGGCCGTCACGACGACGCGATCCGCCTCTGCCAGCGGCACGAGCACGCGGCGGGTCCCGCCGCCGAGCTGTCGTTCATGCTGGCGATGCTGCACCAGGCGGCGGGCGATGTGGAGCGGGCGGAGGCCTGCCTCCACAAGACGCTCTACCTCGACGCGAACCACGAGGAGGCGATCCTGTCGCTGGCGCTGGCGGCGACGCGGCGCGGCGACCACGCGGCGGCGGAGAAATACCGTCAGTCGGCGACGCGGGTGCGCGCGCGGAAGGAGGCCACGTGAGCGGGCCTTTCCGCGAGGATGTTCGCGTGGTGGTCGCTCCGATGGAGGGCTGCTGGCGGCGCATCGGTGTCGGCGGCGATCGCACGTGCGTGGAATTGGAGACGTTCATCCACTGCCGCAACTGCCCCGTGCTCACCGCCGCGGCCCGCACGTTCTTCGACCGCGAGGCGCCTGCCGGCTACCTCGAATCGTGGCGCGAGATTCTCGAGCAGCCGGAGCAGGCGGTCGACGGCGGCGCCGTCGCCGTGCTCGTGTTCAGACGGGGGGCGGAATGGCTGGCCCTGCCGGCGAGCGTGCTCGTCGAGGTCACGCCACCGCGACGGGTGCACCGGCTGCCCCATCGCCACGAGACGCTGCTCGAGGGCCTCGTCAACATCCGCGGCCAGTTGCAGGTGTGCGTCGATCTCGGCCGGCTGCTCGGCGTGGAGCCGGCGACCGCGGACGAAACGGCCGCAGCCGCGAGTTCCGCCGGCCCGGCGGCCCGGCTCCTCGTGGTCGAGCGTGCCGGCGACCGTGGCCCGGAGCGGTGGGTGTTCGGCGTGGACGAGGTCGCCGGCGTGCAGCGGGTGCCCGCCGCGGCCCTGCGGGCCGTTCCCTCCACCGTGGGCATGGCTGCCAACCGCGCCACGGCGGCGTTGTTCGCGTGGCAGGAGCGCACGGTCGGCCTCCTCGACGAGAAGCGGCTGCTGGATGGACTGCGGGCCCAGGTCTCGGGATGATCCGTCACGGGCGACGACGGCGCCGAGGAGCGTGAGATGGAAGACCTCAGTGGATTCTCGATGCTGGACCTGTTCCGGCTCGAGGCCGACACGCAGACCGCCGTGCTCTCGGCGGCGGTGCTCGCGATCGAGGAGTTGGAGCGGTCGCCCGAGACGCTCGAGTCGATGATGCGGGCGGCGCATTCGCTCAAGGGGGCCGCCCGGATCATCGGACTCGAGCCCGCCGTACGGGTGGCCCACGCCATGGAGGACGCCTTCGTCGCCGCCGGACAGGGCCGGATCACGATCCGGCCCGAGCACGCCGACGTCCTGCTCGCGGGTGTCGATTTCCTCGCCGGCATCGCCCGGGCCGACGACGCCCTCGTGCCCGACGGCCCCTGGGCGGCGCGGGCCGAAGCCCTCGTCACGCGTCTCGATGGGCTCGCCGTCACGCCCGCCGCACCGTCACCCGCCGCACCGTCACCCGCCGGGAGCGAACTGAGCGAACTGAGCGAACTGGTCACTGCGCCGCCCACCGCGGTCATGGCCGCCGAGGCTCGCGAACCACCGGCGGCCGACGCCGCCGTCCGCGGCATCGACGCCTTTGATCGCGTCGTCCGCGTCTCGGCCGACAGCCTGACGCGGCTCGTCGGTCTCGCGGGGGAGTCGCTCGTGGAAACGCGGCAACTGCGGCCGTTCGTCGACGGGCT
>Ga0136644_10003387_pt1 | contig 11946 bp, 12 predicted proteins | sample C_130820_EF_Meta_FD_94780 | JGI IMG/M metagenome (GOLD analysis project Ga0136644, IMG submission 94780) | Freshwater microbial communities from Lake Croche, Canada to study carbon cycling - C_130820_EF_MetaG (v2) (version 2) | ecosystem: Environmental > Aquatic > Freshwater > Lake | place... | reverse complement strand
CTTAGTCACAGTATTGATTCTAGAATCAGTTGTTACATTCAACTCAACTTCAGTGGCACTCACAGCCATTACCGTATAATGATTGACCATTTGCATTTCTGGAACAATGCTAGAATCGGCCCAGTGATAACCTTGTTTCATGTTAGCAGGATCCAACAACAAAAAAAATCGATTGGCATCGTCTGTATTATTGGCTAATGCCGGAACTTGTTTGATTTGTGTTTTAGAAACCAGCTTATTAGCATCCATCACAATGGTAATGGGTTTGTTGAGCAGCTCTTGCATAGCAGCTAATTCAGGAGCTTGAATAGTGGACAAACTATCGGTGTCCATATTCTGCTCCATTCCCATCATATTCATTTGCATTTTGATTCTCCTAGTAGTAAGGTCTAAAGTATAACCAGTATTGGTAACCGCTTTTAATTCAAGGTCATGATACACCATGTCTTCATTACTAACTTCTTGGTGTTGATCCATGATGGTCAACTCAATAGTATTATTGGTTTGAGTGATTACTCGGTACTTTTTTCCAACGGGAATTTTTAAGTATTGGGCATGCAATTGTCCCAAACAAAATACAGCGCAGACAAAGGATAATAGGTATTTTTTCATAGCACTAATTGACTAGTTTGATTACCAAGAACCGCTAGCACCACCGCCACCACTTGAACCTCCACCAAATCCGCCAAATCCACCGCCGCCGCCGCCATCGCCGCCAAATCCACCACCTCTGCTTCCGCCGCCTCCAGAAAGTAGTGAAGTCCAGAACAGGGTTTCAGCAATATTGCCAGCACCTCTGCGGCTCATCATACCTCCACCGCCACCACGTCCGCCACTAACTAAGGCTATGACAATGACTACAATAATTAAGAATGTAATTAGACTTCCACCAGAACCGCCCTTTCCTTTTGTTGCTTTTTCTCTTTGAACCTTGTACTCACCAACAGCTGCTTTGGAAAGCGAGTTGGTGGCCAAGTCTAGACCGTGATAATATTCTCCAGTTTTGAAACTAGGTACAATATCATTTCTAATGATACTAGCTGTGGTAATATCAGGAATGGCTCCTTCTAGACCATAACCCACTTCTATACGAATCTTTCTTTCCTCAATAGAAGCTAAGATAAGCACCCCGTTATTGGTCTTTTTGTTACCAATACCCCAGTCACGGAATAATTTAGTGGCGTATTCTTCTATGGGATAACCATCTAAAGTTTTTACTAATACAATAGCAATTTGATTGGAACTGCTATCATCTAGTGCCACTAATTTATTTTCTAAAATGGTTTTCTGTTCTGCAGACAATACGCCTGCCATATCCATTACCAGTTTGGCTGGATTGGGTTTTGGTAGCACATTCTGTGCCTGCAAAAAACTAATGCTTAGCACACTGAATAATATGAGCAGGAATTGTTTCATGTATTAGCTATACAGTTTTCTTACTTGCTGAATATAAATCAAGGCGCCACTAGGACGCCTCGATTAGATTATTTTCCAAATACAATATCGTCCGGAAGTTCGTTTTTGTCACCTTTTTCATCATAGGGAAAATGATGGGCCAAAGCCTCCCCTATTTCATGAACAACAGTGGCAATGCCGGTTCCAAAATTCTGCTTGTTAAAATGCCCCAGCATTTTAGCTACTTCAGCATTCCAAAAAGCATCTCCCACTTTTTCATGAATACCTTGGTCACCAAATATCGCCAACTGGCGATCCTTGGTTGCCATGTAGACCAATACTGCATTTCGGGCATCGGTGGCATGCATGTTTAATTGTTCAAACAATTCCCTTGCCCTTCTAACCGGGTCTACATAAGTACATCGGCTTTCTATATAGACGCGCACTTCGCCACTAGTCCTGCGTTCCGCATCCTGAATGGCTTGTACTATCTGGGTTTTTTCAGTGGCTGAAAAAAAATCAACCGCTTTCTTTTGGAATAATGAGAACATGGAATGGATTTAGAATTTCACTTCTGGTGCTTTTTCAGAGCCAGCTTCTGCTTGGAATCCTTCTTTAGGCTTGAAACCGGTAAGACCAGCCAAGATATTCATAGGGAAGGAACGGGCTTTAATATTATAATCGGCCACAGCAGCGTTGAAATCATTTCTTGCTACTTTAATCCTGTTTTCAGTTCCCTCTAATTGAGCTTGTAATCCACGGAATGCTTCATTAGCCCTAAGGGTAGGATAATTTTCAGTAAGCACCATCAATTTACCCAGCGCTTGAGACAATTGTCCTTGAGCAGCTTGGAATTCTTTGATTTTTTCTGGACTTAGGTCTTTAGCATCCAATTTAATTTGGGTAGCACTAGCCCTAGCTTGAATCACATTGGTTAAGGTAGTTTGCTCAAAATTGGCTTCCCCTTTAACAGTGCTTACCAAGTTTGGAATCAAATCTGACCTACGTTGGTAGTCACTTTGTACATTGTTCCATGCTTTCTTGACAGTTTCGTCTTGTTGTACCAGGCCATTATAACCGCTGCAACCGCAACCACCTAATAAAAGAACTAGGGCAGCAATGACAATGAGGGTTAGGTTCTTTGTGTTCATACGATGTTTTATTTATGATGTAATTTAAACGTTTGTAGTAAAATGGTCTTAAATATTACAAAATATTTGCGAATCATTCATTTATTGCCGCAATTCCGGGCAATACCTTTCCTTCAAAATATTCCAACATCGCGCCACCACCAGTGGATACATAACTTACTTGATCAGCAAATCCAAACTGGTTTACGGCTGCAACACTATCGCCACCACCAACCAATGAGAAAGCACCATTTTTAGTGGCTTCCGCTACTGCAATAGCAATGGCTTTGGTTCCGTGTTGGAATTTTTCCATTTCAAACACTCCCATGGGACCATTCCACAAAATGGTTTTAGAACGTTTGATCACGTTGCTAAACTGATTTGCTGCATGCTCACCAATATCCAATCCCATCCAACCGTCAGGAATATTGTTACTTGGGGCTGATGAGGTATTAGCCGTTGCAGAAAAAGCATCTGCAATCACAGAATCTGATGGCAAGTGAATACAAACTCCTTTTGCTTCTGCTGTTTTCAATAATTCCAATGCCATGTCTAAACGGTCATTCTCACAAAGTGAATTTCCAATATGACCACCCTGGGCTTTCATAAATGTATATGCCATACCACCACCAATGATAATATCGGTTGCTCTATTCAGCAGGTTTTCAATGATCAAAATCTTATCAGAAACTTTTGCCCCACCAATAATGGCAGTAAAAGGTTTCTCTCCTTTATGCATCACAATTTCTGCACTTGCTACTTCACCATTCATCACCAAACCAAACATCTTTTTGTCTTTGGCAAAGAACTGTGCAATCACTGCAGTAGAAGCGTGTGCACGGTGTGCAGTACCAAATGCATCATTCACATAAACATCCCCCAGCTTACTCAGCTTTTCAGCAAAAGCTGCGTCTCCTTTTTCTTCTTCTTTGTAGAAACGCAGGTTTTCTAATACGAGTACTTCACCAGGTTGTAAAGAAGCTGCTTGTTCCGTTGCGCTAGCTCCAATACAATCGTCCGCAAATTTTACAGTGGCTCCGTCTAATAATTTAACCAAATGAAAAACTAAGTGTTTCAAAGAATATTTATCTGTTGGACCATCTTTGGGTCTACCCAAATGGCTCATTAAAATCACAGATCCACCATCAGCCAGAATCTTTTTAATGGTAGGAATAGTAGCTCGCATACGGTTATCATCCGTGATTTCAAATTCTGCATTTAAGGGAACGTTGAAGTCTACACGGATCAAGGCTTTCTGGCCTTTGAAATTGTGTTCGGAAAATTGACTCATGGTAAAGGATTTAAAAATGAAAACCGCAGAGACAGCATGGCACAGAGAAAATTTACTCGGCGCTGCGTCTCTGCGGTTTAAAAAATAGGTATAGTGATCAGACTAAGAAATCAGACCTGCAAAATGCTTCACAGTTCTAACTAACTGTGATACATAGCTCATTTCATTATCATACCAGCTTACGGTTTTCACCATTTGCTGATCGCCTACAGTCATTACTTTAGTTTGAGTAGCATCAAACAAAGAACCAAAACTAGTTCCTACAATATCAGAACTTACAATCTCGTCTTCCGTATAACCAAAGCTTTCATTGCTTGCGGCTTTCATGGCTGCATTAATTTCTTCTGCAGTTACTTTCTTACCCAAAATAACAGTTAGTTCAGTCAATGAACCAGTGATTACAGGAACACGTTGAGCGCTACCGTCTAATTTGCCTTTCAATTCTGGCAATACCAAACCAATGGCTTTTGCTGCACCAGTGCTGTTTGGAACAATATTGCTGGCAGCTGCCCTAGCCCTGCGTAAATCTCCTTTTGGATGTGGAGCATCCAAAGTATTTTGGTCATTGGTATAAGCGTGGATAGTGGTCATGATACCTGTAACAATACCATAATTATCATTCAAAGTTTTAGCCATTGGAGCCAAGCAGTTGGTAGTGCAAGAAGCACAAGAAATGATGGTTTCAGAACCATCCAAAATAGCGTGGTTAACATTAAACACAACGGTTTTCAAATCGCCTGTAGCAGGAGCAGAAATCACTACACGTTTTGCACCAGCAGTAATATGCGCTTCCGCTTTTTCTTTATCGGTAAAGAAACCAGTTGATTCAATCACCACGTCTACGCTATGCGCACCCCAAGGAATTTGGGCTGGATCACGTTGCGCATAAATTTTAACGGTTTCACCATTTACAATAATGGCATCTTCCGTAGCAGTTACTTCAGCAGCAAAACGGCCTTGTGCACTATCATACTTTAGCAAATGAGCCAACACTTTAGGGCTAGTTAAGTCATTGATGGCTACCACCTCAATTCCTTCCATATTATAAATTTGACGAAAAACCAGACGGCCAATACGTCCAAAACCATTAATTGCAACTTTAACTGTACTCATTATATAAGCATTTAAATGAAAAATCTAGTTTAGAGGTTGCGAAGTTAACGAATTCATGGAAAAACTGATGTGTAAAGTTTACATGAAGATTTTCCCTAACGCATCCTTTTTTTAGAAAAACTTATAAAAAATTTTGGTTGAAAGCATCCCCTCCCCTATTTTTGCAACCCATTATAAAAATGGCCGGTTCGTCTATCGGTTAGGACAGCCCCCTTTCACGGGGCAAAGACGGGTTCGATTCCCGTACCGGCTACAAAACCTTTCAACTCTGTTGAAAGGTTTTTTCGTTTACGAACGTTGCAAACGCGTTTGCAAAAGTGAGTAAGCGAAAAAACCGCAACCCGAGCGCAGCGAGGGTTGCAAAAGTTTTGGGTAAATCCCCCACCAGGGAAGCCTACTTAGCGAAGCGCCGGTAGGCAATCCCGTACCTTTCGGTCAATAAGCTCACATATACGAATATTGGCCAAGCGCAGCTTGGCCAAAGCCTGCCGAGCGCAGCGATGGCAGGCAATCCCGTACCTTACGGCCCATAAGCTCATATATACAAATATTACAAATTCAATATACCATCAATACTTTACAAGGGGTCAAGCATCAATAGTATTGGTGGTACAAATCAAGTGGATTTTCCACATCGATGGACTAAAATGAAATTATTGGAGCGTGTATTCAAACTTTAAGAGTTCTTCTAACGATATATATTCTAATGTCTTGAGATGGGTTGCTTTTAAAATAATTGGTGGCGCCACATTGGCATGATACGCTTGAATCCACCTTGACACACAAAGGCACCATTTGTCTCCTTCAACTAGGCCTTTGAAACCACTTGGTGGATAATCTACTGTGAGGTCGTTCCCTTTATTTTTTGAGTATTGTAAAAAATCGTTAGTCACCACAGCACATACTGTATGCGTTCCTTGGTCATTGATACCAGTATTACAACATCCGTCTCTGTAAGCACCGGTCATGGGGCTAGTTCCACAAAGTAGTAAGGGTTCATTAAAAACATTTAAGGCGTTTTCTTTCATATATTACGTATCAACTGTTTAAAAGAAAAGCATTTCCATTAGATTACTTTATTAAGTTTAATGATACCAAAGAAATTAAACAATCTCATAAACTGGTAGGTAAGGTCAAACTCAAACCATCGCTTTGCAAAATTAGCATCATGTTTATCGTGGTGGTGGTTGTTTTGAAAAAGTTCACCCAATAATAAAAATCCCCAGGGTCCGGTATTCTTGCTTTGGTCAATACTGTCAAAGTTTCTATAGCCGTATTTATGGCCACACCAGTTAACGATGGCACCTTGTATTGGCCCCATTAAAAAATGAATAGGAAGTAATAAGAACCACCAAAAATTTGGAGCGAACTGAATATAGATGGTTGTATAAATAAGCATAAAGGCCAATCTAGTAAGCGAATGGTGTCCAAACTTATCCAGTCTTTCCCAAACAGGTAGATAATCCTTGGTGAACGCTTGGTCTGGCTCTCCTTTCTTTAAAAGAAAAGACCTATAGATCACTATCGTACTCTTCATCATTTCATAAATGTCTTTAAAAAAATGTGGCGAGTGTGGGTCTTTTTCGGTATCGCTAAAAGCATGGTGCATCCTGTGCATCACACCATATGCCCTTGGGACTAAGTAGGAAGATCCTTGGAAGAACCATGTACAGAGATAAAAAAATCTTTCCCAATTTTTACTTGTCTCATACATTTTATGAGATGCAAAACGATGCAAAAAGAAGGTGTGAAAAAACAAAGAAAAGAACCAATGCAAGGCAAGAAAAGTTAAGATAAAAATCATTTAAAAATATTTGTTTCGCAAGATATTGAATTGATCAAGAGATACTTTTTTTGTTCATTCTTTCTAAGAAATATGGATAAAAACGTTGAGATTCAATGTAAAAAATAGGTCAAAATTAAAAAATTATAGGATAATAAACTTGATTGTTGAATGGATGATTGCCCCCGCTGGGTATTTTTTGGTTGGTTCCAGTTTTGTAGTAGTATTTATATTAAAAGTATTATCTATTTAATTTAAACTTTTAACCTAATTTGATGTTTATGAATTTTTAATATATATTATTCCTATCTTGATATCGGCTTATTGATTTAATACTAAGTTTTTCTAAAATAAATAACTCAAATCCCCAATAATGAAAAAGAAATTTTCTCCATTTGAGATTGTAATTGCGATTTTAGCAATTATAATCATTTTTATTTCTGAATATTATTACACCATTCTTAAAGACCATGATAGAGCTATTTTTATTGGATTATGGCCTCCTACTATGCTTATTTTACTCATTTACCTAAATTCAAAAAAAGATTAAACCATGGAAAATTTAGATTTTATAATTCTTACTGTTTTAGTTTCTATTTGTTTTGGGGCATTTTGTTTTGGTCTCCTAAAAAATATTAATTCTGGAAATCAAAACAGCAAATAAGTTTAATTGGCTAACAAACATTTTATTCCTCCAACCTCAAGGGCTGTTCCTAATTCAATACGTGGGCTGTAAAAAGTAGAACAGTTTATACAACGAAGTAACTACGAAATCGATTGCGTTTCTTTTCTGTAAAAGCAGCACTGAATTTCAACGCTTCTTCGTATTTTAAACTTCCATTAACTGCTCCTATTTACATGCCCAAACTGCTGCCACGCCGATCCTTTTTAAGTTATGCTACCCAATCAGCTCTTGCATTGGGGTTACTTGGAAAAAAAACAGCATCTTTTGCCCGAACATTTACGCAAGCGCCCAAACGAATTGGCATCATTGGACTAGATACCTCACATAGCATTGCTTTTGCCAAAGCCCTCAATGGTCCCAATCCTTCCGCAGCTTATGCTGGATTTAGTGTTAGTGCAGCTTATCCCAGAGGCAGTGCAGATATTGAGTCGTCAGTTAAACGAATACCAGGCTATACAGAAGAGGCAAAAAAACTAGGGATTGAAATTGTTGGCTCTATTGAAGAACTCTTATTGAAGTCGGATTATATTTTATTGGAAACCAATGATGGCCGCCCTCACCTAGCACAAGCAAAAGAAGTAATCAAGGCGGGCAAACCAGTTTTTATTGATAAACCGGTTGCCGGCACACTATCAGATACCATTACTATTTATGGATTGGCAGAAAAATATAAAGTTCCCATATTCTCTTCTTCCTCTCTACGCTATATGGAAACCGCACAGGAAGTGGCCAATGGAAAAATTGGTAAAGTCTTAGGGGCCGATACCTATAGTCCCGCCACACTTGAAAAAACACATCCTGATCTTTTCTGGTATGGAATACATGGTGTAGAAATTTTGTATACAGTGATGGGTACGGGTTGTAAAGAACTCATTCGCGTAAGTACACCCGATACTGAAATAGTGGTGGCTACTTGGGCCGATGGCCGTACCGGCACTTTTAGGGGAACACGAACCGGCAAGCATGACTATGGCGGAACGGCTTATGGTGAAAAAGGTAATCTGGTATTAGGACCCTTTAAAGGTTATGATAATTTACTGGACCAGATCATTGCATTTTTTAAATCGGGGATATCGCCGGTAAGTGCAGCAGAAACAATAGAGCTATATACATTTATGGAAGCCGCTGATGAAAGTAAGCGCAATGGTGGCAAAGCAGTTCTACTGGCAGATGTATATACAAAACACAATAACATAGCACAAACCAGATTGTAATAAAACTTAGTGAACCCTTGTGTCTTTGAGGTAAAAACTTAAGCGCTAGGAAAAGATGATGCAATGAAAAACATACAACTATGAATGGTTCAAGAAGAGATTTTATTAGGAAAGCGTCAACTGGCGCAGTGGCATTTTCATTAGGCGGTATATTGCCTGGTTTCAGCGCCCGTAGTTACCGGAATATAGTGGGAGCCAATGAAAAAATTCTTTCTGCACATATGGGAGTCAATAGCCGTGGTTTAGCAGTGGCCAGAAATTTTGCGGCTCAAAAAAACAGTGAAGTATTGCATATCTGTGATGTAGACAGTAGGGCAACAGCTACCTGTATAGCCGCTATAGAAAAACAACAAAAAAAACCGATTGATACACCCGATTTCAGAAAAGCCCTAGAAGATAAGAATGTGGATGTACTTGTTGTTACTGCACCCGACCATTGGCACGCACCAGCTGCCTTATTGGCCTGTGCGGCTGGTAAACACGTATATCTAGAAAAACCTTGCAGCCATAATCCCAATGAAGGTGAAATGCTGGTAAAAGCTGCGGCCAAATACAAACGGGTCATGCAAATGGGTAATCAGCGTAGATCATGGCCCAATGTAAGTGCCGCCATTACTGAGTTACATGCGGGAATAATTGGAAGGCCTTATTTTGCAAAAACATGGTATACTAATAATCGCCCTAGCATTGGCAAGGGTAAGGAAACAGCCGTACCTGCCTGGTTAAATTATGATCTTTGGCAAGGTCCAGCCCCAAGAAAGGCTTTTCATGATAACCTGATCCATTATAACTGGCATTGGTTCTGGCATTGGGGAACGGGAGAAGCATTGAATAATGGAACACATATGGTTGACCTTGCCCGTTGGGGTTTACAGGTTGAATATCCTACCAGTGTTAACTCTTCGGGCGGCCGTTTTCGTTTTCAGGATGATTGGGAAACACCCGACACCCAGGTGATCAATCTCAACTTTGGTAACAAAGCAATGATTAGTTGGGAGGGCCGCAGTTGTAACAGCAAACACGTAGAAGGCAATAGTGTTGGTGTGACCTTTTATGGAGATAATGGGTCAATGACCATTGAAAGCGGTAACTCTTACAAAATTCACGACCTGAAAAACAAACTCATCAAAGAAGTGAAAAATACGGAACGTGTAGATGCCACTAATTTGTCAGATCCTGCCCAGGAACTAGACGCCTACCATCTTCAGAATTTTTTTGATGCCATTAAAAAAGGTACCGCACTGAATTCAGATATCGTGGGTGGGCACCAAAGTACCTTACTGGTTCAGCTGGGTAATATTGCCTATAGAACAGGCCGTACTTTACAAACCGATCCTACTAATGGACATATTCTCAATGATCAAAAAGCGATGACTTACTGGAGCAGAACCTATGAACCGGGATGGGAACCAATACTTGGATAAAACGAAGATTATGACAATAACCGATGCCAAAGAAAAATTCATCAGTCAACGCCTCTATTCGTTAGATGCCCTAAGGGGTTTTGATATGTTTTGGATTCTAGGGGCAGATGAATTTTTTCACCAACTGGAAAAAGCAACAGGTAGTTCTTTTTGGGGTTCGGTATCAACGCAACTCACGCATCCATCCTGGAACGGGTTTCATTTTTATGACCTGATCTTTCCTTTGTTTATATTTCTTGCGGGTGTATCCACACCGTATTCTATTGGTAGCGCGTTGGCGGATGGAAAAACTAAACAGCAGCTACTGCTGCGCGTCATAAAACGCGGTCTGATTCTTGTTTTGCTTGGGTTGGTGTATAATAATGGATTACAATTAAGACCACTGGCTGATATACGCTTTTCAAGTGTTTTAGGGAGAATTGGGATTGCCTATATGCTGGCCAATATTATTTATCTCTATGGAAAAGAAAAATGGCAAATTATTTGGTTTGCAAGTTTGCTGATTGGCTATTGGTTGATATTGAAGTTCACATCCGCACCCGGTTTTCCAATGGGGGATCTAACCATGCAAGGCAATTTTGCCTCCTTTGTGGATAGAACTATTCTGCCCGGAAAACTTTCGTTGGGAATACATGATACCGTAGGATTTTTTAATAATATTCCTGCCATTAGTTCGGCCCTAGCAGGTATCATCACAGGGATTTATTTGAAACGAACAGATATCGCGAAGCAAAAAAAGGCATTGACAATGGCCATTGTGGGTATGGGATCATTGGCAATTGCACAGATATGGAACCTGGATTTTCCAATCAATAAAAATATGTGGTCCAGTTCATTTGTGATGCACACAACAGGTCTGAGTTTATTACTGATGGCATTGTTCTATTATATCATTGATGTTTTGGGTTACCAACGTTGGGCTTTCTTTTTTAAAGTGATTGGCATGAATTCAATCCTCATCTATATTTCCGGAAAATTCATTAACTGGAAATATACCACCAATGGATTTTTTCAATGGCTGATTGATTGGGTGGGTGATCCTTATAACCTAGTTGTGCTTAGTTTATGCATGATAATAGTGAAATGGATATTCCTCTATTTCCTTTACCAGAAAAAAATATTTTTAAGGGTATGATCAACAGCAAAAGTTTTCAAATATTTCATACAGCAGATCCTGTTTCACTAGGCCGGATGGCAGGTATTCAGGCGGTAACTCTAATTAAAAAGGCTATTGCAGAACAAGCCAGTGCAAGCATTATTTTGGCTACCGGTACCAGTCAGTTTGAAACATTGAATCAATTGATTGCAGAACCTGATATTGATTGGAGTAAGGTAACCATGTTTCACCTGGATGAATATATTGGTCTATCCATTACATCAAAGGCAAGTTTTAGAAAATACTTGAAAGAAAGGTTTCTGGATCAGGTTCCTGCACTAGCGGCAGTGCACTTGATCAATGGAGAAAACAATCCTTTGGCAGAATGCACGCGACTCAATTCCTTATTGGCCAAACATACAATTGATGTGGCTTTGGTAGGCATTGGAGAGAATGGGCATCTTGCCTTCAACGATCCGCCTGCAGATTTTGAAACACTCGATCCCTATATCATAGTACAATTGGATGAAGCCTGCAGAAAGCAACAATTTAATGAAGGCTGGTTTGGTTCTATGGAGCAAGTACCCAAACAGGCAATTAGTATGTCTATTCAACAAATCATGAAAGCAAAAGCAATTATTTGTTCTGTACCCGATGGAAGAAAAGCAGCAGCAGTGCGTAACTGTTTGGAAGAACCAATTAGTAATTTATATCCGGCAAGTATATTGAGAAATCATGCGAATTGTTCTCTATATCTTGACAAAGAAGCTGCTTCTCTTTTAATGAAACAATAAGTAAAAAAACGCGCATGAGCG
>Ga0136644_10003385_pt1 | contig 11949 bp, 2 predicted proteins | sample C_130820_EF_Meta_FD_94780 | JGI IMG/M metagenome (GOLD analysis project Ga0136644, IMG submission 94780) | Freshwater microbial communities from Lake Croche, Canada to study carbon cycling - C_130820_EF_MetaG (v2) (version 2) | ecosystem: Environmental > Aquatic > Freshwater > Lake | place: Lake... | reverse complement strand
ATGGCCATTGGCTACGAATCAGGCGACAGTGCAGCAGCCACAGCCAGTAACCTCAAGAACAAGTGGGTACGTGACTGGGTGGGAACCACCGGAGACTACAGCGATGCCAATCTTGGCGAAGTCAATTACACCAGCGAACTTTACTATGTGGCCAACTTCTTCACAGACGAAGGCGGTGTCGCACAGTCAGGTTTGGATACAGCTACCGCTACAGAATCTGTTGCAGGAGCACCAGCAGGATTTATTCCACTGGCAGTTATCAACAACGCTACCAGCTAAAGTTTAGCCATCCGGAATCCTCTCAGCTACATACTGAGAGGATTTTTTATGACCATAGCATTTGTATTGGGAAATGGGCAGAGCCGTGCCAGCATAGATCTTGTGCAACTTCACCAACTGGGACCTGTCTACGGCTGCAATGGTCTGTACAGAGATTGGGAGCCCGATTGTCTTGTGGCCACAGATCGCCCTATAGCTGAAGCTATACAACGCTCAGGGTACAGTAAAAAACACAGATTCTACACCAGACGACCCATGCCTGACTCGGGTGCTCAAGTGGTTCCCAGGAAATATCATGGCAACAGTTCCGGCCCCATTGCCTGTGCATTGGCTGCCATGGACGGGCATTTGAAAATATACATGTTGGGGTTTGATATGGCACCCAGCCCCAGTATGAGATTTAACAATGTGTACGCCGGCACAGAATTCTACAAAAGCCCTGATGCAGCACCCACGTTTACAGGAAATTGGATACGGCAACTGATCACCATAGCCGGAGATTTTCCAACAGCTCAATTTATCCGTGTTTGCGGGCCCACAAGTGCTGATATCAAGGAGTTTAAAAATGTCCAAAATTTTGATAACATGGACATCAAACTGTTCCGTCATCGCCTGGATACCAACGACGGGCTTTGAGCTCAAAACGCCTTTGGCAAGAGTCTGGTAAATACAATCAGAGACTCTACAAATGACACAATACACCATTGACATCGGCGCAGCACCAGACGACGGACAAGGCGATCCGTTACGTACCGCGTTTGATTATACCAATTTAAATTTCAATCAGATTTTTGCTGCCGGCCCGGTGTTGAGTAATGTGGCCATTGCCAACAGCACCATACGCACTATCAATACCAATGGCAATCTGATCTTGGCACCCAACGGCATTGGTCGAATACAAGCCAATGCTACCGTTGTTCCCAGTTTGGATAACGTGTATGATCTGGGTAGCCCAACTCGCCGATTCAATTCAATTTATGTGGGCACCGGCGGCCTGACCCTGGACACTCTCAGTGTGACTGGAAATATCTCTGCTGACTACTATTACGGAAATGGATCAGCACTAACTGGTATTCAGGCCACAGCTGGAACCTATATCAGCAATGAACTGAGCAATGTAACGATACCCACTGGCAACTCCAACGTAACAATAACTGTGAACACCGTCAGCAATGTGGCGGTATTTTCTACCACAGGTCAATACATCACTGGATTGGTGTCGGCCACTGGCAATGTGATTGGCAACTATATCCTGGGCAATGGCGCATTCCTCAGCGGAGTGATCACATCTGTGGCCAACATCAACAATGGCACAAGTAATGTGGCCATCGCGACTCCAAATGGCAATGTAACCGTAGGAGTGGGCGGCACCGGTAATGTTGCAGTTTTTGGCTCTTCCAGATTGACTGTGGCAGGAAACTTATTCCCCAGTGCCAACATCACTTATGATCTGGGCAGTTCTTCACAAAGATGGCGCGATCTTTGGCTGAGCAATTCAACCATATATCTTGGAAACAGCCAGATCAGTGCCAATGCCACTGCCACCATCATAACCAGCCCCACAGGCGGATATCTTGTGTTGTCGGGCACCGGGAATCTTACTCCCACGGGCACACAAGGTACTACAGGCACACAGGGTGTGCAAGGCACACAGGGTGTGCAAGGAACGATTGGCGCACAAGGTGTGCAAGGTGGAACCGGCGCTCAAGGCGTGACAGGTACTCAGGGCATCACAGGAGTTCAGGGCATCACAGGTACTCAGGGCATCACGGGGGTGCAAGGCGTTACTGGCACACAAGGCACAACGGGTACCCAAGGCATCCAAGGCATACAGGGCGCAACTGGTACTCAAGGCATCACAGGAGTGCAGGGCACACAAGGCATCCAAGGCATCCAGGGTGTGCAAGGTATAACTGGCACACAAGGAACAACAGGAACTCAAGGAACAACAGGAACTCAAGGAACAACAGGAACTCAAGGCACTCAAGGCACCCAAGGCATACAAGGCACAACAGGTACCCAAGGCGTTCAAGGCATCCAAGGTGTTATTGGCACCCAAGGCGTTCAAGGCATCCAAGGTGTTATTGGCACCCAAGGCGTTCAAGGCATCCAAGGCAGCATTGGCACCCAAGGCAGCATTGGCACCCAAGGCGTCCAAGGAGTACAGGGCGCAACTGGTACTCAAGGCGTACAAGGTGTGATTGGAACTCAAGGTATCCAGGGTGTTATCGGCACACAAGGTACAACAGGCACCCAAGGCGTCCAGGGCATCAGAGGCACACAAGGTATTACTGGCACTCAAGGCACCCAAGGTGTCCAGGGAGTGATTGGTACTCAAGGCACTACAGGTACTCAAGGTATCACAGGCACCCAAGGCATCACCGGTACACAAGGCGTGCAAGGAGAAATTGGTACACAAGGTGTTCAAGGAGAAATTGGCACACAAGGCATCCAGGGTGTTATTGGTACGCAAGGCGTCCAGGGCATCACAGGCACACAAGGTACTACAGGTACTCAAGGCACCCAAGGCATCCAGGGAGTAATTGGTACGCAAGGCGTCCAGGGCACGATTGGTACACAAGGCACACAAGGTGTGCAAGGCATTTTTGGTACTCAGGGTGTGCAAGGATTTGGAGATCGATATTCTACAACCAGCAGCACCAGCCTCACAATCAGCAATGTAACCAAGAGTCTGACCGTTGGAACAGGGTTGAGTTACAGCACTGGACAAACTACAATCATTGCATATGATGGGTCTAACTACATGCAAGGTGTATGTGTATCCTACAACTCTGGTACAGGTGCGTTGGTTGTAAATGTTACCATATCAGTTGGTGGACCAGGCCCTTATGCTTCTTGGCAAGTAAATCTTGCAGGTGTTGAAGGTCCGGTAGGAGCACAAGGAGTTCAAGGCACCCAAGGCACAACAGGCACACAAGGTGTTCAAGGAATCCAAGGTGCTGTGGGTACTCAAGGTGTTCAAGGAGGAATTGGTACACAAGGGGCAACCGGCACACAAGGAATTCAAGGAATCCAAGGTGCTGTGGGTACTCAAGGTGTTCAAGGAGAAATTGGTACACAAGGTGTTCAAGGAGAAATTGGCACACAAGGCATCACCGGCACACAAGGCACGATCGGAACACAAGGCACGGTCGGAACACAAGGCACGACCGGCACACAAGGCACACAAGGAATCCAAGGTATTACAGGAACACAAGGCACAACTGGAGCGCAAGGTATCCAAGGCGTGATAGGTTCTCAGGGTACAACTGGTACTCAAGGTATTCAGGGCATCCAAGGCACAACCGGAACACAAGGCACAACCGGCACTCAGGGTACCACAGGAACACAAGGCGTTCAAGGCGTGATAGGTGCTCAAGGTACCACTGGTACCCAAGGTGTTCAGGGCGAAATTGGCACACAAGGCACTATTGGTACGCAAGGTGTCCAAGGTATCCAAGGAATCCAGGGTGTGACTGGTACACAAGGAGTTCAAGGAATCCAGGGTGTGACTGGTACACAAGGCGTCCAAGGCACTCAAGGAATCCAGGGTGTGACTGGTACACAAGGCGTCCAAGGCACTCAAGGAATCCAGGGTGTGACTGGAACTCAAGGGGTCCAAGGAGTTCAAGGAGAAATTGGCACACAAGGCGTCCAGGGCGTACAAGGCGTTCAAGGTGTCCAGGGTGTGACTGGAACTCAAGGCACAACTGGTACACAAGGCGTTCAAGGCGTTCAAGGTACTACGGGTACACAAGGCACAATAGGTACACAAGGCATCCAGGGAGTACAAGGTACACAAGGCATACAAGGTGTTATTGGTGCACAGGGCATAAGTGGAGCACAGGGTACACAAGGTGTGCAAGGTGGAACAGGCACACAAGGCACAACTGGTACACAAGGCATCCAGGGTACACAAGGCATCCAAGGTATTATTGGCATACAAGGCACACAAGGTGCCACAGGAGCTCAAGGTATTACTGGAACCCAAGGTATAACTGGCACACAAGGAACAACGGGAACTCAAGGAACAACAGGAACTCAAGGCACCCAAGGCATACAAGGTGTCATTGGCACACAAGGCACACAAGGCATCACCGGAACCCAAGGCGCTACCGGAACCCAAGGCACCCAAGGCGCCACCGGTACTCAAGGCATCCAAGGCACTCAAGGCATCCAGGGCATTGTTGGTCCTGGCAATATCATAGAAGCTACCAACAATGCCAGTACCACAGCACTGTATCCTGTGATGGTTGGAGCAGCTGGCAGCGGTCAAGTGGCCAATGTCACAACAGGTGGATTGGTATTCAACGCGTCTACCAATGCACTAAGCGTCACAGGCAATGTCACTGGAAATTACTTTTTAGGCAATGGTGCAAGTCTGACCGGTGTGATCACCAGTGTGGCCAACATCAACAACGGCACTTCAAATGTCACAGTGGTCAGTTCGGGTGGCAACATCACAGTGGGCGTGGGCGGAACATCAAATGTGGCTGTGTTTGCCACCACAGGTGAATACATAACCGGGCTATTATCAGTCAGTGGCAATATCACAGGTGGAAACATATCCACAAGCGGCAATGTTAACGGTGCAAATGTCGTGGCTACCACACTCAGCGCCACAGGCAGCATCACCGGCGGAAACTTAACTATCTTCAGCGGTCCAGGTTCAGGTAATATTTCTGCTTCGGGATTCATAAGTGCTGGTGGTAACATACTAACCAGTGGTAACATCAGCGCAACAGCCAATATCACCGGCGGTAACATAATCGCCGGGTCAGGTGTGATTACCACAACTGGAAACATCACCGGCGGTAATATATTAGGTGGCGGTGCCGGCACTCAGATCAGCACCGGCGGCAACGTGAATGGAGCAGTATTCAATGGTAATGTAGCTTTCAGTACCGGCACAGTGTCAGGCAGTGGCAATATTACCGGCGGCAATATTGCAGTTTCAGGTGTGCTATTGTCCACCAACACAGTTTCAGCAAGTGGCAATGTGATCGGCGGCAACGTCACCACTGCTGGAAATGTTGTTACCACAAACACTGTGATAGCCGAGGATATCCGAGTTGGTACAGGAATAACTCGTGGCACCATAAGTGCTTATGGTAATATCACTGGTGGAAACATATCCACAGCCGGCAATGTAAACGGTGCAAATGTCGTGGCTACCACACTCAGTGCCACAGGCAATGTGGTTGCCAACAATGTGATTGCAACCACTATCGTGAGTGCAGCCAGCCACACAGGTACTTTGGTCAGTGTTTTGGGCAACGTCACAGCCAACAATGTGATAGCCACTACCATATCAAATGCAGCCAGCTTTACTGGTGGATTGGTATCAGTCACGGGCAACATCACCAGTGGTAACCTCAGTGTCACTGGCACAACCAACAGCACCAGTTACACCACAGGCGCTGCTGTGATCTCAGGCGGCATGGGATTAGTCGGCAATCTAAACATGTTCAGCACAGCACAGATCCACATGGGCGATGATATCAGCCCGGTGAATTTCTCTGCTGCCAAGATCCAAGTCACCAGCAATGTAAACAGCTACAGCCAGATCCTGGGATACAATGTGAATCCGGGAGCGAGTGCCAGCACAGACTTTGTGGCCACTGCCAACAACGGTGATGATGCCAACTATTACATCGACATGGGTATCAACAGCAACAACTACTCGGATGCCAGCTACACAGCATTTGGTGCCAACGATGGATACTTGTATATCAATGGTGGCAACTTGGGGTTGGCCACACAGAGTGCAGGCAAGACTGTGAAAATCTTCACCGGCAATACACTGTCGGCCAATCTTCGTGCAGAGTTCTGGGATTCAGGTGCCAACATCACTGGATTGTTGTCGGCCAGCGGCAACATAACTGCGGCAAACATTGCCACAGGCGGCCTGATCTCAGCCACAGGAAACATAACCAGCGCCAACTTCAACACCGGCGGCGTGGTCAGTGCTACTGGTAACGTCACCACAGCTGGCAATGTCAATGCCAACACCATTCGCGGCACAGCAGTCACAATCTCCAGTACCGGTGCTTTGAATCTGGCATCCTCGGGTAACCTGATATTGACTGCCAACACATACATCAACAATGTTGCGTATCCTGCACAGAACTCAGATGCTGCCACCAAGGAATATGTTGATAACTTTGCCACAACTGGTATCTCATTCCATACACCAGTGTATGCAGCCACTGTGACCACGCTGGAAACAGCCACCAGTGGAACCATAACTTATGCTCAGCCCAACGGAGTGGCCAATGGTGTGGGTGCCACACTGACCACCACAGGCACATACAATCTTATCGATACTGCCAACATCCAGAGTGTGGGTCGCCGGGTGTTGGTTCAAAATCAAGCCAATGCGGTGCAAAACGGTATCTATACCTATGCCAATACTACTGCTATTGTTCGTGCCACAGACGCTGATGAATACGGTGCAGACAGCACCACAGCACTCAGCATCAACGACTACTTTTTCGTATCCAATGGAAATGTCAATGCCGGTGCTGCGTTTATCGTGAGTGCTCCCACAGGAACAATCACGTTTGGTACCAGCAACATCACTTTTGCACAGTTCAGCAGCAGTCAAGTGTACTCTGCTAATACTGCTGCTGGTATAAGTCTAACAGGCACAGTATTCAGCGCCCGGGTTGACAATACCACAACTGCGTTTGATGGCGGCGGCAATATTATTGTCAAGACCGGTGCTGCTCTTACCACCCCCAATATTGGTGCTGCCACAGGCACAAGTCTAAGCACCACTGGTAACATCACAGGCAGTTATATCCTTGGCAACGGCTCACAACTCACTGGTATCGATTCTGCTGCCATATCAAACGGTACCAGCAATGTGAGAGTTTACAGCAGCGGCAATGTTGCTGTGAGTGTGGCAGGCACAGCAAACTTGGCAAGTTTTGCTACCAGTGGATTGTTTGTCACAGGAATAGTTTCTGGTACAGGCAATGTACAAGGCAGCAACTTGGTCACCGGCGGATTTGCCAGTGTGACAGGCAATGTAGTAGCCAACAATGGTATATTCACCACCATAGTCAATAGTGCCAGCTTCACCGGTGGATTGGTAAGTGTAACCGGTGCAGTGACCTCAGCCAGCGTGGTGGGTGGCGTGATCACTGGTACATCAACTTCAGTCACTGGCACCACAACCGCAGCCAGTGTTGTGGGTGGCGTGATAACTGGTACATCATTGTCAGTGTCGGGCAACATCACCGGTGGTAATCTAAACACCGCAGGAACCGTGAGCACATCAGGCAACGTCACTGCCAACAACGTGATTGCTACCACTATTGTGAATGCAGCCAGTCACACCGGTGGATTGGTAAGTGTAACCGGTGCAGTGACCTCAGCCAGTGTTGTGGGTGGAGTGATCACCGGCACATCGACTTCAGTTACAGGCACCACAACCGCAGCCAGTGTTGTGGGTGGCGTGATAACTGGTACATCATTGTCAGTGTCGGGCAACATCACCGGTGGCAACATCAGTGTGGGAACTGGAACAAGCACAGCTGGTAGTTATAGTGCCACTGGAAATGTCACTGCCAACAACGTGATTGCTACCACCATTGTAAGTGCAGCCAGTCACACCGGAACATTGGTAAGTGTAACCGGTGCTGTAACTGCTGCCAGCGTGGCGGGCGGCGTGATCACTGGTACATCAACTTCAGTTACAGGTGCAGTGACCGCAGCCAGCGTGGTGGGCGGAGTGATAACCGGCAGCTCAACTTCAGTCACAGGTACTACAACAGCAGCCAGTGTTGTGGGTGGCGTGATTACCGGCACTTCGTTATCGGTGTCGGGCAATGTCACAGCCAACAATGGCATGTTCACCAACATAGTAAATGTGGCCAGTTTCACCGGTACCTTGGTATCTGTAACCGGTAACGTCACAGGTGGTAATCTAACCACTTCGGGTTCGGGTGGAAACATCACCGGTGCCAACGTGATCACAGCAACCACACTCAGTGCCACAGGTAATCTCGTAGCTGGTAACATAAACACAGGCGGTTTGGTAACAGCCACTGGCAACGTCAAAGCAGCTGGATTTGTCTATGCCAACAATGTGCCTGTGGCAGGATCAGGTGCCCAGGGTACCACAGGCACTCAAGGTGCAACCGGCACTCAAGGTGCAACCGGCACTCAAGGTGCTGTGGGCACACAGGGAGCTACCGGTGCTCAGGGCACGACAGGTGCCCAAGGTATCCAAGGCGTGACAGGCACTCAAGGAGCAACCGGCACTCAAGGTGCTGTGGGCACACAGGGAGCTACCGGTGCTCAGGGCATCCAGGGCATTACTGGCGCACAGGGCATCACCGGTACACAAGGAACACAAGGTATAACCGGATTGGGTTATGCAGGATTGACTTCGACTACCAGTGCTACCATTGCCAGTTCCGGATCATTCACTTTTACTACCAATTTAGCCAGCACTGCTACAGCATTCACAGTTGGCGAAAGAATTCGAGTATTCAACACTGCCGCGCCTGCCAACTTCATGGAAGGTACAATCACTACATTTACCTCAACATCGTTGGGATTTACATCTACCAATAGTGGTGGATCTGGTACATTCACAGCATGGACATTTGTTGCTGCCGGGCTTCAAGGCACCACAGGTGCTCAAGGCACCCAAGGCATCACAGGCGCCCAAGGCACCACCGGTACTCAAGGTGCTGTAGGTACTCAAGGTGCCACAGGCGCCCAAGGCACAACCGGCGCCCAAGGCACACAAGGTGTGCAAGGCGGTATTGGCGCTCAAGGTGCAACCGGTGCCCAGGGTGCAACAGGCGCACAAGGTGCAATAGGCACGCAAGGTGCAACAGGTGCTCAAGGCACAGCTGGTACCAATGGCACTCAAGGCACAACCGGAACACAAGGAACAACCGGAACACAAGGAACAACCGGAACACAGGGCACCGCAGGCCCGAGTACCACTATAAACTCTACAGATGATACCACTTCTAATGCGGCATTTTACCCAGTTTTTGTAGCAGCCACCGGTAGTAACCAAACAGCCAAATCGGCCACAACCAAACTGAGTTTCAACCCCAGCAACGGGCAACTAACTACTACTTCTACCAAAGCATTGTATGCTGACTTGGCTGAAATGTACGTTGCTGACTCTTTATACAATCCAGGAACAGTGTTGATATTTGGTGGAAATCAAGAAGTCACTATTAGTACTCAAACTCACGATAATCGAGTTGTTGGCGTGGTCAGTACCAACCCTGCACACATCATGAATTCCGGATTACAAGGTGAATTCACAGTGGCAGTGGCACTGAGCGGTCGTGTACCTGTAAGCGTGATTGGTAATATCACCGCAGGCGATCGAGTGGTCACAAGCAATCGAGCAGGTGTGGCCGAAGCCTTGGACATGGCACAATATCAACCTGGTGTGATAATCGGCAAAGCCTTGCAGAGTTATTCAGGTAACGGCGTTGGCGTGATTGAAGTGGTGGTGGGCAGACTGTAATTCTAACTGCCGCCCGCTGTTGGCATAAATGTTAGTATGACATTGAGCCAACAAATCTATCAAGATGGTCTGACCAAACCGGTTATCGCAGCCGGTGGAACCATACATCCTCTTATTATTCCAGCCGAACTTACCAACGGAACCGGCCTGATGAATCCCAGCATCTTCATAGATGGAGATCGGATCCTGGTAAATCTACGCCATGTGAACTACACACTTTGGCACAGCGAAAACAAAAAGTTTGAACACAGATACGGACCGCTGCAATATCTGCATCCGGAAAACGATCATCATCTGCGTACCTGGAACTATTTGCTCACGATGAATCCAGACATGACCATAGCTACCACACAGGCCATAGACACTTCGGCACATGATGTAGAACCTGTCTGGACATTTGTGGGCCTGGAAGATGCCAGGATACAACGCTGGAATGGTAGACTTTGGATCTCTGGTGTGCGTAGAGATACCACCACAAACGGACAGGGCCGAATGGAACTGAGCGAACTGTCGATTACCGATACCGGTGTGAAGGAGATCCTGCGTCGACGCATCCCTGCACCCGGCGCTGATGATACCTACTGCGAAAAAAACTGGATGCCGGTGCTGGATCAACCCTACACCTATGTAAAATGGGCCAATCCCACAGAAGTGGTTCGATACGATCTGGATACTGGAACAACAGTCACTACACACCTTGATCCCAACAGTGGTATTCCTGGAGTTCCGGATTTCCGCGGCGGCAGTCAAGTGATCCCCTACGGTGACAACTACATTGCCTTGGTCCACGAAGTGAACTTGTTCAAGAGCGAAGCTGGTGAAAAAGATGCCACATACAAGCACAGATTCCTCATGTGGGATCGAGACTGGAACATGCTGGCCTACACTGATGCATTCAGTCTCATGAAAGCAGACATTGAATTCTGCACCGGCGCTGCCTGGTACAAAAACGAACTGTTGCTGACTTTTGGATTCCAGGACAATGCTGCATTCATATTAAAAATGCCACGAGCGTGTGTGGATCAGTTCATGGCCCAAGCCAATCGTGTTCCTCGGGTGCCCACAATGACCACACCAGATGGTGTGGAGCATGAACTTGACTGGGGTGTGGCAGCCAACAATGTATGGTTCCATGCCACTGTGAAAAAAGAGATCTTTGCTGACAACACATATCAACGATTCTTTGAGGTAAAGCCCGGAGATGTGGTCGTGGACATTGGTGCCAGTGCCGGACCATTTGTATGGAGCATTGTGCCACAACAACCCAGCCGAGTGATCTGTCTTGAACCACATCGGGATCTATATCCTACCTTGGTAAAAAATGTCAGCCATACCGGCCTGGATGTCACGACCATAAATCGTGCCCTGGGCCATTCAGATGGCATGAACTATCTGGCAGGCTTGTATGATGAAAACAAAACAGCACACAGCGATGGCACTGATGGCATGGTGTTAGAAACCATCAAGTTCACAACACTGGTACAACAACAAAATCTCACGCACATAGACTTCCTCAAGATAGACTGTGAAGGCGGCGAATATGATTTCTTCACTGAAGAAAATCACGACTGGATCATGAACAATGTGCGTAAGATAGCCATGGAGATACATCTGGCTACTCCTGAGCACAAGGCCAAGTTCCGCCGATTCAGAGACACTTACCTGCGAGAATTTACCAACTTCCATGCACTCAGTATCGACTACGTAGATATCAAATGGTCTGTGTTTGATGACTGGTTTGTGGATCACTACTCGGCTTTTATGCTGTACATAGACAATCAGATAGCACCGCGAGACAAAAAAAAATGGCAGCACTATCCGGCACCCACCCTGGAGATAACCACAATCATTCCGGAAAAGGGCTGTGTGGTTGACTGTGTGTTTTGCCCACAACGCACCTTGGAAGAAGTATACACCGGTACCAGGATCCTGGCCTTGGATGACTACAAGAGCATGATCAACAAAGTGCCCAAGGATGTTCGTATCACCTTTGCTGGATTCACAGAACCTTGGATGAACAAATACTGTACAGAAATGGTGCTGTATGCACATGATCAAGGCCATCCTGTGAGTGTGTTTACCACCGGTGTGGGTGTGAGCATCGAAGACATGGAAGCCATAGCACACATACCATTTGCCGGCAACCCCAATGGCGGGTTTGT
>Ga0136644_10003384_pt1 | contig 11950 bp, 12 predicted proteins | sample C_130820_EF_Meta_FD_94780 | JGI IMG/M metagenome (GOLD analysis project Ga0136644, IMG submission 94780) | Freshwater microbial communities from Lake Croche, Canada to study carbon cycling - C_130820_EF_MetaG (v2) (version 2) | ecosystem: Environmental > Aquatic > Freshwater > Lake | place... | reverse complement strand
AGTCGATGGACCCGCAGGAGTTCAAGATCCATCACTTCTCCAGTACATACCCGTCGCTACTCATGCCGATGACGCGATAGCCATCGGCAAAAACCGTCTGGAAACGTTCACGCGTCTCCATTCGCCAACGCGATGCCTCCGCGGGATCGCGAAAGCGCAGATCAACGATGTCGTCCGGGACCGGAATCACCGCAACGTTTCGTCGGGCAGCCAGCAATGTCGCCGGATCAAGGAGAGCAAGCTCGCCCATTGCGGCGCGGTGCGCGCGCTCGGAGTCAAGTTGCCACCACGCGAAGAGACGGTCGGTGGGGTCTCCCGAATTGATGGCGTCGTCCATATCTCCATAAAAATTTGGTTCGAAGGCCGACACCTGTGCGCCAAGGTGTACAAGATTCAGCACGCCATTGCGTCGCACAAGTGGGTCGAATGTCCATGTCATCACGGTGATGCCGTGCTCCAAAGCCCACGCACGCTGGTTGAGCTTGAGTGCCGTGCCGATGCTTCGATCCCGAAAACCCTCTCGGACAGCGGCCATGTGTGAGTGCAGATGGACCTGTGGCACACCGCTCTCGCCCGGGTGATAGCCGGCACATGCGAAGGCGGCCCCGACCACGTCGCCCTCGAGGTACGCGGCGCTGCAGTGTCCGCCAGCGTGGACCATCGCCTTGAGCAGGTTCGGAGGGATCTGGGTTGAACCATCGGCTGACGGCCACACCTGGTCGAAGAGCAGCCGGGCGTCGTCCAGTTCACTAAGGTCATACAGGTCACGAATGTCGACACCAGCCGCCTCCGAGGCGGACTGCGCGTCACGTCGGGCATCCACAGCGCCACCGTATCGACACCGGGAGGATGACATGTCAGAGCTCCTAGATCGCGCAGCGTCCCTCCTGCCTGCCATGGTCGACTCACTCGAGGCACTCGTGTGCCTCGAATCACCCAGCAGCGACGCGGAACTGTGCGAGGACATCGTCCAAGAGGCGATCGGCATCTTTGCTGCCTGGCTGCCCTCTCCTGCGCGAGAGGAAATGCATGGTGGGCGCCCGGTGTGGCGATGGGGGCCTCGCCAGCCACGCGTTCTTCTTCTCGGTCACCTCGACACCGTGTGGCCGATGGGCACTCTCGAACGCATCCCCTTTGCATCCGACGGTGAGCGCATGACCGGGCCAGGCGTGTTCGACATGAAGGCGGGCATCGTGCAGGGCTGGGCCGCGCTGGCCCTTGCCGAGGTTGATGACGATTCGGGTGTGGGCATGCTGTTGACCACCGACGAAGAGACCGGCTCCCACGCGTCACGCGCTGTGATCGCCGACGCCATCGCACATGCCGAAGCCGTGTTGGTGCTCGAGCCTTCTGTAGAGGGAGCGCTTAAGAATCGTCGCAAGGGAACGTCCTGGTACCGCATGGAACTCGCGGGCCGCGCTGCGCACGCAGGACTCGACCCCGAACGGGGCCTCAACGCTCTTCTCGGTGCAGCCGAATTCGCTCTGGCTGCACCGCAGTGGGCGCGCACCGACGAGGGCACCACCGTCACGCCGACACTGCTCCATGCCGGCACTACCGCCAACACCGTGCCCGCTCGCGCCGAAGTCACTCTCGACGTACGCGCGTGGACGCGCGGTGAGCAGGAGCGCGTCGATGCCCTAGTGCGCGGGTGGCGTCCCACCGCGGGCGCGGTAACGATGCATGGCGGGATCGATCGGCCCGCGCTGGAGGAGTCCGCGTCTGCGGCCCTGCTCGGCGTTGCCCGTCGCGTGGCGGCCGACCTGGGACTTCCCGAACTCCAGGCGCGCGCGGTTGGGGGCGCCTCCGACGGCAATCTCACCGCTGCGGCCGGCACACCCACGCTCGATGGCCTCGGCGCCGTCGGCGATGGAGCTCACGCGGAACATGAATGGGTGAGCGTCCCAGCCATGGCAGAGCGAGCCGCCCTGGTGGCCGGCTTGCTCGGTCAGCTGTTGTGACACGACCTGACACAATCTCCGGGTGCCCGACGGCCCCCTGATCGTTCAAAGCGACAAGACACTTCTGCTCGAGATCGATCACGCGCAGGCGGCGGACTGCCGCAAGGCGATTGCACCTTTCGCTGAACTTGAGCGTGCCCCCGAGCATGTACACACCTACCGACTTTCACCCTTGGGTCTGTGGAATGCACGAGCCGCCGGACACGATGCCGAGCAAGTCATAGACACGTTGATTCGGTACTCCCGATATCCGGTGCCGCATGCGCTCTTGATCGATATCGCCGAGACCATGTCGCGCTACGGCCGGTTGCAGTTGGCCAATCACCCCGTGCACGGACTGGTACTGCAGGCCATCGACCAACCGGTGCTCGAGGAGGTTCTGCGCACCAAAAAGATTGCGTCAATGCTCGGCGTGCGGGTCGATGACACCACGGTCATCGTGCACCCCAGCGAACGTGGCCACCTCAAGATGGCGCTCGTCAAGCTCGGGTGGCCTGCCGAGGATGTGGCCGGCTATGTCGATGGTGAGAAGCACGCGATCGGACTCAACGCCGAGTTGTGGCAGCCGCGCCAGTACCAGACCGAGGCCGCAGAAGGTTTCTGGCACGGAGGCAGTGGTGTCGTCGTGCTCCCCTGTGGTTCGGGAAAGACGATCGTCGGCGCCATGGCCATGGTCCTTGCTCAAGCAACCACGTTGATCTTGGTCACCAACACCGTGTCCGCCCGCCAGTGGCGCGATGAACTTCTGCGACGCACCACTCTCACGGCCGATGAGATCGGTGAGTACTCAGGTGCGCGCAAAGAGATCCGTCCGGTAACCATCGCGACCTATCAGGTGATGACGACAAAGCGGCAGGGCATCTATCCGCACCTTGAGGTATTCGACTCCCGCGACTGGGGACTCATCATTTACGACGAGGTGCATCTGCTTCCCGCGCCCATCTTTCGATTCACCGCGGACATTCAGTCGCGCCGTCGACTCGGCCTGACCGCCACGCTTGTTCGCGAGGATGGCCGCGAGAGCGATGTCTTCTCGCTTATCGGTCCCAAACGCTACGACGCTCCGTGGAAAGACATCGAGGCGCAGGGCTACATCGCGCCAGCCGAATGCGTAGAGGTGCGCGTCACCCTCCCCGATGCCGATCGCATGACGTACGCCATGGCCGAGCCCGAGGACAAGTACCGGCTTGCAGCGTCAGCACCAGAGAAGGTTCGTCTGGCCGAGCGCATCATTGCGGCGCACCCGGACGACCAGGTGCTGGTCATCGGTCAGTTTCTTGATCAGCTCGCCGAGTTGGGCGAGCACCTTGACGCTCCCGTCATCACGGGAGCCACGTCGGTGCGTGAGCGTGAACGACTGTTCTCAGCATTTCGTGATGGCGAATACCGAGTGCTTGTCGTGAGCAAGGTTGCCAACTTCTCCATCGACCTTCCCGAAGCCACCGTGGCTGTGCAGGTCAGCGGCACTTTTGGTTCACGGCAAGAAGAGGCCCAGCGACTCGGCCGCGTGCTGCGCCCCAAGCAGGACGGTCGCACCGCGCACTTCTATTCCATCGTTACGCGCGACACCGTGGATGCGGATTTTGCCCAGCACCGGCAACGGTTTTTGGCCGAGCAGGGCTACGCGTACCGGATCGTCGATGCCGACGATCTGCACGTCGAGGGCTAGTCACCCCACTTGTCACGTGGTATCACTTTTGATACCGCAGTGGTATCATGGCGACATGGCTATGACCTTGCGACTTTCCGATGAAGAATCCGAACTTTTACGCGCCTGCGCTGAGCGCGAAGGGACCTCCATGCAAGAAGTTGCCCGCTTAGCCATCGCACAGTACGTGTCGGATCGTCGCGGCCGTCTTGAGGCCGCGATTCTTACGGTGGCTACTAACGACGCAGAACTCCTTGACCGATTAAGTAAGTAGCCGCATGGACATCGACTTCCTTTCTCTTGAGGATCTACTCAAAATCGCCGACGGTGTCATTCCTGGATATCAGGTCAGGGACTTCGGGCTACTTGAGTCAGCCGTCATGCGCCCGCAGGCAACTGTCTTCGGGGAGTTGGCCTACCCCACCCTCGCCACCCAAACTGGTGCTCTGATTCATTCACTAGCGAGAAACCATGCGCTCATAGATGGGAACAAGCGCATTGCATGGTCAGCCATGCGCATTTTTCTCATGATGAATGATGTGCAGCTGCACTACACGATTGATGACGCTGAGGAATTCGTACTCGCCATTGCTCGGGGCGAACGTGAAGTTGCCGATATCGCTGAATGGATCGCCCAACACACGTCGCCGTGACTCATGATTCGGCACACTAGGCGCATGGACCCTGCTGCCTCCACGACCGCACCCACGTCCGCTCCCGTACCGGCCCCATCAATCAACCCCGGCAAGGCTCTCGTGCTAGCCATTGTGCTGGGCATCGCAGGTGCGACAGCCGGACAGTTCTTCCTGATCATCACCGATGCGGTGCGTCATGCCTACTTCACGTCGCTGCCCGCCTCGCTTGGCTTTGAGACTCCACCGTGGTGGTACGTCATCCTCGGCCTGTTGGTTTCAGCGGGCGTCATTGTGCTCGCGCGTCGCCTCCCCGGCGCCACCGGTGGTAGTCCACTCACCGGCTTTCACTTCAACGATCCACTTCGTGTCGTGCCAGGCGTGCTTCTGGCGGCCTTCGCCACCTTGATTCTGGGAGCCTCACTGGGTCCAGAGGCGCCGACCATCGTCATCGGCACCACCGTGGGCGCACTACTCCTTCGCAAAGGAAGCCCCACGCTGATAAGCCTTGGGATGTTCCTTGCCGGCATGGCCGCCATCGGTTCCATCTTTGGAAACCCCTTTGTGGCTGCCTTCATGGTGTTGGAGTTCATCGTCATCGGCATGGCACCTAAGGAGCTCGCCATGCCCGCGTTCGTCGCCCTCGGTGCTGGATACCTCGTGCAGGTGGGCTGGGCGGCGCTCCCCGGCTTGGGGATTCACCCTCTGTCGGTCCCCGGCCTTCCGGAGTACTCCCAACTTCATGCCGGTGACCTGATCGCCGGCTTTGTGTTGGCGATCATCGTTGCGGTCGCGTGCCTCCTCACCCGAGGGCTTGGTCAGAAGTGCGCAGAGGCAGCGCAGGCACGACCAGCTCTCACGGTCACGTGCGCGGCACTCGCGATCAGTGTCGTAGCGGTCGTGGCCGCAAACGTGTTCGGTATCAACTACGACGAGTTGCTCTACTCAGGTCAATCGGGTATTCCGATCGTTGTCGGAGAGACCTCGCTCGGGGTCATCGTGGTAATCCTTATCGCGCGCCTGCTCATCTACGGAATGTCCTTGGGCAGTGGGTTCCGTGGCGGCCCTATCTTCCCGGCGTGCTTCGCCGGTGTTGCATTCGGTGTGGGCCTGCACCTCCTGATTCCCAGCGTCTCCGTGAGCCCCATGGCTGCGGTGGGCATTGCTGCAGCCAGCGCTGTGATGACGGGCCTGCCCTTCACCTCAGGTCTGCTCGGCATGCTGCTCATCGGTGGCGCTGGGGTGGCGATCGCGCCGTTCGCGATCGTCGGAGCGGTGGTTGGTGCCATCGTGCGCCAATCGGCTACACGAGCGACGACGCGCAAGAGTGGGGCCTCTGCAGTCGCGTCCTAGTGTGCGTCGAGGGTGAGCTGTGTCTCGACACTGAAGGAAAAGTTGTCGATCTTTCCAACACCCGGCAATGGAAGATCCACGGTTCCCAGATATGCCGTGCCGAAAACATGGGCGAGGGCACCCGTGCGCTCGAACGTCAATGTCATCGGGACAACGACCTCTCCCGCGTGTGCCTCACCAATGACGACGAGTGGGTCGTGTCCGACCTCGCCCGAACCACGGAATATGAGCGCCGTTGCGTTGTACCTCTTTACGAGACTCCGCACGGCGGTTTGCATCAAGAGGTTCGCCTTCACCTGATCTAGGGCGATGACGAGTTCAAGGTGCACGCGTGATTCGTCCATTGTTAGCGCACCCGAGGTGACCGGCGCTGTGCCGTCCATGGACATCAAGCCGATGCGACCAGAAACGAGGTGCACGTTCGCGCCTGGGGCGACTACCCACGCCTTAGTCATGCCGAGGCCGTGGCGACTTCTTTGCGTGACACGAGCGCAGACCTGACGTCAACTGCAATCACGATCACGATGCCGACCAACGCCACGACGAATGGAGCCCACGCGGAGAACGAAGCCGCTGACGATGCGATTCCGATTAATGCCCAAATCACCGCAACTGCATAGGACCGCGATGGCCGCAGCAACACGATGACAGCCACCACGCCCGCTGCCGCCGCCGCAACTCCTGCGGTTTGCACGATGGGCGAGTTGGCCCATGACTCTGGTAGGTCGGTGATGACGTTGAGCCAGATTGCCGCACTGGACCAGCCGGCATACAGGCCCACCGTGCCGGCAATAACCCAACGCCACTGCCCGGTGGTCCCACGCATCCGCGCCATCGCCACGAGAAGGCTTGCGATGATGACGGCGAATGTAGCGACGGTGCCGATGGACCCGATGATGACTGCGGAACGCGGCAGACCGGCGAACACCAGCCACACTGAGAAACCGGCTTGCGCAATCACCAGGGGCCACGCCGCTGCGCGAAGAACGGCCGACTCCGGCTTGACCCACGCAACTACCGCCACCGCCCAGCAGCTCACGATGATCACACCCCAGATGGCGAAGAAGATCCCCGGCGGGGTGATCGCTTGGCCCGGGCTGGTGTCAAAGGTCGATGGAGGAACCGAAATTGACGTGACCGGCATAGCAAGTGCCGTGAGTGTCAGAAGAATGCGAGCGAGGGTCGACATGATGCCAATGTAGAACAGTCGTGGCTCAGAGCGCTCAATGTGCGAGGACGATGGCGCCTGTCGTGAGTCCCACCATGAGGAAGTACACGGGGACTCCCAGAAGTCGCTTAGGCCACACGTTGTTCCACGCCGATCGATGATCCGCAAAGGCATGCATGATGGCGAGGAGCGCCGATGGGATCATCAACAGGACGAGCACCCCGGGCAGCATGGCTTCAACCGCCGATGCCTTGAAGAGATAGGCCGCGATCAGAACTCCGATCACCGTTGTGAAGGTGAGCTCGGTAATTCCCTTCGGGAGCCAGCGATGTATGCCCGGGACCGTGGGGATCTCGGAGCGATAGACGCCCAGTACAAGCGGTATGGAGAGGACGATGGCCACCACCATCGGCATCCACGAGTAACCGACAAAGGCGGCGAACACGAGATATGTGAGCACTGTTCGACAGCCAATTGCGGCGAGACGCCAGGCCGTCGGTGGCAAGGGTGGCTTGGGTAGGGCGGCCTCAGCGCAGCGCTTCGGGTAGAGCTTGCGCGAGACGTCTTCTAGCGCCATTCTCACGACGATCATGGATCCTGAGACCACCTCGATGATGACAACATCCTCCGTGTTGATGATTTCCAACCCCGAAAGACCGTTGAGACCCTTAGCGATGGCTGCCGCCGTGAAGGCAAGGACCACAGGTGGAATGACGTAGTCCGCAAATCGATCCCACAGTCCAACAAGACCTGAGTGACCAACTCGGCGCAGCGGTCGCAGGTGGTGGGCGAAGAGGATCAGGCTGATGGCCAAGAGTCCAAGTCCGAAGATGGTGAGCCCATCCTGAAGGCTTCGCACGTGCAGTGTTACAAGTGCGCCCACGGTGATCGTCGCCCAGGCAATGAAGCCCGCCATGGCATCGAGGATCCCCAGAGCGATGATCGCGAGGATGATGGTCACAGACCCTGGAATCACCGTAAAGCCGGATTGGAAAAGGCTCACCAGGCCCACGACAAAACCTGCGACCCAGAGAAGCATGGCGTTAGTTCCAAACATCGCCCGCGCCCATGTGCCGTCGCTGAGCGCGCGCGGCAGGATGATCGAATATCGACCTGTCGCCATCGTCAACCGAGCAAGCATCGAATGCACAGCCTCGGTGCCCGGAGCGCGCCACGTGGGACTTCGGTCACCCAAGCCCACAATGGCAGCAGCGTCGACGGCGAATATGAGTTCTTCCGTTTCGAAAACGTGGCCACCGTGAGCGTCGTGCTCACCACCGGCGTGCGCCGCGGCAGACGCGCCATGCGCGGCACGAGATGCTCCGGCAGCCGCGTGTCCAGCCGAGCGGGCCGCACCCGCCGCCGCACCCGACGCTGCACCGGCTGAGCCCGCCGCACCCGCCGCACCCGCCGCTGCACCGGCGACACCCACCACGGCAGCTCCCGTGACGGCCACCGCGGCAACAGTGCCGGGGTGGGCACTCGGGCTGTAAATGGGTTCACCTAATGCCAAAGAACGCTCGACCTGGCTGCCATCAGGTATGACACCCAGACCGTCACCCGGCTTGCCCACATCGGTGACTTTCCCTGAGGCATCAACCTGGAATGCCGTCAAGACTTTGACTTCTTGTCCCGCAGCACCGACACCGGCAACCACGACGGTGTGCGTGCCAGAACTCAAGCCAGCGGGAAGTTGAGCAGTGACATTGACGGAGCCGTTCGCCGGAACGGTCGTTGAGGCCAACTCCATCGGATCCGAATACACCGTGACCGTGACAACCGAGTTGGGCTGCAGCCCATCGGATTGCACATTGATGGGCGTCCCCGCTGCCGGTGCACCGACACGTGCACCGAGCTGCATCTTCAGTCGCGAAGGCGAACCCTGGTGTCCGAATACGCCGCCGTTCGCCAAAGCAGCGGCGCCGGCTGCAGCCACTTCTGGTCCAGGAGGCGGCGCACCGGGACCACCTGGCTGACCCTGCTGACCCGGACCACCGGGCTGACCCTGCTGACCCGGATCACCGGGACCACCGGGACCACCGGGCTGACCCTGCTGACCCGGACCACCGGGCTGGCCCGGCTGGCCCGGCTGGCCCGACTGACTTGGCTGACCCTGCTGACCCGGAGGTGGCGGGCTCTGGCCCGGCTGGCCTTGCTGCCCCGGACCACCGGGCTGGCCCGACTGACTTGGCTGACCCGGAGGCGCCTGGCTCTGGCCCGGCTGGCCTTGCTGCCCCGGCTGGCCCTGAGGCCCCTGACTCTGAGGCGCCTGACCCGACTGACTTGGCTGACCCTGAGGCGCCTGACTCTGCTGCGGCTGACCCGACTGACTCGGCTGACCCTGAGGCGCCTGACTCTGCTGCGGCTGACCCTGAGGGGGCGCTGGATTGTTTGGCGCCGGTGGTGCACCACCCGGACTCGGGGGAGGGCTATCAGCCGTGTTAACGGCGAAGGTCACGTGTGTGGCGCGCACCGTGGCGGCATCAGCTGGCGAAGCCCCGATGGCAACGGGCACGAGCGCAAAGAACATCACGATCGACATGGCTGCTGCGGCCCGCAGACCTCGAGCCACCACGAAGGACATGGCGGAATCGTAAGCGAGTACGTGATGTGCTGCCGACGGACCCCGGCGGTCCTTCAGTTCACGACTTTGAGACGGTCGTGCGAAAGAGAATGTCGTTATCCAACTTCAGATCGGAACCCCAGATCAGCTGCGCTTTGGGGTCCCAACTGATCTCGTTGTAACCCTCCTTCACTCCCACCTGCGCTGGGGTGAAGGTTGAGGCCGCGCTCCATCCCGCGACACTGGTCGATGAGGATGACCAGTTCTTCGGGGCCTTCGTCGTGGATGACGTGCACGTTGTTAGCGGATCAGAAGAAGTCACGCACGAGGGATTCAGGGGAGCCTTGTTGAGGACCATGGCCTTCCACGTTCCATTTGTCACCGCAACGATCTTGCCCGTGGAGTTGTCGCGCACCTGTGCAATGAGGCCACCGTCACCGATCTGCTGACGTGCGGTGCCTATGTACTCCAGACCCGACGCGTTCTCGGTGTAGTCCTTGCCCTCGATCCCGATGGTCAGCGGGTAGGTGGCTGTGAACGTGATCTTCTCCGAGTTAAAGGAGCGTTCGGTGGTGATGGGGACAGAGTCCTGCCCCACCAACTTCCCGTTCACGTACAGAGCGAACCAGTTGTCCGCCCACACCTCAGCCGTGAATGAAACCGCCTTTCCAGTCGGCTTCGCGGCATACGCGGAGCCAGCGTTGACGAGCGGTAGTCCCACGACCACCAGCGCGATTCCTGCTGCCGCAATGCGTGATTTCACAGACGTCAACATCTCTCTACCTCCGCGCGTAGGTCTCGCTTGATTGTTTTCCTGCTGCATCTGTAAAGGTCATGTGCACAGATTGCAGCGTCGCTTCGTAGTCAATGTGGTACGTACCGCCATTCACTGTGTACGACAGCGCGAACTTTGAATCGCCTGTGCGTGCGAAGTCAGTGATCTTCGCACCCGGGAGCGGCTTTCCGTCGGAGCGGAACGGATGCGCAGCAGGCTGCGGATCCGCCTGACCATCGCGAATGGTCACTTCACCGTGCATCCCACCATTGATGTAGGGGTACGACGTGGTCCCGTGGTAGTGGTACTTCCCTTTGTAGGTGTGCCCATTGAAGGAGTCGAGCTTTGACATGGGGGCACCGTCCGGCTCAACGGCCCCGTACAGCGGATAGCCGTCAAGCGCATAGGCGATGGGATTTGTTGCTCCCACCGTTCGTGAAAGGTGGAGAGGTGCAGCGTGATAGTGGTAGTCGTCCGCGAGTCCACAATGACCGCCCCACTTGTCCAGTTCACCGATCTCGGCTGAAACCTCGCCCCGATTGTTCTTCGCATTGAAGATCGGGATGCCATCAACGGCCAGGGCGATGGCTCCGCGGAAGAAGTTGTCCGATGCCGAGATCGGATTCGCCGCCGGCTTCGGATTGACAGGAATCTTCCATGCATTAGCTCCCGTGTACGGCTGAGGAACTGGGACTTGCTGCTGCCAATTCGTGATTCCCGTCATCATGTTGTGCGGCGGAAGGCCAGTGCTCTCAACCAGGTAGTAGTTGCCGGACTTCATAACCTTCACCGACGAGGCAAAGGCACTGAAGCCAGGGAGCTTCACGATTGAGCTCGACGCACGAGCCACTTGAGGCTTGATGAGGGATCCGCACATCAGCGCACCGAATCCCACAGCCATTCCGGCGAGCAGAGTGCGCCTCGAGACTCCACTTGGAGTCGTGTCCGGTTCTGGGTCAACGTGTGTATGTGACATCAAGCACCGCCTTGGAGAGTGTGATTCCGGAGATAGCCGACAAGAGCTGATCGCGCGTGACCGATGCCGATGACGACGTCGGGAGCGCCGGAGTCGCAGAGAGTGCGTAGACCGTGATCGTGTAGGTCTTAGCGCCTGGGCCCTTCGAACAGGGTGGCGCATAGCCGATGTCGCGATTCACGCTGTTGCCGCCAAGAACTCCGGATGTGGTGGAGCCCGCTGGAATGGCACGGGTGCCGACCGGGATCCCCCACTCCAGGAGATACCAGTGGTGTCCGCCGTCCGGGGGGACGTGGTCCATGACGATGGCGTAGCTCGCGGTGCCCTTCGGAGCACCAACCCAGGTCAACGCCGGGCTCAGGCTCTGTCCATCACACGTGTAGGCCACCGGCAGGGCCCCTTTTTTTGACCCCGGGATCGTCACGGTGAAGGAACTCGCGGACTTGTGGCTGCTGGACGCAGATCCCTGACCCGCCGAGTTCGCGGGCGCGGCCTGAGCCTGAGCCGCGCCAACTGTCACCGCACCCGTCGCCAGAAGAGCAGCACCCACGAAGGCAGTGGCGCAGGACCCGAGGGTCTTCTGTCGATTGATCTTCATAGCCACTCCCCTTTTGTCTGGTGCTCTGCAACCGGGAATCCACTCCGTCCCGGAGGCTGCTTACTCACAGTGCATCGGACGATCTTAGACATGGGGTGAGAGAAGGCTGTGAGTTTCATGAGAATGCCGGACCGTGTGCGATGCTCGAGGTCGACGAAGGGTGTGGCATGCGATTCAAGCGATCTGCCTCGATGTTCCTCGCACTTGCTGCGGTTGCCGCCACAGCGCTCGCCGCGTTTGACGCGCCCGCTCAGGCCACGACCCCGTCCTACCTCT
>Ga0136644_10003382_pt1 | contig 11954 bp, 9 predicted proteins | sample C_130820_EF_Meta_FD_94780 | JGI IMG/M metagenome (GOLD analysis project Ga0136644, IMG submission 94780) | Freshwater microbial communities from Lake Croche, Canada to study carbon cycling - C_130820_EF_MetaG (v2) (version 2) | ecosystem: Environmental > Aquatic > Freshwater > Lake | place: Lake... | reverse complement strand
TGCGCAGTGAGATCATCAAGAAATAGGCCATTGCAAGGGTGGTGACATTGGATGGGTTGAACGCTTCTTTCGTGGACTGCGGCGTTCAGTAATTGCTCCAGGGCGTAGTGGCATCCAGGGTTGTCGCCGCGTTGCGCTGCTTGCGCTGAGCGGATACGGCGGCGCCTTGCCGAGCGGCGTTGGCGTTGTCTGCGCCGACCGCCTCAAGTTGGCGCTGATCCGTGGTGCGGTCCAGGTTTTGCGCGAGGATGGCGGCTTTGATTTCCATCAACTCACCCGCAGTAATGGCACTGATCTGCCCCAGGTTTTGCAAACCTTGCAGGTTGCCGGTCACGCTGGCGGTTTCGGCTGAGACCTGCTGCAAGTTGGCGGCGCGGGCGGCTAGGTTGTCCATGGTGGCCACGTCCTGCTCAAGCCGCTGCTTGTAGCCCGCGCCCCGCGTATTTGCCAGTGCCACTTCATTTTTGAGGTAAGTGCCCATGTCCATATCCATGGAGCGGGCCTCGCTGGTGCGCGCGCTTGCCATGTCGTAGGTCTTTTGCGCGGCTCTTTGCAGCGACGAGACGCTGCGTTTCACATATTCGAACGAATTGATTTGGTTGTTGTAGGCGGCCAGCGCACTGCTCAAGGACTGCGGTGACAGCGTGGACAGGTTCTGTAGGGACTTTTTGTACTGATTGATCAGGTTGATGTTCGATTGAATTTGTTGCTCGACCATGGACGCCTGCTTTGCCACAGAGGCCACGAGTTCGAAGTTATTCATGATCTGCGTGATTTCGGTGGAGCCGCCTCCCGCTGCGCCTCCGGCATGGACAAAGCCCCCACTCAAGCCGCCCGCAAGGGCCACACAAAGGGCTAACCCAAGCCCGATACAGCGTTTTGCCAAAGTCATGTTGCCTCTCCTGCCTCACGTGGTTTTCCGAGCGTTTGGATATAGGTCGCACGCCAGTGCGGGTCTTCGCTGGCGCGCAGCTTGTCTACCAAGGACTGGGCGCGCTTGTCTGAGCGCAGATAGGCCATGGTGGCATCATCCAATTGCAGCCGTACCCGGCGCGATATGTCGCCTTGCCGCATGAAGTAGTCCTGCTTGGGTTGGCCGTCGGCGATGAATTGAATGGCCTCGTCGTTCAGCAGGCACTCGTTTTGCAGAAGGTTGCGCAATGACTGCGAAAGTACTTTCTCGTTCGGCGTAAATACCGTGGTGGCGATGTTGTCCCGAATTGCGGCATACATGCCAGACTCCACCAACTTGTCCGGCGACTGGGTATCGAGCCAGACTGCGGCATTGAGCTTGCGTAGCGTGACCAACCATTCACTGAATTCGTCTTGAAAGGCCTGGTTCTTGATGAAGTACCAAGCCTCTGGGACATAGATAAAGGTCGGCGGCGGGCGCTCCTTGTCCATGGAGCGCAGCGCTGTAGCAATGCGGTAGAACGCGTAGCTCATGAACGGAGCGGCCAGCTCCTCGCTGCCCAAAATACCGGCCATCTCCACCGCACCCAAATTGCCCAGCTCGAACCCGTCGGCCTCGTTGTCAAAGTAAGCGCCCAAGGCCTGTCCGTGCGTCCAGGGCATCAATGCCAGTGCAAAAGGGGTGCTCATATCCAGTGACGTCACCAGCGAGGACAAGCGCAGCATTTCCGGGTTTTTTTGACCCAGAGTGACGGTGGCACGCAGGACTTTTTCTAACTGCAAGCGGTCTTGGTCCGTGGGCTTGTAGCCGCGCTGCTTAGCCAGCAGCTCAATGAAATTCAAGCACCAGTCCAAATGTTGGAAGTTGCCATCGGCCATGAGGGCGCGCAAGGGCGACATCTTGGCACTTTCGCTGCTCTGGTTTTCTGGGGTAAGGTCGATGTAACTCCCCCCTTGGAGCAACACTGTGGGCCGCACCGAGAAATTCTTGTCAAAGACAAACACCCGCGCGCCGGGGTACTTGCGAAACGACGAGAAGGCCAGGTTGCAAAACGTGGTTTTGCCGGTGCCGGACGGGCCGATGATGGCAAGGTGGCCTAAGTCGCCCACGTAGCCAGTAAAAAAGTAGGGCGTCAGGTGGCGGGTGGGAAGCACCATGAGTGCAGTGCACTGCACCCCGGTCTGCTCGCTCAAGTGCGCGTTAATGGGCTCGCCCTGCCACACAGTGCGCAGCGGTGCCAAATCGCTCAGGTTTTGCGTGCGCAACTTGCTCCAGCGGGCGACCTGACCGTGGGAACCGGGCACCGTAGCGCAAAACGAACTGAGTTTGTGCAGCCGCTCGCGAATGGGCAGCAGGCGCGCAGACTCCAGCATGGTTTCGCAACGCGCACTGTCTGTTTGCAACTGGTCCATGGATGGCGAGAGCACCATCACAGTACCGTGCCACAAGCCGAGCCCCTCCTGGCCCATAGCTACCTGGTTCTGTAGGGTTTGTGCCTCGTCCGCAGACTGCGCGCGGGCCTGATTGGGCGCTGCCTGGTCCAGTTTCCCGCCATTGAGGCCCGCAAAGGCATAGGCGCGCAGGGAATACTTGCGTACACCGTGGTAGCGTGCCACCTCTGCGGCCAGCTTCTGGGCAACGCTTCTTGGCAAAAACTGAAACACGTGACTCAGCGTGAGTTCAAAAGGCGCTGCCAGCAAAGCGTCCAGCATGTCCAGCGATACGCTTTCGCGTTTGTTGAGCTGCAAGGTGTAGCAGGCTGCAAAGCGCCGGCCCGCGTTGCCGGTGAATTCCAAGTGGTCGGCAGATTCGTTGTTGATCCAGTTCCTGGGGATGCAGGTATCCAGGAATTGGTCATCGTCCGGCAGTGGGACATTGATAAGCGTGTCCACCGGGGAACTCGCCATTGTCAAAAATCCGCCCAGCGCTTCCCCTTTGAGTTGCAGCACGCCCAGGGAAGACGTTGACGACAAAAACTGCTCGCAGAGCTTTTCGAAGCGGTACACCGCATCGCCCAGCGCTTCGCGCTCGCCGTACGCAAAATCTGTTTGGCCGACAAGCAGGTCACGCAGGCCCAGTACCAGGGATTTCAATACGCTAGCGGTTTCACCGCGCCCGCCTTGCTGGCTGCGCGCCAGGCGGGACAGTAGCTGCATGCTGTTGGCTGCGGGCTTAGAAATCAAACAGACATGGTGCAGGTTGATGTACTGCGGGTTACTCAAAAACGCGCGCTTTTGCAATGCGTCGATCTGTGCACTCACCTGATCTGGAAAATCGCCATCCGGGTAACTGAGCGTCAGGCGGCGCCGGACTTGCCAAGTGATGCAGATTCCTAACTCTTGGAGCTGCTCCATGGCGTACTGCAATTGCTTGCGAACACTGTTGACCTTGGCGGTACTGGTGGAATCAATATCCAGGCCTTCAAACGCAAAGCAGGCCATCAATGCGCCGTCCTTTAGCACGATAGTTTTATCGTCCCAGGGGAACATCCAGTTGATCAATTCGGCCATGGGCTGGCCATCGGCCGCGATGAACGCACGCGTGCGCTGCGCTACATCCTGTGCACTGTCAAGCCACTTCGCGTGCTCGTGGTCCGCGCCAAGCGTGTTGTTCAATAGCCGGTTGTTCACAGCGAGCCCCTCATAAATCCGTCGGGACGTTTGTTTCTCTTTTGCAAGGGATTTGCAAAAGGGCTGTACCGGTCGGCTTGGCGCGTGTGCTTGACATAGCACTCCAGGATGTTGGGCGAGAGCTTGGTCACCAACATCAACACGAAATGCAGGGCGAAGGCAATCAGTACCCAGCTATAAAAGCGCAGGGCCGTGGTTATGAATATCGCGGCGCCCACGTTGAATACAAACAACCAGTCATCGACCCCCCATGTGGTCATATAGGTCAGCATGGATGCCTTCACCTCAGACGTTTGCAGGGTCTCTGTGCTCATGGCTTCTTAGGCTTTTCAGCGGAACACACCTTTGCCCGTTGCAAGCTGCAACAGGTTTTCGAGATTGAGGGCAACCAGGACGGCGGCAAGCAAAGACACGGCTTTGCCCAGCACCGAGCTGCCGCCCATGGTTTTCCAGGCGACGAGCAAGCCGACTGCGGCGATGGCCGCCACGACCATGTAAAGATCGTCATCGACCAAACTTTTGTACGGGCGGCAAATACCCGCGCTCAAGAGTCCTGCCAGTGCAGGATGGCTTGCGGTGCAAATGACCAGGAACGCCAGCGGGGCGTTAGCACTTAAGCGCAATGCTTGTCGGATGCGTGTGGCGGTGGTCTCGCGGATTGACTTGGTCATGGCAGGTGTCCTGGTTGGTGAATAGATAGCTTTGTGTCGCTCGTATCAGTGGTTTTTTGTGAATACCGGTCGCACTTGGTATTGACCGCCTTCAACCCCGAGAATTTCGATCACTTCTTCGGGTCCGCGGTTGCCGTCCACCACACTGGTATGGATGGCAAACTTGAACGTTGCGGCAATGCGTCTGCGCACGTCGTCCAGCGGCTGGTTCGCCGCTTCAGGGGCCATGCGAATCATGTTTTCGAGCTGCGACAGCGATTGCTCCGCACTGTCAGAGTGAAAGGACACCATGGAGCCAGGGTGTCCTGTGCCGTAGGCGTGGGCCATGTCAAAGGCAGCTCCGTCCCGGACCTCGCCCACGATGATTCGTGTCGGCCTGTACCGAAGCGCGTGCTTGACCAGTGCGCGCAATGACACGCCGTAGGTACCGTTGGCCTCAAAGCCAAAATGGTTTGGTGCGCTGATCTTCAGTTCAGCCGTGTCTTCAATCGTGCCGACCCGGTCACCATGCGGAATCTCTGCTGCAATGGCATTGAGCAATGTGGTTTTGCCGGATGACGTGGAGCCGCTCACTATGAGGTTGTGCCTTGCAAGTACCGCCTACTTCAAAAAGTCAGCCAGCCCTTGGTCGCCATTCATAACTGCCTCATCGGCGGGTCTGGGCAAGGGCGCGTTACTGGAGCCTTTGGGCCAAACCTTTGAGAACGCACCCACCGTCACATAGTCGGACAAGGTGAAGACCCTTGCGGAATGCCTGCGAATACACATCGAAGGCCCCAAGTGTGAAATCGGCGCCAAAGTCGCGGCGATGCGCAAGCCCGGAAGGCGGCAGTCCATCACGGAGCTGGTTTCCTTGCTGTTGAGGTTGGCGATGTTCGTAATCGCCGCCTCCATTGCATCCTCGCTCAAGGTGATGGGCAGTTTTTCGAAATGGCCCGCGCGCTCGACCCAGATACTGGAGGGGTGATTAATCATGACCTCTTGGATGTTGGGGTCCTGCAAATAGCTATAGACCTCCCCCAAGTTGAGTTTCAGAATTTGCTCGCAGTGGGCCAGGAGTTGGGTAGTCGATCTCACGGCCAAGTCTCCACCGGGCTTGACGACCCCTCGGCCACGTGTTGGCGCTCCCACACGCCCATGAGCGGCAGGTCGGCACCGCCCTGCGCTAGCTGAACCGGGGCGCGCGCCGTGTCCGTGGGCAGTTGCGAAGCAGCGGTAGGGGCATGGCCTTGGGCGCCAAGTTGTACGAAGCGCTGGAGCCGGGTGTAGACCCCCACGGCATAGATATACCGTTTCGCGGGTGATTTGGCGTTGTACGCACCCACCGCGTCCCAGGTGATGCCGTGACGGCGAAAAAGGTCGGCCAATATCCAGCCACCGACATCGGCGTTCACACATGGGTCAAAAAGAGCGCTTTGAGTGATGCCATAGCGCGCCAATGTGGGCAGCCAGGATGAATTGATCTGCATGAGACCGTAGTCCACACTGCCCTCTTTGTTGCCTGCGGCATAGGGCGCGCGTACAGCCAGCGGATTGAATCGGCTCTCTTGCTCTGCAATTGATCGCACCAGTGCGTAGTCCAGGCTGTGCTTGCGAGCTGCGGCGACCAAGCACCCATGCACCGCGTCCGTGGGCATTGGAAAGCTTTGCGTTTGCGCAGTCTTTTGCGCTGTGGGCGCTTTAGTTTGCGCATGCGTCGGCATCGCCTGCATGGCGATTGCCACACCGGCCAAGATGCTGACTGCTGCTGGTTTCACCACGTCGCGGTTCCCTGTGCTTGCTCACACGACCGCTGTGAAAAGGTGAGCCGGGGTCCGAAAACCCCGGCTCGGGGACAAGGCCTTCAGTCCATCGAACATCGAGCCGCGCGAATGGTCAGTTCGCACAACACGAATTTCTCAGGCTGAAAACCGCGCGACTAGCGTTTTCCTAAAAAATTTGATGTGTAAAGTTTCAACAACATTCTGTTAACTTTTATAAAGTTACCGGACGAAGAAAACTTATAGAAAACGCAACAATATCCATAAAAATCAAGGACTTGGAGCAGAAAAAAGAAACGAAGGGGGAAGGGGCTTACCCAAAGGATGCACCGGCATGATGCATTTTTGTCATGCCGGTGATGGCAAAACGATTGAAGGGTGAAGGGATTCCAAAGGCTTTAAAAGTGAATGGAATCAAGGACTTACGCGCGTTGCGCGCGAAATGAATTTTTCGCCTCAGAAAAACGCATTGTTACAGGTAGGCATACTATCACCAAAATTTCATTAGTTTTCCTAAAAAATCTTTGCATACGCCGAGCAAGCAAATTTTGACCGCAAGGCGCGTTCTTTTACAAAATTGCGCCCATGAACACCACTCCTATCCCGCAAGGCATTACTTTGGCCCATGGGCTGACTCGCTTGCATGTATTTGCTGAGCGTTTCCAAGGCTGGTGCAGTGACTACCTCGGTGACTCAGACGGGGCCGAAGCGGACTACTTTGATGCCACCTTGACGCAAGTCTGGGGACAGCTATCAGATGGTGTCATGCGACGCCAGCCGATTCCCGCCGAGGAATTGCTAGCCTGCTTTGTGCAGGCGATTGCGCAAAGCGAACTGGGCCACTGGTCTGCCTTTGACCCCACAAGCAAAACCCACTGGGACCCGCTGGACCAGTCTTATGCTGCCTTTGTTCTTGCTCACCCTGGCGCCACAACGTATGTCGCACCACCTCGGGCGCCGGGCGATTCCGTGTTCACCGCGCGACTGTCGCAGTTTTTGCAATCCGCATGATCGACTTGGGCTTGCTGCTAGGCGGCATGGCCTCTTTTGTAGTCGCTGCCTTCCTGGTCGCCCTCGCCCGGCGGCACGGCCGGGCGCACATTGCAGCTTCTGGCCTCCGGTCGCCTCATGCATTGCGCTCTGGCCCCGGCCACGTCCGGCCGCGCTCCCAGCTTCCGATACTCACAGCCTCAGAATTGCTCGAACGCACCGGCACCCTGGGCGCGCTGGAAAAAATCCGCACCTCCATGGGCCTTCATCCTGACAACTTCGCGTCGGATGTGATGCCCTTGATTGAGCGGTTTGCCGAGTTTGTCCAGCTACTACCCGCATCCGAGTCGCACCACCATGCCCAGCCCGGAGGCTTGCTGATCCACACATTGGACGTGGCGGCGTATGCGATGGCGCTGCGCATGGGCTACAAATTGCCCACGGGTGCAGTCGTAGAGGACCAGATTCGGCTGGGGCCAGTTTGGACATTCGGAGTCTTGGTCGCCGCACTCCTGCACGACATAGGTAAACCGGTTTCCGATGTCGTGGTACAGGTTTACGGCGCGGATACATCGACGCCGGTGCAAACCTGGAACGGCTTGGCGGGTTCCATGAACCAACTCAGTGGCCATGCCAAAGGCGATCAACTGTCGCATTATTCAGTGGCGTTTCGGGAAAACAAGGACTACGGCGCTCACCAGCGCTTAGGGGCCACCTTGCTTCATGCCTTGGTGCCTGCCAGCGCCCTGTATTGGCTGGGTAGCGATTCGGCATTGATGTCGCAGTTGTTGGCGTATTTGGAAGGCAATGGGGATGCAAAGTCCAGTGTTCTGGTGGAGATCGTGTCCAAAGCCGATCAACATTCGGTCCAAGTCAACCTCAAAACCGGTCCGCGCACCCGGTTTTCAAGCGCTCAATCGACCCCGTTGATAGAGCGGCTCATGTCGGGCTTGCGCATGCTGTTGGCTGAAAACCAGCTCGCACTCAATCGCCCAGGTGCCCCGCTTTTTGTCGATCCCGATGGACTGCATTTGTGGTGCGTGTCCGCCTCAATCGCCGACCAGGTCAGAAAGTTGCTCGACGAACGCGAAGAACGACCCAAGTCTGGGGGCGGCATACCGTCTGACAACACCCGGCTTTTTGATACCTGGCAAGAATACGGCGCCCTGGTGGAGCCATCCAAAGAGTTCGGAAAAGGCTCCGTTTGGTGGGTCCGGGTAGAAATCGACGGCTGGAGCCAGGTGCTGACCATGCTCAAGTTCCCACTGAACTTGGTCTACGCACCTGACACGCCCCGCCCGAGCGCGCTGCGAGGCTCAATCACCCCGGTCAGTCCGAGCACGGCGCGCAGCGCCGCAGAGCCACAGACCCCCCTTGAGAGCGTGCAAACACCCGCATCGTGCGCGCCGGCAGCGGGCACGACCGCCCTCCCCCTGCCCCTGCTCTTGTCTCAAGAATCGGGCGATTTCACGCAAGAACCCTTGGAGCCCTCGGAACCCTTGGGTATGGCTTCCAAGCCGGGATTTAACGAAGATGATTTTCCTGATTTCTGGCGACCCCTCGGTGCGACCCGCCTGGGGACGGTGTCCAGCACCGGCGAACCATCACCACCTACGACTACGCAAGCCGCGTCCTTGCCGGACCCACCGCAGGCCGAACCCGAGTTCTTGGAGGACCAGGACGACGCCTCCTCGCGCGACAGCGTGAAGTCGCGCTCGCCCGCCACTCCGGTGGCTGCGGTTCAGGCGCTGCGCAAAACGCAGCGCCTGCCAAGTGCGCCGTTCAAGGCGCCCGGTTACCAAGCCCGGCCCAACGCCGACAAATTCGTGGCTTGGCTGCAAAACGGGCTGGGCACCGGGGAGTTGAACTACAACGAATCTGACGCAGTGCTGCACTTTGTGCCTGAGGGCATGGCCATTCTTTCCCCTAAGGCGTTCAAGGTCTACTTGGAAACCAATGAATGGATGGGCGACCTGGGGGAGTCCAAGGACGCCATGCGGGCTTTGCAGCTCCATTTGCAAAAAGCCGGTTACCTGCTGTTCAACAAGGAGGCCAAAGGCTACTTCCACTGGTACAGCACGACCAAAGATGACGGCACGCCGGGGGCGACGCTGACCACCTACCTCATCAGCAATCCGCAGGCTTATGTACGCCCAGTACCGGCGGTGAACCCGCTCCTTTCCCGCGCGGCGCCACCGCCAAAGAAATCCGACATACCCAAAAACTCAGGTTCACCCGTATGACCGCTTTTTTTGATAGCCATGCTGGCTACCCCTTGGACAACAGATTCCGAAAGCCCGTGGAGTGGTATTCCACGCTGACTTGCCTTCTTGCCATGGCGGTCGTGGGCCACTACTACCGACAAGTGGGAATCAGCCTGTGGTCCGTCTTTGGCATCGAGTGCGCGCTTCTGGCCCTGGCGACCCTGCGCGCTTGGCAGGGTTGGAAAATTTACAAATTTCACATTAATTTGCGTTGGCTTCCGACCTATGAGCTTCGCAGCGAAGAAATTCCGTACAGCCCTACCGAACTGTTCTTGGGCATGGGTTTTTGGTGGAGTCAGCCGCATAGCCAACGCCTCTACCAGGCGCGGCTTCCCGAGAACAAGCATTTGCGCGCGCGCAACGAGAGCTATATGTGGGCCAGGGCCTTTAGCCGCGAACACCCAGGCCACTGGGCCAGTCGTTGGATGGACAATCCGTCTCGGCTCAATCCCGTAGCCCCCCTCCCCCCGGTGGGCGGTGACCCGGCCCTACATGGTATCGAGCCAGATGAGCTGCCTATTTGGACGGCGCGCTCTGAGCGGGTTGCGCACACCGTGGTGCTGGGCACCACGCGGGTGGGCAAGACGCGGCTCGCCGAGCTGCTGGTCACCCAAGACATTCGACGCGGCAATGTCGTCATTGTGTTCGACCCCAAAGGAGACGCGCAGCTTTTGATGCGCATGTACGCGGAATGCTCACGCTGTGGCAGGGCCAAGGATTTTTGGTTCTTCCACCTGGGGTTTCCCGAAATCAGCGACCGCTACAGCCCGATTAGCTCAATTGGCCGTATCACCGAGGTGGCGACCCGCATAGCCAACCCGATTCCGGGAGAAGGCAACAGCGCTGCCTTCAAACAGTTCGTTTGGTTGTACGTCAACATCATCGCGCGCGCGGCTTCGGCGCTGGGTATGTCGCCGACCTACAAGCTGATTTACCAGTACGCGGCCGACCTCGACGGTTTGGCCGAACAGTACCTGGTGCATTGGCTCGACCGCGAGCACGCGGGCTGGGCGGACTCGTTTGAGAGCAAGGGCAACCGCTTGGAGCCCAAAGTGCTCCAAGCCCGCATCCAGCAGACCGGGCGCACCGTCAAAATCATCGAACTCATGGACTTTTTGGGCCAGACCGACTGGCATGACCCGATTGCGGATGGCCTTTTGTCGGTGTTGGCCAACAACAAAAGCAAGTACCAGGCGCTAATCAACAGCCTTTTTCCGCTACTGGAGAAGCTCACCACGGGCAAGGTGAGCGAGTTGCTATCACCCAATTGGGACAATTTGGACGACACCCGTCGCATCTTTGACTGGGACAAGATCATGGACACCGGGGGCGTGGTCTATGTGGGATTGGACTCCTTGAGTGACCCTGAGGTAGCTGCCGCAGTTGGTAACGCCATGTTTGCAGACCTGACCTCCACCGCTGGGCGGCGGTACAAATACGGCACTGCCTACGGGCAGCGGCAAAGTTTTGACGTCAAAAATTCGCGCGGCGTCTCCATCCACGCCGACGAATTCAATGAACTGATCGGCGATGAGTTTGTTCCCATGCTGAACAAGGCCGGGGGTGCAGGCTACGAGGTCACGGTGTACACCCAGACTTGGAGCGACGTGGAGGCCAAGATCGGCAACCGCGCCAAAGCTGCACAAATTGGCGGAAACCTCAACACGCTCATCATGCTGCGGGTTAAAAACGTGGAGACAGCGGAGCTGCTCACCGACCAGTTGCCCAAGGTAGAGATTCAGACCTCGACCTTGATGTCAGGTGCCAACGACGTTCAAAACCCGGATGATTTTGCGGACTTTTCGTCCAGCGCTCAGGACCGCATCACGGCCCGCGAGGTGCCGATGCTCAGTCCAGCCGACCTGGTGCAATTGCCCAAGGGCCAGGCCTTTGCCCTGCTCGAAGGCGGGCAACTGGTGAAGGTTCGGCTGCCGCTGGCCACCAGCACCGACGACGACCCGCACTGGCCTAGGCACCTCACAGGGGTAACACGCTATATGCGCCAACAGTACGCCCGGTATGTGGAGCAAGCGGAAGGCGAAGCGGCGATCCCAGGAGACTTTGAGGGTGGTGCGATTGGCGAAGTGACTGTGGAGGGCAAAGGCCATGGCTTCTAGCCCGCCAGACTTACGCCACTCGGCGACTGAAGCCACGTTTGCGCCGTTTCGCCTGGCTTGGCGCACCGTGAAGTCGGTGGTGCTTCTCTGGATGGTGTGTGTGGCCGTTCAAATCGCTTGGGTGCGTTGGCACCATATCGACGTGGACACGGAGATGCCCGAACTGATTGGCTACTACCTCACCAAGGCCCAGGACGTCGAATTTGTCCAGGCCATGGCTTTGAATGCTTACTGGGTCGCCTTCGAGGCCACCGCCGCACAGCGCACGCTTACCGCCAAACCCAACGACTCCCAGTCTGTGGGGGCCACGACACGGCGCATGGTGTGGGCCGCTTTGCACAATGACGTGCGCGTTGCCGCCTACGCCACGGTACTTTTTGGTGTGCGGGTCGCCATCACGGTGCTTGCTTTACCGCTTTTCATTGCGCTACAGGTGGCCGCTGCGGTGGACGGCTTGGCGCAGCGCCAAATTCGCAAGGACTGCGGTGGCAATGAGTCTTCCGCTCTCTACCATCGGGCCAAACTCTACGGCGTGGGCTACCTGCCGCCGTTCGCGGCCACCATTTTTTTAGCTTCGCCGATTGCTTTTGACCCGGCGCTGGTGTTGTT
>Ga0136644_10003380_pt1 | contig 11956 bp, 5 predicted proteins | sample C_130820_EF_Meta_FD_94780 | JGI IMG/M metagenome (GOLD analysis project Ga0136644, IMG submission 94780) | Freshwater microbial communities from Lake Croche, Canada to study carbon cycling - C_130820_EF_MetaG (v2) (version 2) | ecosystem: Environmental > Aquatic > Freshwater > Lake | place: Lake... | reverse complement strand
GTAGGTGGTTCCCACCGACGGTTTCCAGGATACGACAGCGGCGGCGATTCGAACCCCGTTGGTCTCTTCAGGGAAGGCTTCATCGTAGCCGATCCGGGTCAGTCCGGTGAGGGACGTGCCCTTGTAGACGGCGAGGCGGAAATAGGAAGGGGCGTTGGAAATCGTGGCGGTCACCTGGATGGGCGCGGCCGAGGTGGCGGTCCATCGATGCCAGACCGAGGCGCCCGGCGTGAAGGCCCCCGATGGCTCGCCGGTCTCGCTGGTGGCGCCAAAGGTGTAGCCAGTGAACGGGGTGGGGGATGCCGACAGCACCGCTGCCTGGGCAAAATTGTCGTTCGGCGGCCGGGGCAGGATGGTGACCTGAATGGCAGAACTGTCCGCTGAGCCCACCCCATTCTGCGCCCGCACGGTCCAGGAACCGGAGAGTGCTGCAGTCAGGTTGGGAACGGTGATCACGGGGTTGGTGCTGGGCGTGGTCAAGGCCACCCCTCCCTTGAAAACCTGGTACGAGATCGGGGGCGTGCCACGAGCCGCGACGGTGAAGGTCAGATTGGAGGTGGTATACGAGCGCAGCGATGCCGGCACCGAGATGAATTGAGGTCGGGTCGCGCCGCTGGTGAACTGAACCTGGTCCAGCCAGGCACTGTTCTGCGCTTGAGCGTCATAACCAAAGTACCGATGGAACTGCCAGCGGAGCGTGTGGGAGCCCGGGGTCAGGTCCAACACAACGGGGACCCAATCCGTCCTACCCATCAGAGGATCCATCCGTTCAACTCCGTTCTCGAGCAGTGACAACTGGTCCCCATTGGTCGCGCAACTGGTCTTCCAGAAGAACGAGAGGGTTCCGGGACCGGTGAAGGTGGTTTCCAGCCAGGAATCGGTGTTGACGATGTCGTCGACGGTCACGGCGCTTTGAGCTGCGTGGATTCCATCGTGGGTCACCAGGGACTGGCCATACCATGGGAGATTCGGGCTGGTGCGCCAGGTCTGGTTGGGAAGGTCAGCCGCCAGACCGGGTGGCAGGCCGAAAATGGTCCGGAAATTTTTGGCCCACCTCAGGGTGTCCTTGACCGGGTTGTTGGTATTGACCTCCCGATAGCTCAGATAGTGGTCGCCAAATGAACCCACCCAGGCGACAAAATGCCAATCGGGTGCTGGCGTTGCCACGTAGTTCACCGTCTGTCCGTAGGTGTAGGTGGCTGAGGCGGGTGAAGCCGTAGCCGTTCCCTTGCCCTCCACGGAAAACGAGAGCCGGGGCACCACCGACGAGGAAGAACTCGGGTCGGTCCCATCGGCCAGCTCAACTGCAGTCGATATGCCATCCCGATCCGGGTCCTCCGAACCCTGGTTTTCCAACTGGTCAAAATATTGGTATTCCCAAAGATCGGGAAGGCCGTTGTGGTCGGTATCCAGGAGCGGATGGGTGGACTCGGTGGTGACCAGCTGATCCACGTAGCCGTTGCGCGATGGCCGCTCGGGATCGGGGGAGGTGCTCCCCTGTCGACTCAGCGTCCACCGGAGGTGACTCACTCCGGCCGGAAGGTATACCGTTTTGGAAACCCAGTCAGTTTGTCCGGTCAGGTTTCGGAGGGCTGAAAAATCATAGGAATTGTTGAGGTTGAAGTACAGGGAATCGCCCGGTTCACCGTCGAGTTTCCACCAGAACGTGGCGGTTCCCGGTTGGCTCATTGTCACGGTGGATTCCAGATACGGACTTCCGTCGCCGGCCCACGGTGGACCCGAGCCAGCGGAGGCCTGACCATCGTGCGAGACGCCCGTTTGCCCCAACCATCCGCCCTGTCCGCCCATCACCACGGGATTGGTCGTGTTCAGTGCGAGGGCCAGGGGGATGCCAAAGTTAGCCTGCACCGTGGCGTTGTGCAGCAACAGGAAGGTCGCGGGTGAGTTGGTGCCGGTCACGTCGCCCGTCCAACCGATGAAGCTGAGCCCGGCATCCGGAACTGGCGTCAGCGTGACGAGGGTATTGGTCGTGTAGGATTCCAGATTCGGCGACACCAGCACATCGCCCCCGGCGGCGTAGATGGTCAGACGTGGACGCAGCGAATCCGGTTTGGTGGGGTCGGTCCCGTCCGCAAATTCCTGGAGGTTGGACACGCCATCTCCGTCGAAATCGCCGTCACCCACCTGATTGGTCAACGAGCCGAAGGACTTGATTTCCCAGGCATCTCCCAGACCGTTGCGGTTGGAGTCGAGGTCAATGCGGGCGACGGCGCTGGTGACTGAACCGCTGGCATTGGAAACGACGACGTTGTAGTTACCGACGTCGGACGGGGACGCATGAGGGATCAGGAGGGTGTCACTGGTCGAAGCGGCGGTGGGTGCGCCGTTCAAGAACCAGTGGTAGTTCAGACCTGCACCGGTGGCGGACACGGAAAGTGAAACCGCACTGCCCGGACGCGCGATACGGGAGAGGGGGCCGGTGACCGACGGGGCGCTGGTCGACGGCCCACCGAGGGAAAGAAGATTTCCGGAGAGGTCGAAGGACGCAGGCTGGCCGGCAACCTGAAATGCGGTGACGAGGGCCAGAAAGAAAAGGAAGTGTTTCATGGCGGTGGCTTAATTGCGGGCGTTGGCGTCACTCTCGGCGATCCGCTGATTCAGGCGGTCGATGTAGGCATCAGTATTTTTCACCCCCTCATCCAGTGTCTTTCCGAAGAGGTCGGCACTGTTGATGGGGCCCAACTGGATGGACTTCGGAATCCAGCCCAGAATCTTTTTCAAGAGGCGGGCACCGGAATGGCCGCAGTCCGGGTCTGCCAGATCATCCGCGACCTCCTTCGCTTGCAGCTCCGCATCGAGAATCTGATTCTCCTTGTCATTAAAGTCCTCCAACTTTTTTTCAACCTTGCCTGCCTTGGTTTTTTGGAACTGCTTTTTGGCAAAATTCTTTACCCAACTGACGAAGCCTTCCAAACCAAGGGCGTCGCGCCCATTGATCGGGTCGAGGCCCGAATAGGCATAGAGATTGAGGCCGCCTTCCTCGCCGACCGGGTCGCGATTGAGCCAGCGCGCGAGGTCGGGTGAGTAGGCTCGAAACGGGGCGAGGACCAATCCCGACTCGGGGTTTTGGAAGTGCCCGGTAAATCCAAATGGTATTGAGATGGAACCGGACAGGGCTGTTTGTATCCCGAACGGGGAGTAGCCCAAGGTCACCGTGCCGGGACCTGTGACCTCGCGGATGGAGCCAAGGTGGTCGCGGGTGAAGTAGTAATTGCCGGCCGCAAGTTCCTGTCCCCCCGGATTCTGGATGCCGTCGAAATAATACCGCTTGAGCACCCGGCTTCCGGTTTTCTCCCGTTCCTCCAGCAGTTTTTGATCCAGCCAGACATACCGCCGGGAATAGACCAGGGCCGTGGCATTGCTGACCACAATCCGGGTGCGCCGGTCCAGGCCATCGTATCCAAAAAAGACCCGATAGGCCCGATTGCTCACGCCCACCAGTCGATTCTCCGCATCCCACTGGTAGGTGACCTGGGTCGGTGCGGCACCCGCAGTGAAGGATACCGGTTGATTCAATGCGTTGAATCCAGTGTCCAGCCGGGTGGTTCCCGATTTTTCGACGATGCGGTTGCCGACGGCATCGTATCCATACGTGGTCACTGTGGAAGAGCTGGCTCCGACCGTTTCGACGACATTGGTGAGGCGGTTCAGCGCATCGTAGGCGGTCGACCAGTTTTTCAGCTGACCTGCCTGGAATTGGCTCCAATTGGTGATGGTACCCAAGGCGTTGTAGGCGTAGGTGAATTCTGAAAGTTTGCCACCACCGCCCAGATAGTGGGTGAGGCGGGTCAGGCGATGATCCCGGTCGTTGCCCGCATAAGCCGACTCGGATCGTTGCCCATTGGGATAGGTCATGGTCGCCAGCCGATCGCTTCCGGCATCATACGTCAGGGAGAAGGAGCCCAGGCCATTCGTCAGTTGGATGAGGCGCCCGGCTGCATCGAAGGTTTTCCGTGAGGCCACCGTGTTGACGGCTGTTGACACCCGTCGTCCGAGGGCATCGTAAGTGAAGGTGATCGCGTCATTGTCCAGGGGACCATCAATGACCGACAATTGTCCGGCTCCGGGGGTTCCGTTGTGCGGAACATACTGGTAGGTCGTCACTCCATCGCCGTCCGTGTGCGACACCAACCGGGCGTAGGAGGGATCGTAGGCGAAGGAAACGTTGGGCGTGGGAACAAGGGCACCCACGTACCGTTTGGAGACCAATTCGTCGGCGAGATTGTATTGATATTCAGTCACCTGCCCCCGCTCATCCCGCCGGTTGCGGACCCGAGACGTCGAGGCCTCATAGTCGTAGATGATCTGTGAACCGTCCGGATATTCCTTGGCGATGACGCGGCCCTGAACATCCCGTTGCCAGCGGGTCATCCGCCCCAGGGGATCCAAGACAGCGGTCAAGGCCCCGCAGCCACACCATTGGAATTGGGTGACCTGCCCGAGGGCATCCTGCATGGAGGTCAGCCGTCGCATCCCATCATAGGTGAGGGCGGTTTGGCGTCCGAGCCGGTCTCGATGGATGCCCACCTCCATCCGGTCATAGACCAGGGCCTCGCTGGTTCCGTCGGGGAACGTCACCTGGGTCATTCGATCCAGCGCATCATAGTCGAAGGTGAGGGTGTAACCGTCGCCGTCGGTGACAGTTCGCACGCGGCCCACCGGGTCCTGGGTGAACGTGCGGCGGTCCTGAGCCCCCGGTAGCGGACCGTCGATGGCGGTGAGAAAACCGTTCGCATCGTAACTGAGGGCGGTCACTTCCTGAAGGGCATTGGTCACGGCGACCAACTGTCCCCGCGCATTGTACGCAAACCGGGTGACGCCTCCGCCCGCATCGGTTTGGGTCAACGGTAGGTGACGAACATCCCAGGTTGTGCGAAGCAACGGTTCCACCGTCTCACCCACCACCTGGTCCACCTCCAACAGATCGACATGGTTGGCGTCATAACGGTATCGGGTGGTCCGACCGAGCGGATCGGTCTGGCGAATCACGTTTCCCCAGTCATCGCGCTCGGACTGCCACACCTGGGTGGTACCGTCGTCGAGGACGCGGGCGGCCAGTGAGGGACGGTCGCCGATCCCGGGAAGTGCGGCGGAACCCTGACCGGGATAGTTGAACCAGACGGGGTTTTCGAGGGGAAGACGAACCGCCTTGAGGACGCGTCCGGCACTGTTGAGGGTATCGCTCAGTTGAAATTGGTACAGGGTGGCGCCGGCCACGGAATTGGACTGAAAACGTTCGGCGTAGGCCTTTTTGCTCCAATGCGCCACGGTGGCTCCGCCCCCATCCACGCGGACGCCGATCGGGTTTGCCGTGGACGGCAAAACGGAACCATAGCCGAGGTATTCAAATCGTTCAGTATCACCCTCCGGATCGGTGACTTCGAGGGCATACCGACCGGCATACTGGCTTCCCCATTTGAAGCGGGTCGTGCCGTAGGGTGTGGTCAGGTTGGTGATCACCAATCCCGACGGATCGTAGGCCATCTGGGAACTGAAGCCTGCCACATCCACAATATTGGTGAGGTCGTAGTTGTAGTAATAGAATGGACAACCAAAATCACCGTTGCAGTAACCGGATACAGACCGCTCGACCTTTGCGTATTGGAACTTGGCCACCCGCCCAAAGGGATCCACGAAGCGAGTCAGTTGATTGGTGTAGAAATAGTTGGGAATCACGCCGGAGGTCGGGGGACCGCCGGGGGGATTCCGGTCCGGCGGCAGCCCGGGGTCGGTGAGCTCATAGTAGAATCGGGTCACTCGTCCCAGGGCATCGGTCAGCGAGGTCACCCGACCGCTCTCCAAGCCCTGGATGCTCACGCGATTGCCCGAGGCGTCTTCGATGGATGTGAGGTAAAACGTCCGACCCCAGGCGACATTCGTACCTGTAAAGGCGGTGTAATTGCGTTGGGTGCCGTCCGGAAATTCCCAGGTCAGGTTGGTGGAGGCGGTGCGACGGACACGTCCGACATTAAAGATCTTGCCTTGATAGAGTTTTCCTTCCTCGTCGAGAGGGGAAAAACGTTCCCAGCCACCGCCGTCCTGCAGCCAGAGATCACCGAGCGGCTCCAGTGGCGACTCATAAAATTGTCCACTCCACTCATGCGTCCATTCCGGCCGATAACCGAAGCGGGTATTGGACCGTTGGGTGTGCCGCATCGTCACCGAAACGGAAGGACCAAACGGCGGCTCGTAGCCGATCGGCGTATCGAAGAGTTGCTGGCTCAGCAGCATCAAATGAACATTCCATCCGGCCATCCCGTGCGATGCCGAGGGAAGTTTGTGCGAGCAGGGAGACTGCTTGTCGCGCGGGGTGGTGGCATCCGGATCGTTATCCAGGACCCCGTTACGACCAAAGACCCGTTCCGCTTCAGCGGAATCCACCGGACGCCAGCCGGCGGGGAGTGGACCCGCGGGAATCAGGAAATAGCCGGAAGATTCGTGATCGATCGCCTGGGAACGGGCAAAGGTGGTTTGCCATCCCGTCGGATCGGAGAGCTGAAAACGCCCGTTGCGCTCCTTGAGGACCGCGACGAAATGACCGATTTGAAGGTGCATCAGCGCGGGTGTGGGCAGGGCTGCCCCGGGAGTCCGCCATGCCATTTGAAATCGCATCCCGAGGGAATCGGCCAGCGCGGCGACCTCCGACAGCGTCATTCCGTTGGTGGTTGAGATGGAATCAAGAATCCGGGGATGACCGGCGTCGGTGGGATTGAGAAACACCCGGATGCGTTCGAGTGCCAGGGCGCCACAGCGGAAAGCGTTTTCCGGATGGTGGCGCATCGATTCCAGTCCCTGTTGCACACCCCGCAGCACTTCCACATCGTCCGGGTGCAGGCTGTTTCCCGAGAGCCTGGATTCCAGTTCCTCAACCTCTTCCTTTCGTCCCAGGCGGGCGGAGAGTTCCATGAGTCGAACGCCCACGCGGGTTGAAAAGATTGCCGCTTCTGCCGTGGTGCCCTGGCCTCGTTCATTCCAAAGGTCGCGCAGCGTTTGAAGGGCCATGGAATACCAACCCGTCTGGTAATACTCTTCAGCCAATTGTAATCGAAGGGCCGGAGACCAGGCCCCCCGGGGAAAGGCGTCGAGAAAATCCGTCAGTGAGGTGAAGTCGTCGCGCTGAGAGCGGAGCGCAAAACGTTCCAGGGCCTGGCTGAAGGCGATGGATTCGGATTCGCCCGGGCTTTCGACCGGTCGTAACAGGGGCGAGAGATGTTCGGGCCGGGGTGACGGGGCCAGCGGTGCGCCTGGCATCGTTCCGGGGAAACCAAGCAGCACAACCCCCAGCAACCCTCCTCGGAAGAGCGATCCGATGCGAGAGTTCCCCCGGAAAGTCCGACCAGCGAGCCAACGACAGCACAGTCTCATAAACCTTCGGAGCCTGACAGAAACCGGATGAATGACCAGCAGAAGAACAGACGTAAACGCCTGATGCGAAGGGGTCGCTCCACAGGAGCGTTGGTGGTCAGGGAAATGCCCGAGTGCGCCGGGGTTGGTTGGATCGTTGTCCGTTCCTAAAAACCTAAATCCACCGGGTCAAATTGGCGGCCAGCCAGCCCAGGAGCACAACGACCGCCAACGCGGCCAGTGCCAGAAGGCCCATGCCTCCCCACCAGCTCAGGGGCATGCGCAGCGGAGTCCCTGACGCCCCGGCTTCCTTTCGCCCATAGATATTTCTGGCGAGGATCAGGATGCCGGCTCCCGAGAGGAGGAGGGCGGGAACGGTCAGGCGTCCGGTGAGGCGATCCCAGAGAATTTCCTCGACGTAGGCCCCACCACGCAGGATGGAGAGGGCACCGAGGGCGCCCCATACCCATGCAGTGAAGGCCACGGTTCGGCGTGTGGTGAGGGCCGAAACGGAAAAACCGATGGCGAAGATGGCGAACGGGAAGGCAAACAACAGGCCGTAGAGCAGTTCCGGGCGCCGAAACTCCAATCCTCCGAGGCCGCTGTCGAGGAAGAGCCTGAGCAGCACGTCCGACAAATTGGCATCGAGGGAAAAAACCGTGATCGTCGTCAACAGCAGGAGACCGCCGCCTCCCAGGAGAAGACGCGCCAGGAACCGGTGGTCCCGAGTGGCCGGAAGCGTGAAGGTGAACTCCTCGCACCCGTGGATTACGTCTGAGCCGCCAAAGGCCGGGCCGGCGACGAGCGCATACACCACACCGACGATCAGAACCCAGAGGGGATGCGTCACCAAGGGTAAAAGCCAGACGGCGGCCAGCCATCCCCAGATGAAAACCAACAGCAATCGGGAATGGGTGAACCATTCACTCCAGAGCAATCCCGGCCAGTAGCGAAGGGTCCGTTTCAACGGGGGCGGGTCCACGGATTCGGATTCCGGGATCAGGCGAAACGGGGGTTGTGAGGTCGCTGACATCCTTCTCAAGGCTTATTTAAGCTTGGGGACATTTCGGTCGGTGTAGAACTCCCACGGATAATCCAGCGGCGCGGGGGAGGCCGTCGTCACCAGTCCGGGTTGCGGGTCCGGGTCCCGAAAGAGTTTTCGGCGAACCACACTGCCGTCCGTCTGTGCCCGAAGAAACCGACCCTCATACTCCATGTAGGTGCGGTGATCGGGATTCCCCGGGGCGGATGGAACCCGGACCCCGTGCAACTGGCAGATCACGGTTCCAAAGGGAGAGCCTTCCGCTCGAAGTCGATCCCATGCCGAACGGGTCCATCCCAGGGGGTGAAGATAAGAAAAGGGCAATGTCTCCTTGCGTTCCTGAAGCTCGGTCTGCCAGGAGCCGCTTTCAGGTTCTCCCACCACGGAGGGGATGCCCGGATCCTGACTCTCGTTGGCCCGGTTGCCCCAGGTCAGATCCTGAGATTCCCGGGTTCGTCCCGTTCCCCGGACGGCCGGGTCCGAGGGACAAATCAGAAGGTTGCTCAGGTTGGTTCCCGCGGGCGACTCCTTTAATCGACTGAGGGAACGGGGGCGATGTCCCGCTTCTTCGGTGTATCGGCTGATGGCCGAGGCGATGGTCTCGAGGTTGCCACTACAGGTTACCTGCCGGGCGGAGGTGCGGATGCTGGTGGCGGTGGATATGCCGAGGGTCACCAAAATTCCCATGGCACCGAGGAGGCTCAGCAATTCGATCAAGGTAAAACCCCGGACACGCTTCCTGGAAAGAGACGCTTCGTGCGTTCGATCGCTCTGAACGGAGGGACGCACTCCTGCAAGTCCCCAATCATGGCTGGGATCATCACCTTTCCAGTTCGAAAGGCACCTTGGATGCGGACGTGCATCGGGATAATGAACCGGATACGCAGTTCGGGAGCCACCCAATATAGCGCAGGTATTCCTACCTGCCGATCCGTCGAAAAGTTGTGTAGCCTCGAGACAGGGTGCAGCGCTGCCGACAGGAATGTCGGCGCTCCACTGCATGGCTTCAGGAATGTCCTCAGGGCCATCCTTTTTGTAGACGTCCAATGCCCGAATCATTCGTCCTGGTCGAACCCGATAGCCCCCCATCAGGCGATCCCACCTCTGGAATGTGCCATTGCCAAACGGGGATGTCTTCGGTTTAGTCCAAGAACAGGCCAGCCCGGTTTTCGACGCATCGCGGTCCCGCTGAGCGGGCACGACGGTGGTTTGAAAGCGCATCCACACGACTAGGTTTGCCTCCAAGCCACGGACAAACCGGGCTGGCCCAAAGATGAAGCGGAAGGGGGAATGGGTGGGGGCTCGTCCGCCGTTTCCCGGAACCAATCCACAAACAATTCCTCCAGGGTCAGGGAGAACAGATTCACCCGGACACCCGGAATCGAGCGGACTCCCACCAATTGGCTGTCGTGCACCACGCGGACCAGGGCGGTCACTACGGGGCCCAGGCGCGTGGTTCGAATGGCCCCGGGAATGGCGAAGTCGGGTGGGGCTTCGGCCCCGGGAAAGACCACCTGAACCCGGCGCATCGTGCGTTGCCACTCCTCAACATTCCCTTCGGCAATGATTCGCCCCCGGTCCATGATTCCAGTCCGGGTGGCGAGCCGTTCCAAGTCACCCAGCAGGTGGGTGGACAGAAGAATGGTGCAACCCTCCACCCGCAGAAGGGCGTCGATCAGGCAACTGTTCAATTCCCGCCGGGCGATCGGGTCCAGTCCGGCCGCCGGTTCGTCCAGCAGCAACACTTCCGGGCGACTGGCCAGCGCCAGGCACAGCGACGCCAGTCGCTGATTGCCTCCGGAGAACTTGTTGACCGCCAGGTCCATGGGCAGGTCCCAGCGTCGAGCATGTTCCCGCATCAGATCATCGTCCCATTGATCATAAAAATGCTCCGCATACCGCCCCAGTTCCCGGAGGGTCATCCATCCGGGTGCATGCTGTCCTTGCGAGACATACACCACCCTCTGTCGATCAACCCGGGTGGCATTCCAGAGATTGCGACCCAGGATGCGTGTTTCGCCGCCATCCGGACGGAGCAATCCCATCATCAACTTCAACGCCGTGGTCTTGCCGGCTCCATTCCGACCGATGAGCCCGTACACTTCCCCGGCCGGTACATTGAGGTCGAACCCGTTCACCGCCACGGTCTTGAACCGGAAGCTCTTGCTCAGCTGTCGGCAATGGATGGCGGGTTCCATGGCAGGCGGGGACCTGAATCAGGAGGCTCGGTCGCCTCCGAGAACCGAAAACTTCACGGGAGGGTCCTCGTCGTTCCGATCCGGTGAGAGAGCCCCGAGCTCTTCCCGCACCACTGTGATCACCTTGGGCGACGGAACCTGCAGCTGGGTGGCCTCGACCGCCAGTTGTTTGGCCGAGCGACGCAGGGCAATCTCCTGGTCCACCACACTGAGAGCCGGTGCCTGTGCGGCGATGAACGCCCCCTTGCCATGCCGCTTTTCGATGATGCCTTCCGCTTCCAGCTCGGAGTAGGCCTTGACCACCGTGGTGGGGTTCACCGCCATGGCGTTGGCAAGTTCCCGGATGGACGGAATCTGGTCCCCTGGCCGCAAGGTCCCCCCGGCCACGTAGTACTTGATCTGGTCCATGATCTGCCGGTAGACGGGCACGCCGGATCGTTCGTCGATTTGGAGGTGCAGCTGGGTGGTCATGGCTGGTGACTCTCTGTCTGTTGGATAACACCCAAACACTTCATCTGTCAATGGTGTGCACGGAAATTCGCGAACATTCCGCCGGTTCGTCAACTCAGTCCTTGTCCTCGATCCGGGGGCGGGGAATACTCTTCCCCTCTAATCCAAATTTCCCATGAGTTCCTCCCCGCGCGCGAAGCTTTTCTTGATGATGGTGCTCGAATTCTTCATCTGGGGTGCATGGCTCCCGTTGATTTTCGGATACCTTCCCAGCCTTGGTTTCACGCCGCTCCAGCAGTCTCTGGTCCTCAACGCTTTCGCTGTTTCAGCGGTCATCGGCATGTTTTTCAGCAATGAGTTTGCCGACACGCATTTCTCCGCTGAAAAGTTTCTGGCCTTCTCCCATCTGATCGGGGGCCTGGCCATCCTTTCCCTCGGCTTTGTGCGGTCGTTCTGGCCCTTCTTCATCCTGATGTCGGTTCATTGTCTCCTGTACGTGCCGACCATCTCGATCACCAACTCGATTGCCTTTGCCAACATGAAGGACCCGCAGAAGGAATTCGGATTGGTTCGCATGGGCGGAACGATCGGCTGGATCCTGGCGGCCTGGCCTTTCACCTTTATTCTGGTCGACTGGGACAAGGTTAACGCCGCCCATCCGGAGGGGCTGGTGAACTGGTTGGGAGCGGTGTTTGGGAATGGTCTAAGTGGTCCGGCATTGAAGGAAGCCACAAAATGGACGTTTGTGGTGGCCGGCATTGCCTCCCTGATTCTGGCGGCATTCAGCCTGATCCTCCCTCATACTCCTCCCAAGAAGCCCACCCCGGGTGTCGACAAAAAGGCGGCCTGGCTTACCGCTCTGGGACTGTTGAAGCATCCCTTTGTTTTGGTCCTCTGGTTG
>Ga0136644_10003379_pt1 | contig 11957 bp, 13 predicted proteins | sample C_130820_EF_Meta_FD_94780 | JGI IMG/M metagenome (GOLD analysis project Ga0136644, IMG submission 94780) | Freshwater microbial communities from Lake Croche, Canada to study carbon cycling - C_130820_EF_MetaG (v2) (version 2) | ecosystem: Environmental > Aquatic > Freshwater > Lake | place... | reverse complement strand
ACCTTTTTACACCTTTTAAGGGCTATCCGTGTTTTTGTAGCCATTTGGCTACAAAAAGGTGGATTTCTCTATATGTCTTCGGTAGATAAATACATTTATCTACTGATAGACATTAACCTTTTAATTGCCAATTTCTTGGATATAAAAAAGGCAATTTATCGGTTATAAAATAACAGTTACCAAATCACATTCAAATATGCCGACCCTTAAGGGTAAGCGTTTGAAATGTGAAATGGTGTAAAGTGTCTCACTAGAGTTTCAAGGGTGTAAATCAAATCTTCATCATTGTAAAATATCCAAATGTGTAATAATACAATATTCACAATATATTTTGTATTATTTTTATTCAAATAAGCATAAAGATGTCTTGTGAATAACTGTTAGATATGTGTGGTATTTTTGCTTTATTAAATGACGGATTTTCCAATAAACCGGTGGAACAAGAATTTGAAAAAGGTCGCGGTAGAGGGCCGGAACACTCGGTTTTGCAAAAGGTATCTATTGGTGCACAATTCGGATTTCACAGACTGGCCATCAACGGACTAAATGCGGCATCAAACCAACCATTAGTACACGACGACATTATCTTGATCTGCAACGGCGAAATCTACAATTACCAAAAGTTGTACATGGATATGAATATTATCCCCGATACGGATTCGGATTGCGAGGTAATCTTGCATTTATACAAGCACTATGGTATCGAACAAACTCTCCAAATGTTAGACGGTGTATTCTCTTTCGTTTTGTTGGATAATCGTCTTTTGACAGAGCCCGAACAGTGCACCAAGATGTATGTTGGGCGCGATCCATACGGCGTCCGACCTCTCTACATACTAGAGAGCCCCAATGAACGCATGCAAAGCGTATCATACGGTTTCGCTTCCGAGGCGAAAATGTTGGCAGAACTCCGAAACAATGTGGATACAGACACTATTGCGCATTTCCCTCCGGGACACTATGCCGAATACGAGCTACCGCAAAAGGTGTCTCCACAATGGCGACATGTGCGCACTGAAAAATACCACACACACGGATTCAAAACCAATATTCATTTGCAAAACACGGTCGATGATGAAATCGCGAATTGTATCGGCGAGATCCAGACGTATTTCATGTCGGCGGTTTTCAAGAGATGTTCCACTACCGATCGTCCTATTGCGTGCTTATTGTCGGGCGGATTAGACAGCAGTTTGGTAGCGGCTTTGGTATCTGAGTATCACAAGATCCACGGGCATCCTCCCATCGAGACGTATTCGATTGGTCTTTCGGGATCGGAAGACCTCAAGTATGCGCGAACCGTCGCGGATCATTTAGGGACGCGACATACGGAGATCATTTTGACGGAGGACGACTTTATTGCGGCCGTTCCTGAGGTGATCCGAGGAATCGAGAGCTACGATACTACTACAGTGCGTGCATCCATTGGAAACTGGCTACTTGGTAAGCATATTTCTCAGCATAGTGAGGCAAAAGTCATCTTTAATGGAGACGGATCTGACGAATTGGCGGGCGGGTATCTGTATATGGGCGCATGCCCAGATGCCGTGGAATTTGATCGCGAATCCCGCAGATTGTTGAAAGACATTCACGCATTCGACGTTTTGCGTTCCGATAAATCCATTTCAAGTCATGGTTTAGAACCCCGCACACCCTTTTTGGATCGATCCTGGGTGCAGTTTTATTTGTCGATTCTACCCGAAATCCGATTCCATAAATTGGGTCGCAATCCGGAGAAATATTTGTTGCGTCAGGCCTTTTCGCCGGCTTGGTTTGCGAATTGTCAAGGAAATCCTTTATTGCCGGAGGAGGTCTTGTGGCGTAGGAAAGAGGCATTTAGCGATGGCGTTAGCGGACAAACCCGGTCTTTGTATGAAATTCTGGGAGACCATGCAAAAAGTAGTAAAACCCTGGATCTAGAACAAAAGAGTTATATGTGGAATCCTCCCAAAACCGCCGAACAACAGTGGTATCGCCAGATTTTTGAAGAGGCGTATCCGGGTTTGGGTCGCCTAGTTCCTTATTTTTGGATGCCCAAGTATGTGGAGGCTTCAGATGCTAGCGCCAGAACTTTGGATATTTATCGCGATGGGCAAACGGACGAAGAGACCGAGAGTACGGAATTTGTGGATGTAGAGGATTACGTAATATAATAATATCAATATACTATAAGTTTAGTATAATGTCGTCAAAAAGTTCAAGAAAAGAATCTTGGTCAAAATCACCAAAATATACGTCTCCATTAAGGCCAATTGGCAATAGTTCTAGATCCAGTTCAAACCGTGATACCCAAATCAAATTCTTGGATCTTTTAGAGAATAGTTTAGAATATTTGCGCGAAAATAAAATGCCACCACAAAACAGTTTAATTGCTATAACCCGTGTTTGTAAGAAACCATTGAACGGTATAAATATTGAATCCAGTTTTCCTGTTTATAAACATTTGAATATAATAAAAAAATTGGACAAACATAGCACAATAAATGATTTACGAAAAAAACAGATTATTTTACAGAGTTTTATTACAGGAGAGCAAAGAGAAAAGGAATTTGATGATAAATTAGCAAAAGTGTTAAAAGAAGATAAAAGTATAATTGTTGAATTGAGATCGCCAAGATTTATTAAAAGCGATCGTATACGATATGGCGGAAAAAGCCGTACTAAAAAGAATCGCAATCTTTGATTCTGTTTATTGTCTCATAAATAGTATATTTATGAGACAAAATATAGTATTCAAATTCAATTTTGGATTTGGAAATAGATTATGTAATTTGATGAACCTATTTTACATACATGAAAAGTATCCGAATGCATTGATCTATATAAATTGGATTATAAATGATCATTGCAATATTCCATTAAATGATATTATTGATTTAACAAAACATGATTTTATTTTACCATATGATAAATATGATAGCAATAATAAATCTTCCGAAATATGGGCAAGTACATCTACTAATAATAGATCTAAATGGGATAATATAGAAGAATGGGTAAATCACAATAATATAGTATCGGTCGCATTTCATATGTATTCATTTGTATCCAATGACTATTGCAAAAACATTTTCAACAATGTAATAACATTCAAAGAAACCATAAACACTATTGTATCCAATAAGATTAAAGCGCATGGGTCGGGAAATCGGATTATCCATTTTAGAGGAGGAGATTTAATCAAAATACTTTCGGAAAATGAATCGACAGATAAAATTAATAATCTTATGCGAAAAAAAGAACAATTACATCCTCGTACATCTGAAACATCGAATAGTATTGTAAAGGGAGACAATATATTATATGAATACAATCAGACGGATGTTAACAGAACTCATGATAAAATGTTAGAATCGATTGCCGAGTTAATTTATTTATCTAAACATAATTGCATTATAGGTTATTGTCCATATTCACACTTTTCTTCGTGGGTTTTTTTACTATCGTCAAATTTCATTGATAATCAAACAACATATCCAATTTTCAATTCTAAGATTATAGATATTATTTTACTTTCATAACAAAAAACTATATGTAGTGTAGAGTAAATGAAAGCTGCCGATAAAGAAGATTCAAATTGTGTAGATGATGCATTCGATATTGTGTTTGAACATGTTGCATGGTTTATAGGGTGGATCGAAGGTTGTGTGGTCGGATTTTTTATTGGTCGTGAGACGCATCATCGAAGACATCGCCCTGATCATGATCTTGGAGTAGAAAGTTTACAAGGTTTCGAAAGAGGTTGTGCAAATGGTATGTGGTTTGGAGAGCACTCATAGGTTATGGTTTACACCCTTAAAAATCCGCTGCAAAATCAAAGACATCCTTATCCACTGTTTTATTTGCCAAAGCATATTCAGCATTTGTACGTTCGAAAAAGTTCACCTTGGACTCTACGCTAATTAGTTCCATGAAATCAAAAGGGTTGGCAGATCCGTATATTTTTTCATATCCCAATTGGACAACCAAACGGTCGGCAACAAACTCAATATATTTCGTCATCAAGGTGGCATTCATGCCAATCATACGACAAGGTATCGCCTCCGTAATAAATTCTTTTTCGATTTCGACGGCTTCTTGGATAATCTCATAGATGCGTTTTTTAGGAAGTTTCTTTTGCAACTTGGTATACAAAAGAACCGCAAATTCGGTGTGCAAAGCCTCATCTCTCGAAATAAGTTCATTGGAAAAAGTGAGTCCGGGCATGAGTCCGCGCTTTTTAATCCAATAAATCGAGGCAAATGAAGACGAGAAAAAGATACCCTCGATGGCCGCAAAAGCGACGAGTCGCGAGGCGAAAGACGAGCGATTATCGCCAATCCATTTCTTCGCCCAATTCGCCTTTTTCGCAATGCAAGGGTAATTCTCCAAAGCCGTAAATAGCTTGGCTTTCTCTTCGTTGTCCTTGATATACGTATCAATCAATAAACTATAGGTTTCTGAGTGAATATTCTCCATAGCAATTTGGAATCCATAGAATGCACGGGCTTCTGCGATCTGAACATCGCCCATAAATCGGACTGCCAAATTCTCCAAAACGATTCCATCCGAAGCCGCGAAAAAAGCGAGTACCATAGAGATAAAGTGTTTTTCATCCGCAGACAAAGTTGCCCAGTCATTCAAGTCGCCCGCCAAATTAATCTCCTCCGCCCGCCAAAAACAATCGACCTGGCGTTTGTACATTTTCCAGATGTCATCGTGTTGAATTGGGAACATAACGAAACGGTCATCATTAGCGGTTAATAAAGGATCGGCGGGTTTTGCAATAGTGGTTGTAGTTGCCGGTTTTACTATACTGTCTGCCCGTTCACGAGTGAGTTTTTCTTCTCCATCTATCAAAATATGTGATTGTTTTGCGGGCGAGGACATTTTTGGCTAAATAATATACTAGGGACATTTTTATGTCGTTTTCTTTCTTCAAATATGGGTTTGGGTACCAAATTTTTTACGCAATACTCGAGAGCATATTGTGTGCGAACCTTTTATCTATATGTATCTTTGCGTTATTCCGCGAAATTAGCGAAAGATCATGGGAAAAACAGCGTAAAAGATGTTTCCAACAAGTCTGAAAAACCGTTGGATTATTTTTCCCGAAAAAAGAGGCTAAAAGAAAATAATTTCGGAGAAACGCCTAAATTATTTGAAGGATTCTATGGACCCTAGGATTCTCCCGGATTTTACTAAACTAGGAATTACAAGAATACATATAGATATAGAGAAATCCACCTTTTTGTAGCTATTTGGCTACAAAAAACACGGATAGCTCTTTATTATTATTTAGTTAATGATAAACCACATGAAATGTTCATGAAAAACAGTCTATAAGTATCATTTACAAAGTTGAAAATTCATATACATAAATTTTACACCTCCACACTGGCAGATGCAATCGAAGACACAGTAGATTCTGTATCGGATACAGTGGATTCTGTATCAGAAGATTCGCCATCGTCGCTATCACCACCATCTTCATTGTCGGATGAAGCCATCTGCCGTCCGTCATCATTGTTTAATGCGGTGAATTCCCGTTTCAAAACACGATATCTCCCCAATAGTACCATAACACGCTCGGTAGGTTCTAGAGTAGTTTGTTTCATCCAAATAGTGTAGTCTCCGGGATCCTGGGTGTCATCGTATCCAACGAATAAACGCGAATAATTGGTCTGCATACACAGATCATGCAAACTGTTCCATTTGTCGGTTTGTTTATGACGCTTGATATCAGTGTTGGATAGAATCGTCTTTTGCTTAGTCAACGACGAAATGTAGAACCCATCGCTGTTCTTCTTCGGCATAACACGTCTACCGATTTCCTTCTCATGGTGGATTCGGTATGTTTGACGAATGTGGCTCCAGCGTTCCTCGTCGTTTCCATCAAACACAGGGATTCTGTGCCAGACTACACTTGCCGATCGTCCAAGCTCCTCAATAATTTCCTGGCGTTCCTTGCGATTCAATCGCTTGCGATGGTTTCGCTCTGCATTTGGATCGACCTGTCCAGTAATCTCTTCCTTGGTTCTCATTTCACCAGACAAATTCTCCATGATATTCAGAGTTAGCACTTCATAAGCTAAACAACGATCACGTGTCTCGGCATGCAAACAGTGGAATCGGGTAGATTTGATCTTACGCCGGGTTTCATCAGACCAAGACGTGTAATTAAACAAGAATCGGCACAACTGATACGAGATATCATCGCTGTAGTGTTGGTGGCACATGAGAACATTGTCGAAATTGCCCAGTAGTTCATTGATAAGCGTAATACTCATACCCAAGCATGTAAAACCGGTTATAAAGGTAGGACGATCCGGTGATCCGCGAATCAAATATTCCACCTTTTTAGAGGGTTCACATACATTAATCAAGTCTTTGGGAAAATCTACGATTTCGTTGGTACGATACAATCCGAAATGTTGTCCATTCATAACAATAACATTCGCGGTGGGGAATTGTTCCAAGATCATTTCGGCGATCATGTAGTGTGTCGCACGTCGGGTATACGCCGGAATGAAATGATAACTGAATTGGTCTGGATCAATATCATTCACCAATTTCGCAGTCAAAGTGAATTTGACAAAGGACAACAGTTCGACTTCATTACCTAGACCAAATACAGATGAAACGAGCCAATTGATAGAATTCGTTTTTACCATATTGAGGATTTTCGAAGGTATTGCGGGATTCAAATCGGCCCATTCAATCAGATCCCTTGATGAAAGTTCGCATGGAACATACACGGTATCTCTAACTCCGAAATAATCCGTCGCCGTCATGATTCCCATTTCTGCGGCCACATCCACAATGTACATGTTTCCAAAGATGGGATGGTATGGAACCCATATATTCTTTGGCGATGCGCTATATCCCGTTATCTCTTTTACGATGGGCATGTTGTGCATGTCGATGACTGATTCGCGGTTTTCCGGAATGTATTTGTGGGCTTCATCAATGTGGATTTTTACATCGCGGGTGAAATTGCGTAATCCACCTAGGAAACGGAGCAAAGAAGGAATCTGTTTGCGAATCTTGGACGAATGCGCGCATACAACTAAACATGAAATACTATGGGTCATTAGAATCTGTAATGCTTCGAACGACCCCTTTGCATGTAGGCATCCAGGTCCTACACTTTCGGGCTTTGAATTAAACACCAGGAGTTTATTCGGACCACACTTTTGCAAAAGTCGGCTATACAGTTGCTGATTTGAATTGATCGTGTTCATAGTGAAAATGATATTCAGACTATTTCTTTGATCGCTCATAATGTCGCTAATCATGATGAAGGTTTTGCCCTCTTGTGGACGACGGATAATGAGCTTTATCTTGACACAGTCTTGATTCTCCAGTAAATCCATCAAACTAATATCGGGTTGTTGCTCGCGATTCTGCATAGCTGATTCAAGATGAAAATCCATTGTTTTATACTACACATAAAGCGTCCATCGGCCTATCAATTTTTTCGGATCTTTCGTTTATTCCGCGAAATATCGGAAAGATTGTAGAAATTCGCAAGGAAAAGAGGTCGGATAAGTGTTTCCAAAAACGCCGGATTATTTTTCCCGAAAAAAGAGGCTAAAAGAAAATAATTTCGGAGAAACGCCTAAATAAATATAAATAATAAACGCCTAAATAAATATAAACGCATAAATAAATACCTAAATAATATAATGTCGTACGGAAAATATACATATGGTAGACCTTCTATACATTCTTGGAATGAAGGTACAAAATTAAAAGTAGGTAATTTTTGTTCAATAGCATCAAATGTACATGTTTATTTAGGAGGCAACCATAGAATAGATTGGGTCACTACATATCCTTTTGGTCATGTACATCAGGGTATATTCAATAATTTCAACGGCAATGGACATCCATTAACAAAAGGGGATGTAATTATTGGAAATGATGTGTGGATTGGCGATAATGCAGTAATTATGTCAGGTGTTAATATTGGTGATGGTGCAGTAATTGCAAATAATAGTCATATTGTTAAAGATGTAGAACCTTACAGTTTAGTAGGAGGAAATCCAGCAAAATTAATAAAATATAGGTTTGATAAAGAACAAATAGATAAACTATTAGAAATTAAATGGTGGAATTGGAATGATGAAAAAATAAATAAGTTTGCACCATTATTGTGTAATAATAATATCGATGAATTTATAAATTCGGCATTTGAAATTTGAAATGTGAAAAGGTACAAAGAATCTTATTACCCCAAGAAATCTATATCTATAAAATATACTACTCGTAATATGGATTTGTGTAAATACAAAGATATGTTTGGAAAAGTGGGCGAGGGTGCGCATAAGTATAGGATTCCCATCTTGGACATAGCTTTAGTCGATACAGTCATGACTCTTGTACTCGGAATATTCTTGGCTTGGTTCTTTAGATGGTCATATTGGATAACAATCGTCTTGGTCTTTGTCGCCGGTATTTTAGCACATAAAATGTTTTGCGTTAAGACCAGGATAGATCGATTTTTATTTGATTGAATCATTACTATGAAAAAATATCACGTTATTCTAATAGGAGAATGCCAAAAACAATAAAGCGATGTGTTAGAAAAACCGCGAAAAGTGTAAAAAAACGACAAACCCGGCGATACAAACACAGGGGCATACGTTTCTGGAATGGCTATAAATTGTGGTCATCAAGAAAAATGTACATGATACCAATTGATCGTGCAGAATATTTGTATAAAAAATTTAATAATAGAAAATCACGCGAAATGGAAAAAGGAGATATAGACGAGATAGAATCCTTAATCAAACAATTAGAAATAGATGTACAATATGAAAAACCTTGGGATCAAGATCGTTTTTATGTTTCAATAAACAATTTAAATTTTTTATTAAAAAAACCAGAAATTAAACAAAACATTACTAGCGACGATGCTATAGACATACTTGGTACAAATAGAGAAATACTTAACAATGGCTTATTACACACTATGTATCAAAGAAAAAAACAAAAAATTCAAGGAGATCCAGAACTTAGTAAAGATCTAAAGAATTACAAACTTAATGAGCTTGAAACCGCATATCATGTATTGAAACCAGAATTTGGAAAAACAATATCTAAACATGATGAAGACTATTCTATTTTTTCAAGTAAGATCACCTGAAAGTGAATAAAACACCTATCAAATTTTACAACACATTTTATTACAAAGAAATCCCTCCTTGTAATAAAAATACCCCCCTAATGTAAAAATGGATCTTTCGAACTCTCTTGGCGAAATAGCGGCGATCAACGCAAAACCGGCATCGAAGCGTGGCCGCAAGTCCAAGAAGCAGAACGAAAAAGAGATTCTATATGAATATGAACAACATGATGGACCCAACGCACAATCCACAATAAAAGAATCGCGCAAAGTCTACGAGCAACATCAATACCTTTCGCAAAAAGAACGCGACCTCTTCGACCAAAAGTTCACCAAGCCTAAAACAAAAAGCCAAGAAATCTATGCATCCATGTTAAAGTCCAAGGCGAAAAAGATCATCTTGGCAACCGGTCCAGCTGGAACGGGGAAAACCCTCTTTGCAACAGAATTCGGTGTGCGTAATTTTTTGCTAGGTGTATATGACAAGCTCATCTTCACGCGTCCTTCGGTGTCCGTAGACGAGGAACTCGGATTCCTCCCGGGAACATTGGAAGAAAAGATGGCGCCTTGGATTCGCCCCATTTATGATGTACTGTACCAGTTTATTTCTCCAAAAGAGGTCGTCGCCCTCATGGAGGAAAAGATCATCGAGATAGCACCTTTAGGATATATGCGAGGCCGTACCTTCAAAAATTCGTGGATTGTTGCGGATGAGATGCAAAACTGCAGTATATCGCAAATGAAAATGTTGTTGACCAGGTTAGGCGAAAACAGCCGAATCGTTATCACTGGAGATTTAGATCAATATGACCGTCCCAACGAGCGTAATGGGTTGGAAGATTTCTTGGACAAATTTCGTGGAAAACGGTCGTCCAGTATTAGTAGTTTTGAATTCGACAAAACCGATATCCAACGCGAGGAAGTAGTCAAGGAAATCTTGGACATTTATGGAGGAGAAAGAGTTCCAGAGGGATATGTCCAAGATGAGGAAGAAAATTTTGAATCTAGCCAAGACAGCGAAAATGTGTGATTCTTTTGTGTTTCTTGCATTTTTCTGATTCTACAATTTTTTATCCGTATAGATATATATCAAGTAAAGTAATTGTAATATGCCGAGCATTACAAGTACCGACGGATTGAACCTTAATGTAGCTGGGTCCAAGATTGTAAATGTAGGAGCACCTACTGTATCGAGCGATGCATCCACATTTATTGATCTACAAAATTACGTTCCTACGGGATGTGTCAAAATGTACGCTGGTTCTACACCACCAAATACATGGTTGATTTGCGATGGATCACAAGTGTCTAGAACCACATATGCAACCCTCTTTTCCGTCATCGGGACAACCTATGGATCCGGAGATGGATCCACTACGTTCCATGTACCCAATATGCAGGGTAATGTTGTGGTTGGTCATAATGGTGGAAGCTATAACCGAGGTCAAACTGGTGGATCAGCAACACACACAATAACAACTGCCGAAATGCCTTCGCATAGTCATACAGGAACAACGGATTCTTCCGGATCACATACTCATACGGGAACAACGGATTCTACTGGATCACACAGTCATACAGGAAATACGAATTATACCGATGTTTCACATAGACATCTGCAAACACTTGGACCTATAGATGACTCAAATTTCAGTGCTGTTCTAGGACAAAATCCTCCGGCTGATGGAGATGGCACTCTTTCATCTGGATCTTATACAGATTATGCATCGATTAATCATAACCATTCATTTACAACATCATCCACAGGATCGCATTCGCACAGTTTGACCATCAATTCTTCGACAACTCATCAACACGCATTCACAACGAATACAACAGGATCTGGAAATGCCATGAATTTAATGCAACCCTACGTCGTTATGCACTATATTATCAAGACATAATAATAATAATAATAATAGACAAGCGTATAACATGACTATTACATTATTGTGTAAAAAAAGTTTACACAATAACCACCAAAATTTCTAGAGATACATATATCTATTGTCCAAGAACCATATATAAAACATGACAAAACTATTGAAATCGATAACATCTTGGATCAACAAGAACGGCGATTTCAGCAATTTGTTGAAAAGCCGCATTGTTCTATACTTCTTTTTTGTAGTATCTTTAGTGAACTTGTATACTTTTGTTAGCACAGGAAACGGGATTTACGCCGCCATATTCATACTAGTTGGATTCCTAACCACGTTTTTTAGCAAAAACATGATTGTAGTCATGATAATAGCTTTAGCCGTATCGAATGTTTTGCTTTATGGCAAAGAAATTAAAGTAGACGAAGGGTTTGATTCAATGGACAAGATAGAACAAGAACAAGAACATGAACATGAAGAACATGAAGAACAGCATGAAAAAAACGAATCCGTTGAAAAAAAACTAAATGAAATAGTAAACGGAACGGAATCCATGGAGACCAAGACAACTACAAAACCAACACCTTTAGCTACAACAAAACCAACAACATCGAGTTCAAAGAAACCAGAACCAACTCCCGCGCAAGTAGAAAAAGCAAAGGCCGATTTGAAAGGTCTTCTTGAGTTAGAAGTCAAACTCATGCAAGGTGTTACTGAAATGCAACCACTCTTGGAGAAAGCCAAGGACACTATTAAGAGTTTGAATGAAAATATACAATCTACCAAATCCGCCACATAGAATCCATCGTTCTACTATATATATCTATTATATAGTAGGGTTTATTCTAATATATACAAATACCAAATATCAATTATCATGATAAAAACAAAAATGAAGTATACAATCTATCAAAAAATTGGATTCGCAGCTCTTGGACTAGTCGCTATCACATTATTTACTATACTTT
>Ga0136644_10003377_pt1 | contig 11959 bp, 12 predicted proteins | sample C_130820_EF_Meta_FD_94780 | JGI IMG/M metagenome (GOLD analysis project Ga0136644, IMG submission 94780) | Freshwater microbial communities from Lake Croche, Canada to study carbon cycling - C_130820_EF_MetaG (v2) (version 2) | ecosystem: Environmental > Aquatic > Freshwater > Lake | place... | reverse complement strand
TTTTTTTTATTTTTTTTATTTTAAATTTTATAAAAAATTTTTTTTTTTTTAAATATGAAATAATAGAAAGCTTCGAAAACGTTAACAAACCTTACATTTTACTATTAGCAGTTATTTTTTTAACGATTATTTCAATAATAGATTTTAGAATAACACTTCATCCAACTATCAGATTAATATTTCAGTTTTTAATTGTATTTTCATCTCTAGCATTAATAAATTTTCCTTTATTTGACGTGAATATAATTCCACTAAAATTACAATATTTGTTAGCAGTAATATTTTGGATTTATATTATTAACGTCACAAATTTTATCGACGGAACTGACGGAATGTTAGCTGTAAATATATTAAGTTTATTAATTTGTATAATTATTCTCATTCTTAACAGTTCTTACTATAATAATGCTCTTTTTTTTATATCAACAAATCTTATTCCGATATTATTAGCATTCTTAATTTTTAATTGGCCTAGTGCTAAAATTTTTATGGGCGATTGTGGATCAATACCACTTGGATATTTAATAGGCTACTCATTGCTGAATTTAGTATCTGAAGGTCAATATTTCATTTGCTCTATAATATTTTTATATCCATTATTAGATATAACAATAAATCTATTTAGAAAAATCTCAAAAAAAATTGTTCCATGGGCAAGAATGTTCGATTACTCATTTTTACAACCTGTCTTAAAAGGAAAAAAAAAACATCTTTTTGTTTTGAATATAATTTTAATAACAATTACTGTTAACTGTATTTCAATTATTTTAACTATAAAATATAATTTAAATAATATTATAATATTTTTATTTATATTAATCTTAAATTTAGGAGTTATTAAATACTTTGATGAATTTAGAAATATTAAAAAGAGTTAATTAATGGCCTAATAAAACTTTTTATATTTTTAGGAGTTAAGTGATAAAGAATCTTAATAGGAAAAATTAAAAAAAAAGCCGGTATATAAATTCTAAATTTTTTCATTAATAAAAATTGTATTTTTAATTCTGAAAACAATATATTTAACGATGATCTTCTTTTTAAAAATTGATCATTAATAATGCTGCTAACTAAAACATGGGGAATATTATTAATAATAATATTTTTTGAAATCAACCTAATCCATAAATGATAATCTTCCATTCTTTCACAGTGACTGTAAAAGTTAACTTTTTTTAATTGATTTTTTTTAAACATAACAGTTGGATGATTAATGGGATTTTTAAAAAATATTTTTTTTTTTATAGATAAAAAATCTGTAGGAACTTTTTTTAAAAAGGAATTGTATAAGCTTTTTTCTAGGATATAGCCACCCAAGACTGAGATTTTTTTATTTTTAATAAAAGTACGAATCTGTAACAAAAATCTATTAGGCAAAGAAATATCATCTGAATCTTGGATGGCTATTAAATTATATTTAGAGTGTTTGATTGCTAAATTATATGAAATAGCAATGCCCTGATTAAATTTATTTTTTAAAATAACAAATTTATCAAAAAAAAAAATTTTTAAGAAAAATTGAACATAAAATATAACTCTTAAAGAACAAGGTCCGTCAAAGACAACGATTATTTCGTTTGGTTTAAGTTTCTGGTTTTTTAAGCTTAATAAAGCACGCTTGATCTCATCTAATGTTGTTTTATAATAAATTGAAAGAATTACAGTAAATTTATATTCGTTCATTTATTATAGTATTTTTGAAACCATTTTAACGAATTTCTTAATATAAAATTTAAATCATTATATCTTGGTCTCCAATTTAAAAATCTTTTAAGTTTATAATTAGAGCAAACTACTGAAGCTGGATCTCCAATTCTTTTTTTTTTAAAAATAATTTTAATTTTTTTTCTGACTATTTTTTCAAATGCTTTTGCAACTTCAAGCACTGAATATCCATAACCATACCCACAATTGATAATAGTTTTAATATTTGTTGAAAGAAATAATTTATTTAATGATAATTTACATATATCTGCCAAATCATTAACATGTATAAAATCTCTAATACAAGTTCCATCTGATGTTTTGTAATTATCTCCATAAATGTGAATTTTATAATTATTTTTAATATAATTTACACATATGTTACGTATTAAATGCTTAGATAAGTCTGGTATGGGTCCTCTTGTATAATTATTATTAGAACCAGCAACATTAAAAAATCTCAAAATAATATACTGAAAACTTTTAAAATTTAGATTTTTTATTAAATATTCTTCACAATTAAGTTTTGTTTTACCATAATTGTTTAAAGGATATTTTTTAAAAGATTCAGAAATATTCTTTTTGCTTGAATCGTAAACAGAGGCAGTAGAAGCAAATATAAATTTTTTAACATTATATTTTTTTGATATATTAATTAAATTTTTAGTATTAATATAATTATTTTGTAAATATTTTTTTGGATTTTTTTGGGATTCTTCAACACTTATTGAAGCAGCGAAGTGTATTATGGCATCAAAGTTTTCTTTTCTAAATATATCAGAAACTTTTTCTTTGTTACGTAAATCTATTTTGTAAAATTTCCATTTTTTATTCAGAAAAAATTTTTTTCCAGTAGAAAGATTATCTATAATAACAATTTTATATTCTTTTAATTTTTCGGCAACTATAGAACCAATGTAACCTGCTCCTCCCGTAATTAAAATTTTTTTTAACATTTATCTATTTTTTTATATATTAAAGAATGCTTTTTTAAAAAGTTTTTAAAATTATTTTTTTTACAATAGTTAATACAATTTTTTGAGAGTTCGTTATAATGATTTAAATCTATATTTAAGATTTTCTTTAATTCTTTTTTGAATATATAAAACCAACATTATTTTCTTTTAAAAAATTTTTAAATAGTGGAATATTTGAACAAATTACAGGTTGGCCATAGGACATACTATCTTTTAAAGGACCTGCAGATCCAGAATAGCTCTTATCATACGGTAAAAAATTAAAATCATTTTTTTTTATTAACTTTTTTAATAAAGTGAGCGAGATAAATTTATTATAAATAGTTAAGTTTACTTTGCCTTTTTTTTTCAAATTATTCCAAAAACTTATATTTTCTATTTTTCCAGCAATAGTAATATTTATTTTTTTTGGAATTACGCTTTTTCTAAAAAAATTTTCAATATTTTTATCAGATCTAATTTGCCCAAATAGTAGTAAAGAAAAATTATTTAAATATTCTTTTTCTTTTTTAACTTTTGGCATTGGACATGGATAATCAAGTATCGATATATTTTTTTTATAAAATTTTTGTATATAAATTTTATCAATTTTTTTATGAACAATTATATTATAACATTTAGTAAAATTTAAAGAATACAGCGTAAATATATAAAAAAATTTTCTAATTATTTGTATTAAATATAAAAATTTATTATTATTTCCAGTTGAATGAATTGTAATTAAAAAATTTTTTTTTAAAAAAAAATTTATTATTATAAAAAAAATAATAGCAAATGGTTCAAACTCTAAAAAGTGAATATTTTCTTTTAATTTTTTATTTTTTTGAAAAATTTTTAAAATGATAAATATAGTATAAATATAATTTAAAAATCTGGATAAAATATATAAAATAGTTGTGTCGTTTTTCACTAAAATTGGTTTAAATTTATTCTTTTTATCTAAAAATATATTTATTTTAGATCTTAAAGAATTTGCATATTGTCTATAATGTCCTTTCCAATAATAATAAGGCTGGACAACTATCATGTGGTTTTTATTTTTTTATTTTTGAATACTAAAAGCATTTATAGTTATTTAGTGAAAATTTGAAATAATTATATTGAAATGATTAAAAAAGAAACTCTAAAACAATATATATTCGCTATCTTAACTACTAGTGTATTCATTATAAGCTTTGGTACCAAAATTAATATTTACTTAACTTTTTTTTTTATAATTTTATTTTTTATACTTTTATTTTTTTCATATTTTTTTTTAAAAACCAATAAATCTTTTATTCCTGATTTTTCACAAATAATTTTTATTAAAAAATATATTATTTCAATAATTGCACTATCATTTTTATATTTGATAAACATAAAAAGTCTTTTTGAAATTCCTTATTCTTGTAGTTTTATAAATCAAAATACTAATTGTAATTATTATATTTTTTATTTTTTTTTAGTTTTTGTTATATTTCTTTTTTTTTCTTACAAGTTAAAGTTCCTGACATTAGAAAAATATTTATTAAATTTGGTTTAATTATTTTTACAATTAGTCTAGTGAATTTACTTATCTTTTACTTAAAAGACTCTAATGTTATCAATTTTAATTATTTTATTAAATTTGAAGGCAATTATAATTTTTATTGGCAATTCATTCCTTTTGCTTTAGAGGGGTTAAGGAATTTCGAAATTCTACCATTTATTTTAGCATATATATCTGCAATTTCTCTATTTAAATCTCATAATAGAAAATATGAAAAATATATTTACCTTTTTTTTTTATCAATATTTTTAACTTTTTCTAAGAATGCATGGATTTCGACTTTTTTCATTACTCTCATAACGCTGACCAATAGTAAAAAAAATATAAATATTATTAAAAATTGTATAATTTTTACTGCAATAATAATTTCATTAATATTTATATATCAAAATATAATGATTAAAAAATTTCATACGAATATTTTTTCATACACGATTATTAAAATGTTACCTTTTTTAAAAATTAATGATAAATTATTTGATAAAGATTATTGGTATAATTTCGAAAAAACTTACGGACTTAATAGTTTTAAAAATAAAGAAGAACATCTAAGCTATTTATTTAACTCTACTCCAAATAGAATTGTAACATACAAAAAAACTATAAAAAGTATATTAGAAAAACCAATTCTTGGTCATGGTTTTAATTCATCTATAGAAATAGAAAATATTTTAAAAAAAAAAATACATACAGATAATTACGAAAGTAATTTTCTAACAGTATTAATAGAGGTTGGATTTGTAGGTTTTTTAATTTATTCATATATATTTATTTATTCATTAAAAATAATTAAAATACAGAAAGAATTTTATAGTTCATTGATTTTTGGTATATTAATTTTATTATTATTTAATTCTTATCAGAGAAATATATTTATTTTTTATTTATTAGCTTTTATATTTTCTAATATTATATCCACTTCTAAAATAAATAGATTTGATAATAAATCGTAAAAACAAAATTATTATTGCTATGAATAAATTTAATAAACCGACTATTAAAATAAATTCAAAGTAAATAGTAGAATCTAATTTTGCATAATTAAGGAAAATAGAAGTTAAAAGTTCTCTTATACCAAAACCTGAAAAAAAAAGGGGAACAGAATTAGCTAAAGAAATTAATGAGTAATAAAATAAGCTATAAATATTTATTAAATTTTTATAATTGAACAAACAAAAAATATATAAATTAGTAAAATATATAATTTGAATCAATAAACTTAATAGAAAAATACCTATTAATTTTTTTGGATTCTTTAATACCTTATCTCTTAAAAAAAATTCATAATAATTTATATAAGGAATTTTTTTTATTAAAAAAATATTATTTATTAAATAATAAAATAATATTAAATATATTGTTATAATACCGAATATGTATAAAAAAGAAAGTTTAATGAAATAACTTACTATAAAAATTACAATTGATAAAAAAGTTAGTAAACCAAATATTTTTTCTGTAAAGATACATTTTAATAATACATTTTTTTTAATTTTTTTATTCCATAAAAAAATTTTAAAAAGATCTCCAGAACCACTTAGAGTGGCATTATTTAGACTAAAGGTTAATAAAGAAATTTTTATACTTTGAACGAAAGTAATCTTATATATATCCCGGATTATAATCATCCATCGAATGGAAATGATTAGAATAGAAAAAATGAAGAATAATCCATAAACAAAAAGTGATTTAATATTTAAATTCTCAACAATACTAATATCAATGTGAATATTATATAACTTATAAATTATAATAAAGATTATAATAGAAAAAAAAATTTTAAAATAGTTAGCCATGAAAATTTTGTTATGTTCAGAATATTTTTATCCAAAAATAGGCGGTGTAGAAAAGCACACACAAATTATAGCAGATTATTTTATAAATAAAAATCATCATGTTGAAATAGCTACATCCTCCTTAATAAAATTAAACAAAAATAGAGTAAGTACAAAACATTATATAATAAATTATTTTAATATCTCAGGAAATTTTGTAAAAGGCTATAATGGTGAAACTCATAAGTACCAATATTTTTTACTAAAAAATAAATTTGATATAATTTTTTTTAATGCAGCTCAACAATGGTCCTTTGATTTAGCATTACCAATAATTTCATCAATTAATTCAAAAAAAATACTATTCCCTTGTGGTTTCTCACGTATTAATAATATTTTATATTATCCATACTTTCTTTTATTAAAAAAAAAAATAAATTATTTTGATAAAATTATTTGTGTAAATAAAAATCTAAAAGATTATAAATTTATTAAAAAACACTATAAAAAAAAAATTTTTTTATTAAATAATGGTGCTTCTAAAATTAGTAAATTTACCAATTTAGAAAATTTTAAAAAAAAATACAAAATCTCAAAAAATGAAAAGATTATAACCAATATATCAAATTTTAAATTTTATAAAGGCCAAGACAGAGCTATAAGCATATTTAGAAAGTTAAAGAATAAAGATTTGGTACTTGTTTTAATAGGCAATAATCATAACTCAATATTTTTATTATATATTATCTTGATGAAATTTTTTTTAAAATACTTCTATAATAAAAAAGTTATTATAATTTTAAATAAAAAATACAGTCTAAGCCAAGAAATATTAAATATTTCAGATATATTCCTATTCACTTCTAGATTGGAGTATGATCCATTGGTTATTTACGAGGCAATAATAGCCAAGAAAAAAATTATATCATATAATGTTGGTAATATAAAAAATATCTTAAAATATAACAAAAATTCTTTTATTACGAATGATATGGAACTAATTATAAAAAATTTTAATAAAATTTTATTTATGAAATATTATTATTTTAATTCTAGTAAATTTTTATGGAACAATATTTTGAAAAAATATCATAATATTTTTTTAAAGGCTTAACTTTTTAATATCTGATAATACCATTTCTTTAACTAAAGTTTTAAAAGAAATCTTTGGAGACCATTTAATAATTTTTCTTGCTTTAGAAAAATCCCCTAAAAGATTATTCACTTCTAGCGGTCTAAAGTACTTTGGGTCAATTTTAACCAATGTCTTCCCGCTTGCTAAATCAATTCCCAGCTCTTTAACTCCTTTTCCTTTCCATGTAATTTTTATATCAATATTTCTAAATGCCTCCTCTACAAATTGTCTAACAGTATTAGATTTTCCAGTAGCTATGACATAATCACCTGGTACTCTGTGATTTAGGATTTCCCACATACTTTCCACATATTCTTTTGCATGACCCCAGTCTCTTTTTGCTTCTATATTCCCTAGATAAAGACAATCCTGTATACCCTTCTTTATTTTTGCGACGGCCAACGTAATTTTTCTAGTGACAAATGTTTCTCCTCTTCTTGGACTTTCGTGATTAAACAAAATTCCGTTTGATGCATGTATATTATAAGCATCTCTGTAGTTCCTTGTAATCCAATAGGCATATAATTTAGCTGCAGCATAAGGACTTTGTGGAATAAAATTTGTTAACTCATTCTGTGGCGTCTTTGAGTTTTTTCCGAATAATTCTGAAGTTGATGCTTGATAAAATTTACATTTTGATAATTTTAAAATTCTTATTGCTTCTAATAATCTTAAAGGTCCTAAAGCATCAACATTAGCGGTATATTCAGGCGTTTCAAAACTTACCCCAACGTGCGATTGTGCTGCTAAATTATATATTTCATCAGGTTTAATGATACTTAACAATCGTAAAATATTTAAAGAGTCTGTTAAATCACCATAATGAATAATTAAACGTTTATTTTTTTTTTGAGGTTCTAAATATAAATGATCAATTCTTTCAGTGTTAATAGTTGAGCTTCTTCTTTTAATTCCATGAACTATATAATTTTTTTTTAATAGAAATTCTGCCAAATAGGAACCGTCTTGACCTGTGAGACCTGTAATAAATGCAATTTTCATATTGATTTCATATTAACACTAAAATTTGATCTTTAAAAGAAGGATTAACATTTTTATACCATTAAAAATTGAAGTTGTTGGCTTCCAACCACTAATACTTTGATAAAGATTAGAGTCACCCTTAAAATTTCTTAGATCAGTCATTAATATTTTTTTTTTACAATTATATAAAATTTTACTTTTGCTAAAACTTTTAAATTCTTTTTTTAAAATAATTTTAACAATAATAATAATTTGTTTAATAGAATATGATTTATTAGCAGTTATATTATATAAGTTATTAAAGTACTTTTTATTCAATTTAAAAACTTTAATAAATGCATCAACGCAATCGTTAACATGCAAATAATCTCTTAATAAATTACCAGATGTATCAATATAAATATTTTTGTTATTTAATAATTTAAAAATTAAATCAGATAAGAATCCTCTTTTAGTTTTAGAATTAAAATAATTATTTCCATATATATTAGAAAGACGAAATATTAAAAAATTAATTTTATTTTTTTTACAAAAAATAGAAATATATTTTTCGCATAAAATTTTATTATAGTCATAATTTGATAATGGAAAAACAATAGATTTTTCACTAAAAATATTTGTATTACTCCCATAAACAGAGACTGAGCTTGAAAAAATGAATAATGAATTTGGTCGTAGAATATTTAAAATTATTTTTATAGGATTTAGATTCAACTCTTTATCAATTCTAGGATTATTATTAGAAAAAATAAAATTATTTTGATAATTAAAATGAAAAAAAAAATCAACTTTGGACAATTCTTTTTTATACTTAATAAGATTCTTAAAATTATATCCTGCTCTTATATATTTATAAGTTTTTAAAGATTTATTTTTTTTTTTCTTTCTTGAAATTAAATAAATTTTTTTGAAGTTATTATGATTAATGTTTTTTAAAAAATTTGACCCAATAAATCCTGTATAACCAGTAATAGCTATAATGGGTTTTTTATTATATAGCATTTAAATTTTTATTAATAATTCTTTATAATAATAAAAACATTTTTGGAAAGTTTTATATAGTTCATTGATAACATAAAAAAAAAATTTTATAATATTTTTTTCATATTGAAAAAATAATTGGCAATTTTTTAAAAAAGGAAAAAAAAATATATTCTTGGGAATATAAGATTTATTAATTAATAAATGTTTTTTTAAGTAATCTTTCCAAGAGCCATAATTGTTTACGTATAAATTAGTGTAAGAATTTCCAGTAATTTTTTTAATATTACTCAAGAAAGCTACTTCTTTTACTAATATTTCATCACCTCCAACTACATTTCTAAAAAGACTAGTTTTGCTTAATATAGAAGATCTAAAAACTCCGTAAACTTGATAATTAAATTTTATATTTGAAAAATATTTTAAAATACTAAAAAAATTTCTATTTTTTTTTTCATTATCAACATTTATTAATTTTAAATTTATTTTGGAATTAATAAAAAAATTACTAAAGCAGAGCCCAACATCTTTATTATTTTCCATATATACAATTGAATCTTTGATAAAATTTTTAGATCTTAGATCATGACCAGAATTCCAAAAAAAATATTTTGAATTAGACATTTTAAAAACTTTATTAAAATTACTAAAAGATGACATTTTTTTTTTATTTTGAAAAATATGGAATCTTTTATCATTTTTAATAATTTTTTTGCATATGTAGGACGTATTATCATTAGAACTATTATTTAAAATGATAAACCTAGTATTCTTAAATGTTTGATTTTTTAAACTTTTTAAAGTTTTCTTTATATTTGTACTTTCGTTAAATAAAGGAATTCCTACGTCTATAATAGAAAATTTTTTTAGTTTTTTAATTTTTTTAACCATCCATCTGGCCAATGTGAGATATTTTTAAAAACTTTAGATTCATTAAATAAATTAATTGGTTGTATTTTTTTAAATTTATTATTTTCAAGCAAAAATTCATTAATTGCTTTTAAGGGTCCATAATTTTTTTGATATTTAATTCTTCTAGGAGCAAATTTCATAACATCTATAATTCCATCTGTTACTATAATATATGACCCTTTTTTAATTATTTCTGAATATAAGTTAAGTTCTTTGAAAACGTGATGATATGAATGGTTCGAGTCTAATATAATTATTACCTTTTTACCATCTAATCTTCTTTTTAATTTTCTAATCAAATCCTTATTAGTCGAATCACTTTCAATAAGTTCAAAATATTTTTTTAAAAAATTTTTTTTAAGTTTATCTAAATTTTTTTTTTTAAATTCTTTCTCAATACCAATAACCTTTCCTTTATTTAAAATCTTTAATAATGAAGCATAAAATATTATAGAACCTCCGTGAGCAACTCCAGTTTCAACAACATAATCAGGCCTTTCTTTAAAAATTAGTTCTTGAATATTAATTATATCATCCGGCAATTGTATTATTGGAAATCCTAACCAAGTAAACCTATAAGTATATTTTTGATTCCAAATGTACTCTAACCAAAAATTTGATATTATTTTAAAAGCTTTTGAAGAATATAAGTTAAAAAAATTACTTTTATTCTCTCTAAAAACTGTAATTTTTTTGATGTCTGAATTTATTAAGAATTTCATATATAAAGATAAACAAATATAATAATTATATTTAATGTACAGAAAATCTAACTTAGATCTTATAAAAAAAACCTTTTTAAACAAAAAAATACTTATAACAGGTAATACTGGCTTTAAGGGCGTGTGGTTATCAAAATTCTTAGAACAGTATACATCTAAAATATATGGAATTTCTTATAATCAAAATTTTAAAAACGATAAATTATTTAATAAAATAAAAAAATATTTAGCAGTTAAAAATTATAATATTAATATATGTGATCCAAAAAAATTAAACTTAGTAGTTAAAAATATACAGCCAGATTATCTTATCCATTTTGCCGCACAATCTCTAGTTTTGAAATCTTGGTCTAAGCCAAATCTTAATTTTGACAATAATGTCATAGGATCAATTAATATAATTAAAAGTATAAAAAAAATTCAAAGTATTAAAAAAGTATTCTTAGTTACAACGGACAAAGTGTATTTAAATGAAACAAAAAATAAAAAATTTGAAGAAAGCGATCCTCTTGGAGGAAATGACCCTTACAGTCTTAGCAAAACAATATCTGATTTAATATTTCAATATTATATTAGATTTATAATTAAAAAAAAAATAGATTTCTATATAATTAGGTCGGGAAATATTTATGGCGGTGGAGATTTTGCCGAAAATAGATTAATTCCTGATTACTACAAATCTAAAAAAAAATTTATAATTAGAAATTATAAAAGTACCAGACCATATCAATTTATATTAGATGTAATATTTTCATACTTACTGATTATGACAAAAAAAATAAAAAATCCTTTAATAAACGTTGGACCGGATAATAGTTTGAATACTCTTAAAATTATAAAAAAATTTAACTCAATTCATAAAAAAAAGAAAATTTTAGCTGTAAAAAAAAGAAAAACAAATTTAGAAAAAAAATTTCTTTCATTATCAACTTCAAAATTTAAAAAGCTGTTTAAATGGAAATCACAAATTAAATTATCAGAAACTATAAAAATGACAGATAAAATTTATTCGAACTTTTATCGATCAGGAAAATATGTAAACTCTATTATGAAAAAACAAATTCAAGTTTATATTAATAAACAATAATGATCTCAAAAAAATGTAGTTTTTGTAATACTATTTTAAAAAATACTTTTGTTAATTTTGGAAAATTACCGATTGCAAATAAATATATAAAAGGTAAAAATCCAATTTTTAAAAAATATAATCTCAAAATTAAAGTTTGTCATAAATGTTTTTT
>Ga0136644_10003376_pt1 | contig 11962 bp, 3 predicted proteins | sample C_130820_EF_Meta_FD_94780 | JGI IMG/M metagenome (GOLD analysis project Ga0136644, IMG submission 94780) | Freshwater microbial communities from Lake Croche, Canada to study carbon cycling - C_130820_EF_MetaG (v2) (version 2) | ecosystem: Environmental > Aquatic > Freshwater > Lake | place: Lake... | reverse complement strand
TTTCGCGATTGTAATATTAGGGTTGAATGTTAAATCTCACAAACAAATGTTTTATGATGGATATTACGTTCACGATGATAATATCAAAAATGATAAACATGAACGATGGGTTCCTGGTGGTGTAAGAAAAGAAACACCAGAAGGTATTGCAACTATTGTTTTTATTTTCTTCATTGGCTTAATATTATTAACATTCGTAATGAAATATTTATCTTCTAGCTGGGGGGCAATGTTTGATTTTATACCGAATTATGCTTTTAATGTTATTACGCTTTCTCTCTCCCTGGTATTGTGGATATTGTTTAAGATATTTGAAAATTTGAGTGGATCATTAAATGCAGCACAAGCTGCTGGAGAAACAAGTTCATTCATTTTCAAAGATTTTGAAGCAAGTATGATACCAAATTATGGGTTGTTATTTTCAATGATTGGTATTACAGTTTATATTTTGTATTCAGCAGCATATGACCCATATTCATTGACTAAAAATACTTATGCCTATGTTTTACTTGTATTAATACCAATACTATTCGCATTTTCGTATGCTGTACCCATTATAAGTGCAGATAATGGAAGTGGATATGGTAAAATAGCAGGAATAATTACAGGAGTTGTCATGATTTTTGCAATAATATATTTTTACATAAATATGAATTCGGTTGCGTTTGAAGCAACGACATATTTATCTGCTTTTTTAATTTTATTGATTGTATTAGTCGGACTTGCTTTATTTACATATATGTTGGGGAATTACTTAAAATCATTTACTGGATGGCCAGGATTTATAGTTTATTTTATATTGTACATTCCTTGTTTACTTATTGATTTCTCAAAATATATATTGAAAGAATTTCAAATGACATCCAAAGTGATTTATGTTTTGTTTTTCATAGAAATACTATTAATATTATTTTATGTTTATGTTCCGAAAGTTGTGAATACTGTAGATAAAAAAGATGGTATAGTTTTATTAGAAAATGGAGCATTTTTAGATATTCCAAAATCTATTGGTTCTAGTAAATTATTACAAATATCCAAAGATAAGTTGGAAAATACCAATCAACCTATTGTTTATCAGACCAATTTTGCATTAAGTATGTGGGTTTATCTCAATATTCAACCAACTAATTTTAGTAGCTATACTCACGAAATGCCAATTTTCAATTTTGGAAATGGAAAGCCTAAGATAGTTTACCATAATAATATTACAGATGATATCCACAAAAATAAATATATTTTTTATTTTACAGACGTAACCACTAGTGAAAACTTTTATGAAATAACCCTACCCAATCAAAAATGGAATAATTTTGTTTTTAATTATAAATCAACACAGGTAGATTTGTTTATTAATGGAGAATTGGTAAAAGTATTTAAATTTACAGATAATCGTCCAATTTATAAAGCAAGTGATGGTATCATGATTGGACAAGAGAATGGTTTAGATGGTGCTATTTGTAATGTAAGATATTATCCTGATAATTTATCTCTATCACATATTACGTCAACTTACAACTTATTAATGTATAAAAATCCACCTGTCTTAATATAGTTTAGATTATAGAAACAAATAGGCGATGTTCCCTTCTTTGTAATTATTTTGTGAGTATTAAATATATAGATAATGAATTCACTTGTTATAATTTTAGGAATCGTGGTAGTGTTTTTTATTTACCTACTTTTCAAATATTTAACGAATACTGCGACCACTATGAGTCCAAGTGCTGATTTTACAAAAGCCATCCCATCTATTACTGGTGATACATTAACTGGTGCCACAAATTTAAGTTACGCTCATGGAATATGGTTGTATGTTCAGAATTGGGACCCATCTGCAGAGAAAACAATTTTTTACAGACCACATAACATCAAACTTTATTTAGACCAAAGTACACCTACGTTGAAATGTGATATTTGGTTGGCTTCTGATTCAAAACAAACGATTACAATTACCAATACTTTCCCATTACAAAAATGGGTATACATTATTATTAGTGTAGATAATCAATTTGTGGATTGCTATTTGGATGGAAAATTGGTGATTTCTCAGCAAATACCTCCTCCTTTGCAGCCAAAGGACTCTACTACCTCACCATTATATTTAGGAAATTCAGGAACACCTAATTTTAAAGCTGGAGTATCAAATGTTTCAATTGGTTCAGGTTGGAGTGCAAATGCTTTAATATTTACTAGGTGGACAACACCAGTTGACCCTCAAATGGCTTGGGATTGGTACATGAAGGGTAATGGTAAGAGCAAGTTCGCTAGCTTGTTTGGTTCATATGGAATTAATTATAGTGTATTAAAGGATAATATTACAATTGTCAATAACCAACCACTCTTCTAGAAGAAACAATAGTTTATGTTAACCATCTTCTTCAAATTTTAGAGAACAATAACAAAATAAAAAGTAATTTTTAGAATGGTTATATATTATATATAGTATATATAACTATAAAATGAATATTCCCAACGTATCTGCTCCCGATATTAAAATGCCAGAGTCAGTTCAACAAGCAACAGAAAGTCTTGGAAATAGCATAAACGATATGAAATCTAGTGTAAATGGAAGTCTAGCGGATTTTTCTAACCAGGCTACTGCGGGTGTAGGGGCGTCAGCGGCTTTTTTACAATCTAATACTATTGTTGCCAAATTTGCATTTATAATACTAGTGATAGTAGGTTTTTTATTTCTAATGAATTTAGGAGTTATAATTTTAGGTTATTTTTTAAATCCATCAGATAGTCCTTTTATAATCAAAGGTTTAATTTCTGGTCAAACAGGCAATACATTTACACAAGACCCTACTACAGCTGACAAATCTAAGATTATTAAGTTATCTAATAATGAGCGAACAGGTATGGAATTCACATGGTCGGTTTGGCTTTTTATTAATGATTTAGGTAATACATCCAAGCATCAATTTATATTTAATAAAGGTGACTTAAATTTTGACCCAGCAACGAACATTACTAGTGTAAATAATGGTCCTGGTTTGTACATAGTTCCTAGAACTAACGGTAACTGTACATTAAAGGTAATTATGAATACAGCAAGTGCTGATGATAGTAAGAGTAGTATAAGTATAGATTCTATCCCAGTTCGTAAATGGGTAAATGTAATTATCCGTTTAGAGAACACCATGTTGGATATTTACATTAATGGTACAATTTCAGGACGTTTAAATTTACCTTTAGTACCAAAGCAAAATTATAATGATATTAATGTTTGCCAAGGTGGTGGATTTAATGGAAATTTATCCGATTTGAGATATTTTAATCATGCATTAAGTATAATAGAAATAAATAACATTGTCTATTGGGGACCAAATACAAGTCCAAGTGCAAATAGTGTAAATGCTGTAAAATCTGGAGCCTACAATTATTTGTCTTCGGTATGGTATTCCAAGAAATTATAAACTTGAGATATTTATAGCTATATAATGTAAAGTCACATTATATAACTATGTCTGGAACAACAACGAATATTTCATTACAAGTTTTATGCGACCAAAGACAGAAACAGATGTTATTCAATAATCCGCAGGCTAGATTTACACCTGTAAGTCCTTATGGTGGAGCATTTACAAAATATCAATTGGACATGCGTAGAAAGGCAGAAATTTTGAAATATAACAATACAAATAGTAGTACAAAAACAAATAATTTAACAAAAAACCAAAAACTTTCTCAAACATTAAGTGGTCGTTCTCAAAGTCAAGGATTTCAAAATATAGTTATAACTACATTAGATGCGAATGGTATTTACAATACAGTAACTGTGAAATACCCTGATAAATTGTTGATTACAAAATCAACATCTTTAGACCCAACTGCTGTAAAAATAACGGGATATCAGGGATATTTTACCTATACAATTATACCGAACGGCAGGATTGTAAATTGCGCAGCGGATAGATTAATTCCAACTCCTACATCATCTTGTGGTATTCCAGGTCCAATAGTAAGTTTAATAGATGATGAAACAGTTCCACTTTATCATTTTACAAACACGACTATTAATAATGCAGCTTATAGTCAATCTCAGGTTTCTAATACAAATCTATGGTCAATAAGTTCTTCTAATAATGTCTTGTTGTCTACTAACATTTCTAGTTACATTGGTTCGTTATTAATAAACCCAGCGATTGATAATAATCAATACACTTATACATTACAAATTCCTATAGGAATCTATGCAATGAATTCATCTGGACAAAATGGTTCAGCTACCTTTACAATTAATGGAATATATTTGGATGTGAAATATAGTGGTAATACTCTTTCAGAGTCAAAGACAATTTCAATTGCGAATTACTCTTCCAATGAACCGATAACTGTAAATTATAGTGAATTATCTAGTAGTTTAAATGGATTTAATTATTTTGCATATGTAGATACAATTAATGTTTCCAATGTAGTTTTAACTACAAATCCTGGTTACGTATATGATTTTTACTTAACTCTAAATATTGATAGTGTAAAGTCAGTTTATACCTCTGGTTTTGTAAACAATATCATGTGTGCAAATTATGCGAACTCTATTCTATCTTCTAAGATAGCATTAATCAATGTTCCACTACTTCCTCCCACAAATTTATCTGTAACAAAAGTGAGAGATACAAGCATTGATGTTTCTTTTTCAGCACCTTTTAATACATTAAACCCTGTAATTGGATATACAGCCTCTGCAAATGGCTCAGGTAGTGGAATAGCAAGTGCTTCGGCAAATGGAATAACTATTACTGGATTAACATCTAGTACAACTTATAATTACTTATCTGTAACCGCAGTCTATAACAATGGAACATCAACATCTACTGGAGTTGTAAGTGGTACTACATTAGGTTTTAATCCAACTAATTATTCATTAGTAAACGATAATACATCTGCAACTTCACTAACAGTAAATTTTATAATCGGAAGTAATCCAAATATTGCAAGTTATTATGTGATAGCAATTCCTGACCCTAGCTCAAATAATCAGCAAATTACAAAAACAACATTTGTAAATAATGTATTTGTTTCTTCTGGACCAATCACTATAACTGGACTTAGCTCGGGAACAAAATATGATTTACTATTATCTCAATATCTAAAAAATGGAAGATTTGGAATACCAACAAATGATATTTCAGGTACAACGTTATCTCCTCCACCTACTGGATTATCTATAGCGGATATTAGTTATACCTATTTTGATTTAAATTATATTCGTCCAACGGGTTCCGCACCAAAAGGTTATACTATAGTATCTACATCTTCAACAGGATTACCAGTGATTACTGATTTATCTAATATATCTTTCCCTCCAAACCCAATACGAATAAATGGCTTATTAACAGGAGTAACTTATACAATAGTAATGACAGCTATTTATAATAGTGTGATTACAACGTTTAATGCTACTAGCACAAGTATTTCACAAAAAACATATTCTAGTTCTGTCACGAATTTATTTGCAACATCTATTACAGATGTTAGTTTTTATTTGAATTATACATTAGCTCCAGGCACAGCTCCGAATAGTTACACAGTAACAATTGTACCAGCGAATGGCGGAACATCAATTATAAAGAGTAATCTTACAATACTTTCAAACCCATATGCAATAACAGGTTTAATTTCAGGTACTACTTATAATGTAACCATATCATCTTTATATCCTGCTGCAACAGTAACATCATCTACATTAATCGTTAATACAATAGGTTCTAAGTCTTCATCACTAGTTATTAAAAATCAAGATACTACATCCTTTTATGTAACATTTACAGTACCATCAGGTAATTTACCACAAGGATATTTTGTTACTGCTATACCAACAACTACAGATAATTCTCAAGTCACAGTAGTTAGTCAAACTTATGCCACAATACCATCTAGTGGAATACCAGTTACTGGATTAATATCAGGAACAACATATACGGTTAAGGTTACTAGTATTTATGTAAGTGGAAATGAAGATTCTGAACCAGTGAATGGATCTACATTAGCAAATCCACCTACCAATTTACAATTAGTGAATCAAACCTATAGTACTTTATCAATAAGTTTCAATGCACCAATCGGAACCCATCCTATAGGTTACAATACAACAGCAACACCATCTACTAGAAATGGATTAGCAGTTTCTATTTTTGATGTTTCTCAGAACCCTATATTGATTACTGGTTTATCCTCAGGTACACAGTATAGTGTAGTTATATCATCTATTTATGATATTGGAACGTATGATTCTAACCCATTTGTTACTTATACTTATAGTAGTCCTGCAATAATATCAGGAATCAATACAAATTTAATAACTGACCCAAGTACAAATGCAATTACAGTTTACATTTCGCCACCACAAAGTGGTACTCTACCAAATAGTTATCAGTTGATTGCAAATCCTGAATCAAGACGAAATTCCCAAGTACAGTCAACATTATCTATAGCTTCTCCTTTAAATACAGTAACTTCCTATGTTATGAAAGGATTAATATCGGGAACGGTTTATGATGTAAGTTTAGTAGCGTTTTTTGACACAGGTAGTCAAACATCAACTACAACTATTTCTGGAACTACATTAGCGAATCCACCTACAATAAATTCTGTAACTAACCCAACTACAAATTCATTAACTGTGAATTTTTCAGCACCATCTATTGGTAGTCTTCCTATAAATTATACTGTAGTTGCCACGCCAGAGTTTTATGATGATAATCAACAAATAGTAACAGTTTCAGGAATTACAAATAATTTAACAAGTTATTTAATTGGTAATTTAATATCAGCAACAACTTATGACATTAGTATGATAGCTGTTTATGATACAGGAAATTTTGTTTCTACTGGTAGCTTTACTGGAACAACAACTTCTAACCCACCTACATCTATTATTGTAACTGGAACAACATCATCCACCATTGACTTAAGCTATAATGCACCTATTGGTAGTATTCCTATAGGTTACTATGGCATTGCAAAACCAAGAACAACTTCTGTTGGTCAAACAACTGTTACAACAGCTCAAACTACTTCCAACCAACTTAGAATTTCAGGGTTGTTTGCTGGTACGACATATGATATCAGTATGGTTGCAGTTTACAGTGTTGGCAAGCAAACATCCACCACACCTGTTTCTGGTAACACACTATTTTCTCCACCTACAATTAATGTTCTTAATAAATATTCTACAGATGCAAGTACAAATGCAATAACTGTTTATTTCACACCACCTTCTGGAACGTCTCCAACATCATACAATGCTACTGCTGTTCCAGATTATACAAACAATTTGCAATCCATAGTAAATGTTAATGGTCTAAGTAATTCAATCACATCATTTGTGATTGGGAATCTTGTGTCAGGAACAGCATATGATATTAGTATGTCTGCCGTATATGCAACAGGTTACGCAGGTTCTAACGTAATAACAGGAACTACATTATTTAATGCTGCAACATTTTGAAAGCATGAAGCATAAAGGTGTAAATTAGATTTTTATACATCTAATTTAGAAAAAATGAATTATACCGATATATATAATGCCAGTTACAGATATAAGTTATAACTATATTACAGTTTCATTTAATTCTCCATTGGGTAGTCCACCCATAGGATATTATGGAACAGCTACACCAAGTACATTTGATAATAAGCAGACTGTGTTAATTACATCTACTCAGAAAACAAATACACCTATAACTTTTACTGGATTAATTTCTGGTAGTACCTATACTTTTACAATTACTTCAATATATAGCTTAGGAAACACTGTATCAACTGGAATAACTGCGAATACATCATCCGCTCCACCTACTAGATTATCCGTGACAAATCCAAATGTAAATTCTTTAACTGTAGGATTTACACCACCTTTAGGTAGTACACCACTAGGATATTATGTTACAGCTGTTCCTTTAACAACTGATAACGGGCAAACAACTGTTATTACTAGTCAAACTACGTCAACATTAATAGTAATTTCAAGTCTTATTTCTGGTACAACATACAATATTTATGTTAGCTCCGTTTATGATACTGGAGATGTCATATCTGCAGTTGCTCAAGGTTCTACATTATCTAGTCCTCCTAGTAATCTAATTATAACTGATTTATGCTACAATTATTTGAAAGTTGGATATTCTATATCATCTGGTAGTACAGCTTTAGGTTATTTTGCCACTGCAACTTCTAGAACATCAGGTATTTCAACAAGTAGTAGCACATCTTTCTCAAATCCACTAACAATTAATAATCTAGTATCTGGAACAACATATAATGTTTTTGTAAGTGCATCTTATAGTAACACAAGTGCATCTTCTACATTTATAACAGTAAGTACACCATCTAATCCACCAACAATAACAGGGATAACTGACACAAGTTACAATTATTTAACTGTTTCATTTACAGAGCCTGCTGGTAATACACCTAATTCTTTTTATGCGTCAGCTGTTCCTGTAAGAACAGATAATAATCAACAAACTATAATAAGTAATTCAATAACTAGTATTTCTCCAATAACTATTTATGGTTTAATTTCGGGTTCTACCTATTATGTAACAGTAAGTGCTGTTTATAATAACGGAACAGTAACATCAACAAATGTTTCAGGGAATACAACTTCAACTTACGCTACTAGTTTAATACTTTCCAATCCAACTATATATTCGTTAACCGTAGGATTTACGCCACCAATTTGTAGTCCTCCATTAGGATATTTTGCTACAGCTACTCCATTAGAGACGGATAATTATCAATCTATTGTAACAACAAGTATTACGACATCTACTTTGATACCAATAACAAATTTGATTTCAGGTACAATTTATAATGTATCTGTAACAGCAGTTTATGATACAGGAAATGTAATTTCTAGCAGTACTGTTCAGGGTGTTACTGTTTCAAATCCACCAACCAGTGTTACAACAACTAGTTTATTAACAAATTCAATTTCAATTGCTTATCTGGCGCCCGTAGGAAATACACCTAAATCCTATTATGCAATTGCCACTCCTAATTCTACAAATAACGGTCAGGTAATTGTAAGCACAATAGGAACACCAACCAATAATTTATATTTAACTATACCAGGATTAATATCAGGTACAAACTATACTATTGTAGCTTATTCTCGTTATAGTAATGGAGATGTTTCGGCGAATAGTATTATTGCAGGAACCGCATCCTATCCACCAACTGGATTAACGTTTGTTGTAGCTACTGTAAGTTCAATCACAATTAGTTTTACACCACCAATTGGTTCAACACCAGCTAGTTATTTAGCGACAACATCATTAGGTGGTAGTGGAACAGCAATTTCATCCGCAACGCAAATTACAATTACTGGATTATCACCAAATACGAGTTATCCAGGAATAACTATTACTGCAGTTTATAGTAGTGGTAACGCAGTTTCAACAAGTATAACTGCATCTACAATTGGATTACCTCCAACGAACTTATCGGTTATTGATGTGAGTGTAAATTATCTTACTGTAAGTTTCACACCCACTAGCGGTTCTTTACCAAATAGTTATACAGCTACTACAAATCAGGGTGGAGCAGGAACTGCATCTTCGTTAGCAACAACGATTACAATTTTTGGATTAACTCCAAATACATATTATACAGGAATAGCAGTTACGTCAGTTTATAGTGGTGGAATAGTAGCTTCTAATGGTATTAATTATTATACTCTAGGTTACGGAGCAACAAATCTATTGACAGTATCTCATATAAATTCAATAGATGTAAGTTTTACTGCACCACTACAACAAAACGCGCCATTAGGATATTTTGCTCGTGCTGTTCCACAAACAACAGAGAATGGTCAGACAACGATAATCTATCCAGTAAATATTTCTACAACAAATATACCCACATCTAACAGTAGTATACCATTGACAATACCAGGATTAACATCTGGTACTATTTATACAATTACTTTAAATTCGGTATATATTTCTGGTAATGTTGCCTCACCAAATATAACTGGAAAAACACTATCCTATGCACCAACAATTACTTCTGTAACTGGTAGTAACAATGCATTAACCATAAATTTTACACCACCTTCTACGGCAACACCTGTTATTGGATACATATCTACTGCTACTCCAGATACTTACCATAGTATGAACGGTCAAATGATTGTATCTACGCCTATACAAGCACCAACTTCAGCATTCTCTACCAATATTATTAATATTACAGGTTTAATATCTGGTAGTAAATATGATATAGTAGTGACAGCTGTTTATAACACCACAAATTCATTATTAAATGCAACTTCTACGGATGTTTCAGGAACTACATTATCAAGTAGTCCCACGATTACACAAGTAAATCAATATCCTGTGGATTTAAGCACAAACTCTATAACTGTTTATTTTTCAGCACCTGTCGGATATAGCTTACCAATAAGCTATAATGCTACTGCTGTTCCAGAAACAACAAACAATACTCAAACTACTGTGAATGTAACTGGTATTTTAAAAAATGCTACCTCCGTCATAATAGGCAATCTAGTTTCTGGAACAGCATATGATATTAGTATGGCAACTGTTTATGATGTTGGAAACGTATCATCAGCTAGTTACTTAGGAGCTATAACGCAATCTAATCCACCAACAAACATAGTTATTAATACAAATGCGTTTACTGACCCAAGTACAAATTCTTTAACAGTTTATTACACTGCACCTATTGGAAGTCTTCCAATAAGTTATTCTATATTAGCAACTCCTGAACAAACAGATAACACACAACAAATTGTAAATGTAACCAATATATCCAGAACATCTAGGTCCTACATCGTTGGAAATTTAATATCGGGAACTACATACGATGTAAACGTTATAAGTGTATATAATACTGGTAGTTTAAGCTCTACTGCAATAGTAAAAGGAAATACATTAATAAACCCACCAACATTAGTTTCTATTAATAGTGTTGTAACAGATATAAGTACAAATGCATTAACGATTTATTTTGCACCACCTATTGGTTCTCTTCCTCTAAGCTATTCTGCTACAGCAAAGCCACAGCAAACTGATAACACACAGACAACTGTTAATATTACAGGAATTCGTCGTGATTCTACCTTCTATCAATTTACGGGTTTGGTTTCAGGAACAACTTATGATATTAGTATGTCCGCTGTTTATGATATAAGCACAAATTCCACAACTAATTTTTTATCAGGTAACACCATAATTACTCCTCCAAGACTAGTTGCTATTAATAGTCAAGCAATAGATGTTAGTACAAACGCATTAACTGTTTATTTTACACCACCAATTGGCTCATTGCCATTGAGTTATTCTGCGACTGCTAAACCAGAGCAAACGGATAATACTCAAACAACTGTAAACATTACAGGAATTACACGTGGCGCAACATCGTATCAATTTACTGGTTTGGTCTCAGGTACAACCTACGATATTAGTTTATCCGCTGTCTATGATATTAGCACGAATTCAACAACTAATTTTTTAAGAGGAAACACAACTATAAATCCGCCTACACTTTTGGCATTAAACAGTACAACTGGTGATGCTAGTACAAATGCAATAACTGTTTATTTTAATCCTCCAGTAGGTTCTTTACCTTTGAGCTATTCTGCTACTGCAAAACCAGAACAAACTGATAATACCCAGACAACCATAAATGTGACAGGTATTACTCGTGGTGCGGTATCCTATCAATTTACTGGGTTGGTTTCAGGATCAACATACGATATTAGTTTATCATCAGTATATGATATTAGTACGAATTCTACAACTAATTTTCTTAGTGGAAATACATTATCAACATCACCAACTATAACTGGAATAAATAGTACTGCTGGTGACGCAAGCACAAATGCAATAAAAGTATATTTTACTCCGCCAATAGGTAGTAGACCAATAAGTTATTTGGCTACTGTAACTCCTGAAACCTTTTATAATAATCAAACGTCGAAAAGAAT
>Ga0136644_10003373_pt1 | contig 11973 bp, 12 predicted proteins | sample C_130820_EF_Meta_FD_94780 | JGI IMG/M metagenome (GOLD analysis project Ga0136644, IMG submission 94780) | Freshwater microbial communities from Lake Croche, Canada to study carbon cycling - C_130820_EF_MetaG (v2) (version 2) | ecosystem: Environmental > Aquatic > Freshwater > Lake | place... | reverse complement strand
CCTGGGATGCCCTGGCGGTGTTGCTCCTCCTTGCTGGCATCAGCCAGCCGCGTCGTCGCGCCTGGCCAGGCCAGCCCATGGCGGCACACTCGGGCGCGTCCAACTGCGGTTTCTAGGTTGAAGACATGGCTGCGCCGGTGATGAGGGTCTATCCGGCCTATACCGTCGTTGCAGAGAAGTACCAGGCAATGGTTAGCCTTGGCATGGTGAACACCCGCCTCAAAGACTATTTTGATCTTTGGGTACTTGCAAAGCATGTACCGTTTGATCCCAACATCTTGCAGGAAGCCATTACTGCGACCTTCACGCGACGGGGAACCCCAATACCGCAGGAGCTGCCGCTGGGTTTGTCCGACGCATTTACGCAAGACGGCACGAAAACTCAGTAGTGGAAGGCGTTTCTCAACAAGAACAAGCTGCAGGCGCCACCGCTGGATGAATTGGTCAGCGAATTGCGCCCACTGCTATGGAGGAAGAATTTTTAGTTACCTTGCTGCGCCCAAACCCGATCTGGGACAATACGGGGTTGCGCGAAATTTCGCGAAATTATTGAAGAAAAAAATGACGGTATTTTTGACGGTATTCTTAGCTGCCACAGCCGAAAATCGGCTGTGGATACTGGCTTGTGACGCCATTCAACAATATCGCGCGCTATTGCGAGCGGATGCTGAGCTACGCGGGGTCAAAGAGCAATCAATCTGAAAAATAATCTCCTGGCTCAGTGGTGCAATTCCCACGCCATTCATCTCCAACTGAATTTCCAACTCAACTGGCTGCGCCTGACTGTAAATGCTCAGGTTCGATAGCTTGTTTTTTTCTCGTTCCATGAATCTGCTGGTTGATTGTTGGTTGCAATGCCTATAAAAATGGGCCAAGTGCATCTTGCGCCTTGGCCCCTTGCCGAACGGTTTGGCGTTCAGTCAGTCAACGTAAACCCATGGAATGCCCATGTAGTTGGCGTTGCCGTCACTGAAATTCAACTGGGCCTGCGAGCCGCCGCCCCGTGCGTACACATTGAACGCAGCGGTCACACGCAGATAAGCGCGATCCGCGCCCAGCAAGTCGGAGTAATACATGGTGCGCCATCCGTCAAACCGGTCATTCGCATTGATGTTTTGGCTGCCCATATCGAACACGTTGGTGCTGCCACCGGCCTTCCAGTTGTACTGGTAGCCTGCTGCCGAGAGGTCGATTCGGGCGCGGGCTTCTTTGGAGTCCCAAAAACCGTCATCGGCATACAGAATATAAAAGCCGTGGAACGGCACATAAATGGTGTGGGCATAGTTGCGGTTGGCCGTCGGCACGTAGCTGAACCACCAGTCCATGTAGAAGGTGAATTCGGCGGCACCCGTACCGAAGATGCCGGAGCCACCACCACTGGCCGAGTCCCACAAATCGATGTTGCCTGGGTTGTAACCCTGCCAGACCACCGTGCCATTGGAGCCATGCAAAACGCCGTAGTAGGGGGTGAACCAACCGAGCGAGCTAGGTGCAATCAAGTGCCCCCCTGCAAGACCCGGATGTACGGCAGTGACCTGCTCTTGTGGCACGGCACTCTTGGCCAGCTCGCCTTGAATGCCCTTAACACGCTCGAGTGTGTGTACCTTATCCGCATCGCTGTCTTTGTCCAGGGTGTCTATCACCGCCACCATGTCTTTGGACAAGCTTTTTCGCAAACGTGCAATTCGTTCACGTCCACGAGCGTCAAGGTCTAACAGGGCAGCGGCCTGTCGTTTCTGCTGACTGATCACGTGCTCTCGCCTTGCTTCGACAAGCTGCTGGAGCAGTTCGTCCTGGGCGTTGAAAAGTGCTTTCATAAGAACTCCTAAGTAATGACTGGGACTTAGATGTTATTTCTTGGCAGCGGCCGAATCTGTTCGGTACCGTACAGAGAGCTGTGCGGTATCGTACAGATACGCAAGTTTTACAAATGATGATTGGTTTTCAGTGCTTTGGCTGGGGTGAACCGGTGCTCCATGCCCAAGGCCTAGGTGTCCGCATATCGGATCAATGTCGAGGTGGCCGACTTGGTAAGGTCGCCCAAGGGCGTAAAGCGCTTGGGTCTGGCAGATTGGCTGGCACAGCAGGTGAGCCAGCTAGAAAAAATGGTCGGCGTGGCGGGATTCGAACTCGCGACCCCTTGCACCCCATGCAAGTGCGCTACCAGGCTGCGCTACACGCCGACAAGCCTTTGATTCTAACCTGGTTTGGTGGCCATTTTTGACCCACCCCGTAGCTCCGCACCTGACCACGACACGTACGGCGCGAGGCAGGTCAGCGGTAAGGCTCATCTACCAAGCGTTGCGAAATCCACCACAGGTTGCCATGGCGGTCACGCACACCCGCTTGGCGGTCGCCGTAGGACATGTCTTGCAAAGGCATAACCAAGCTGGCACCGGCGGCTAATGCCTGCGCCAGTGCGCGGTCTGCATCGGCTACGTAGAGGTAAAAAGAGCCGGGCATGGCGGGGTAGTCAGTGGACGCCTCGCTCACCATGACGGTCGAAGACCCGAGCCTCACCTGGGCATTGGCGATACAACCGTCGCTGCGGTGATGGCGCAAAGCTTCTACACCGCCCAAGCCGAGTACCAGAAACGACACGAAAGCAGCAGCGTCATCCACGAAAAAATACGGGGTGACGGTGGAAAAACCAGTTGGGGTGACCATGGTCAGCAGTCTAAGGGCTGACGCGTAGCTCAGCAAGCGCCCTAGGCTGTCCAGTTAAGTGGTGGCCACGACTAGGCCACGCCGTGGGCGCTGCGCGCAGCAGTTTGGTTCGAGAAAGTTGGAAAAGAATGGTGGTAGGACGTACAAGATTCGAACTTGTGACCAACGGATTAAAAGTCCGCTGCTCTACCAACTGAGCTAACGTCCCCACACGCTGAGCGACTCGGTGCCGCTCGGCGTTGCAAAGCTTTCGATTATAGCGTGGGCGGGCTATCGGTTCTGTCGTTTGGTTCTGTCGTTGCTGAGCTTGGAGTCGTCGCCTAAGCGGCTAGCGGCATCGGCGGGCCGTGTGGCGCTGCGCGCCGCCCGTTCCCGCACATAGGCTTGCATCTTGGCGTGTTTGGCAAAGCTGGCGCCGCAACCGATCAAAATGTGCACCAGGCCCGGTACGCCGTCCAGAAAACCCAGGCGCAACAGGTAGAACTTGATAAAGCGCAGCAGCGGTGACAGCAGTAACTGTGCTGTGTGGGCGCGGCGGCCCTGGGCCAACGCGGCGTCGGCGGCCAGGCTGGAGTAACGGTTTTGCTTGGCCAAGTAGTCGGATAGCGACTCCGCAGAGTGGTGCAACAAGTCTCCCGCGAGCGTGGCGGGCGGGCTGCGGGCCAGCACTTTTTCGTGCACCCAATCGTCTGACCAACGGGCCTGGCGGCGATCGAACAGGCGCAGGCTCCAGTCTGGATAGCCCTCTCCATGACGAAGATAGCGGCCCATGAAGCGGTTGGTGCGCGCAAAGCGGTAGGCGCTCTGAGGTGGCGCACCAGCGGCAAACAGGGCTTGCAGGCTGGCTTGCAGCGCTGGGCTTAAACGCTCGTCTGCATCCAGGCACAGCACCCAGTCGTACCGCGCTTGGGTAATCGCCCATTGCTTGGTAGGGCCAAAACCCAGCCATGGCGTGGTAAGCACGCGGGCGCCGTGCTGGCTGGCCAGCGTGGGCGTGCCGTCTTGGCTGCCGGTATCGACGACCAGCACCTCGGCGCAGGCGGGCAGGGTACGCAAGGCTTCGCCCAATTGGTTCGCGGCGTCCTTAGTAATAAACACCACCGACAGCGGCAGGGTGGCGCGCGCGTTCATGGGCACGTGGCACTCGCTCGCGCCGTGCTTGCCGCAGCGGCGCCTGCCTTGGGCGGCTGGCGAGCCAGTTGATCCAATACCCAGCCCGCCGCACAGTGGCCGAAGGTGGCTGTCACGCTCACCACCGAGCCGTAACCGTGGCAGTTCAGGCTGCCGTCATTGGCATCGTCGGCGGCGCAAGCGGCTTCTGGAAGGGCTACCGGTTCGCGGCTAAAAACGCAGGCTAGGCCCAGATCCCCTTTGGGGGCAACGCCCTGTTCGCGGCGCAGGCGGCGCCGCAGGTTGGCCAACAGCGGGTCGTGGCTGGCTTGCGCCAAGTCGTCAATATCCACCCGGTGCGCCAGGCGCTTGCCGCCAGCCGCGCCGACGGTAATGAATACGGCGCCGGTGCGCAGCGCCCAGCGCGCCATGGCCAACTTGGCCGGGGTCTGGTCACAGGCGTCAATCACGGCGTCCACCCCGGCGGGTAACAGCGCGGGCCAATTGCCGGGCTCCACAAAGTCCTCTACCGCCTGCACGCGGCAAGCCGGATGGATATCGGCCATGCGTTCTTTTAATGCCAACACCTTGGCCTGCCCCAGGGTGCTGCCCAGGGCTTGAATCTGGCGGTTGATGTTGGACTCGCTCACATGATCGAGGTCGATGAGGGTGAGCGCAGCCACACCGCTGCGCGCCAAGGCCTCTACAGCCCAGGATCCCACGCCGCCGACGCCCACCACGGCGACATGGGCGGCGGCAATGCGTTGCGCACCTAAGGCACCATAAAGCCGTGCCAGACCGCCAAAACGGCGTTCGGTATCCGGAGCCGCAGCGCTTGCCGCGTGGGCCGCGGTGTCAACCAAGCTAGGCAAGAGCGGCTCTCACGCCAAGCGCCAAACTTGGTAGCGCAGCGCCAGTACCGCGCCCCCAACAATGGCAGCGGTGGCAATCAAGCTGCCCACGCTGAGCGTGGACAGGCCCGACAGCCCTTGGCCGATCGAGCAGCCCAGCGCCGTGACGCCCCCCACACCCATGAGAACCGCACCCATCAAGTGCTGCGCCAAGTCGTCCACATGCGCAAAGCCTTCCCAGCGAAAGCTATGCGAACCCAGGGCGGATACGGTGGCTCCCAGCACCACGCCCACTGCCGTGGCCACGCCCAAGCTCACTGTGTTGCTGTGGTCGCTAAATAGCATCAGCCATTCCAGCGTGTAGGCCATGGGGGCGACAAAGCTCACGCTCTCCATGCGCCCGGAACGGGTACCGAGGTAGGCTTCCTGCAAGGTGTCGGGATGCTCAGCCACATGGCCCAAATACCCGCTGAGCCACCACATCGCCACCACCACCAGGCCCACGCCTGCGCCGCCCAGCAGCTTGTCGCGTTGGCGAAAGTCGGGCGCGCGCAGTGCCCAAGCCAGTAGCAGCAGCGCCAGCGTAGCCGACAGGCCCAACCGCAGCGAGGCCGCAGGCAGACCCAGCGCCAAGGCCAATAGGGTGGCCACATCGCCTGGCGCCGCCACCGGCAACGCCACCTGATCGACAGTCGCCGCTCGCAGGACGCCAGTTAGCCCCTTTAGGGTGGCAAAGGCAGCGACGCCAGCAACCACGAACACCACCACCGATTTGAGGTTGCCACCACCGATACGGTTCAGGGTTTTGCTGGCACAGCCCGACGCCAGCACCATGCCAAAACCGAACATCAGCCCGCCCACCAGAGCCGACAGGGGCAGCAGCCGCTGGGTGGCGTACAGGCTTTGCGCCGGGTTGATAAGGCCTGCCGCACGCAAACCCGCAAAGCCGAGCAGCGCCACGGCCAGCGCCAGCGCCCACATGCGCAGGCGGCTGTAGTCGCCCATGTGCAGCACGTCGCTCACAGCGCCCAGGGTGCAAAAATGGGTGCGCTGCCCGAGCCAGCCAAACACCGCACCCAGCACAAAGGCGAGCGCCAGCACCTGCTGGCTTAAGACGCTGACGGCGGCAAGCGACATGATGGACAGGACACAAGAAACGACTCGCCGCGCAACATCACTTGAGCTTGCTTAGCCGCTCTTTAGCTGCCAGCGCGGCCTCGGACTGCGGATAGGTTTTCAGCAGCTCTTCGAGTAGCTTGCGGCCCGCGCGAGCGTCTTTGAGTTCGAACTGGCAGTTGGCAATCGACAGCAAAGCTTCCGGGGCGCGTGGGCTTTGCGGCGCTTGCTGCAATAAGCTGGTGAAGCTGGCAATGGCCTCCTTATAGGCCCGGGTGGCGTATTGGGCATTGCCGATCCAAAACAGCACGGCGTTGGCGTAGCCGCTTTGCGGGTAACGGCGGGCGAAGGCACCGAAGGCCGCCAAGGCGGTAGAAAAGTCACTTTTGCGAAAGCTGGCGAGGGCGGCGTCATAGTCGCGTTGCTCGGCCTGTTCGGCCACGAACTCCTTGCCGTCCAACTCGACCTTTATCGGCTCCAGCTTGGCCAAGCGCTCGCCCAGGCTTTGCAGCAGGTCTTTTTGGCGGCGTTGCAACTCTGACAAATCGCGTGCAAGCTGCTCATTTTGGCCGCGCAGCTTGGCTACATCGGCTTTGAGGATTTCGATTTGGTTTTGCAACTCCAAGGCACTGCGCTGCTGCCCCGAGCTGGCTTGCCGCAGTTCGTCGCGCCACTCCTCGCGCAGCTTGGTGGCCTCCTCTAGCGTGCGGCGCTCAGCCTGTGCGATGCCGCTGTCCACCCGCTGGCGTAAATCGAGGATGGCGCGACGCGCTTCGTCGTCGTCAAACAAGCCAGCTTGCGCGGCGCAGGCGGCCAGCAACAGCACGGCCCCCCCTGCCGCGCCTAGCGTGGCGCGCAACAAACGGGGCGCTTTCACCGGTACACCAATTCGGCGCGGCGGTTTTTGGCGAAGGCTGCCTCGTCACCGCCCACCACCGCTGGCTTTTCTTTGCCGTAGCTGACCGATTCCATTTGCCCATCGGCCACCTGCAACACTTGTAGCGCACGGCGCACCGCATCGGCGCGCTTTTGGCCTAAAGCCAGGTTGTATTCACGCCCGCCCCGCTCGTCGGTATGGCCTTCAATCACCAGTTTGCGATCCTTTTTGGCCAGCAAGTAATTGGCGTGCGCCTGTAGTAGCGGCTGGAATTCGGGCTTGATGACAAAGCTCTCGTAGTCGAAGTACACGGTGCGCGGGCCATTCGGCCCAGCCAAGGCCTGCAAGTTGGCGTCGGGCGTAACCACTTTCACTTCTCTAGCGGTGGCTTCGGCAGCGGGTGCTTTGTCTGGCGGCGTGGGCGGCGCCTGCACCGTGGTACCAACTTTGTCTTCCACCGGTACGGTGTCGAGTTTGACGGCCGAGCTGCATGCAGCCAATGCCACGCAGGCCAGGCCGAGCAAAAAGTGTTGACGCAGTTCCATTGTTTTCATCCTTTACTTCAAAAAAGGTCCCCAATCTGGTTCACGGATTTCGCCGCCTTGGCCAGATAGGCGGGCCTTTACCTGACCGTCCAGCGTGGTGCTCATCAAGGCCTCGCGCCCCTGTATCTGGGTGGCATACACCAATAAACGGCTATTCGGGGCAAAACTGGGGCTTTCGTCGGCGCTGGTATCGGTGAGCGCCGTCACGCTGCCAGACGCCAGCTCCATCAGGTGCAGCTTGAACGCCCCGGAAACACGCGACACAAAAGCCAGCCAACGACCGTCGGCGCTGAGTGCGGGAGAAATGTTGTAGCTGCCGCTGAAGGTGACGCGCTCGGGCGTGCCGCCTGACGCGGGCATGCGATAAATTTGCGGCGCGCCGCCCCGGTCACTGACGAAATACAGGCTGGCACCGTCGGCAGAATAGGCGGGCTCGGTGTCGATGCCGCTGGACTGGGTGAGGCGGCGCGCCTCCCCGCTGCTGGTGTCAATGGCAAAAATCTGCGAACCACCCTCCCGGCTGAGCGTTGCGGCCAGGGTGCGGCCATCGGGCGACCAAGCCGGGGCGCTGTTCGAGCCCCGGAAATTGGCGATTAAGCGGCGGCGCCCGGTGGCCACGTCATGCGCGTAAATAACCGGCTTGCGCGACTCAAAAGACACGTAGGCCAGTTGCCCACCGTTGGGTGACCAGGCCGGCGAGATGATGGGTTCCGGGCTGGCCAGCGCCGCGCGCGCGTTCTCACCGTCTGCATCAGCCACCCACAGCGTGTAACGCGTGCCGCTTTTGGTGACATAGGCCAAGCGCGTGGAAAACACACCGCGCTCACGCGTCAGCGCCTCATACACGGCGTCGGCCACGCGGTGTGCGGCCAAGCGCAGGTCGGCCGCCTCGACGGCATAGCTCTGCCCGCCCAGGTCTTTGCCGCTCACGCCGTCCCACAAGCGGTAGCGCAGATCAAACCGCCCGTCAGACAAGCGCGTCAAACTGCCCGCTACCAGCGCGTCGGCGCCTTTTAGCCGCCAAAAAGCAATGTCTGGGCGAGAGGTTTCGTCCATGCTCTGGCCTGCGCCATTCACCGCGCTGAAGCGGCCACTGCGGGCCAGATCGGCATCGATCACCGCCGATAGTTTGAGCGGAGCCGTCTCCTCCCCGCGTAGCGGCAGCACGGCAATAGGCATCTGCGTCAAGCCCACGCCATTGACTTCGAGGCGAAATTGCGCCCAGGCCAGCGACCCCGTGCCGCAGGCCAAAACCGAAGCCACGCAATCGCGTCGTCGAATCATGTGCATGAACTGCCGCTGCAAAAAACAAGATTATGCGTGCAGCCACACCTGCGCGGATGTGCTTGGGCACAAGCGGCAGTGCCACAATGCGCCCCGTCCCGTCACCACCGCTCATTCAATGCCTTTGCCTGACCACCTTCGCGGCCCTGGCCTGGTTGCACACGCTGCGCTAGGCTGTGCTTGCTTGCTGGCATTTGGCATTCCCTGGTCTAACGCGTTTTTCAACCTGGGTGTGTATGGGCTATTGGCCTGCTTTGTGCTGTCGGGCGTGTGGTGGCGCCCCAGGCAGTGGGCGCGCTTGCCCGTGCTCGTCGCGCTGTCGGCCCTGCTGTTTGCCGCCGTGCTGTTGGGCCTGCTGTACACCCAAGCGGAGCCCAGCGAGGCCTGGGCCGATGTCGGGCACTATCGCAAATTACTAGCCGTTGGCCTGCTGATCTGGGCTTTGAACGCACCGGCCAAGCGCCGTGCTGCGATGGTGGCCTATGCAGCCGGCGTGGTGGCGCTGATGCTGTTTACCCTGCTAGACGGCACGGGCCTGGCGCAAGGCCTGCACCTGTCGCTGGCTGCGTTTGAAGACCAGTCGTACCGCCACTTCATGCTGGAACGCGGCGCGCCCAACCTGGTGTACTGGCGCAACCAGATCGTGCATGGCTTTCACGTGTCCATCCTGATCGTGCTGAGCCTCATGGCAGCAGTAGCCAACAAACGCTGGCGCCTGCCGCTGGCTCTGCTGGCCGCCTGGGCCTGCTGGGATATGACGATGTGGATTCACGGCCGCATGGCCCTGCTCAGCCTGGTGGCGGCCTTGCTTATTTTTGGCTGTTTGCAGTTGCCCGGTGCACGCCATCGGGTGATTCTGCTGCTGAGTTTGAGCGCCGTGGTGCTGGTGGCTGCCTTCGCGGTGGCACCGGTACGCGCACGCCTGCACTCCGTGTTTGCTGAAACCGCTGGCTACGTGCAGCATGGCGATATATCGACCTCGGCGGGCCACCGCTTTCACTACTGGGCTTTGAGCTGGAAGCTGTTTCAGTCGGCACCGCTACTTGGGGCCGGGCCGGGCGCGTTTCGCAGCACGCTGGTGCGCACGCAAGACCCGTTTGCAGTGGAAAACCACAGCCATGCCCACAACGAATACATCACTTGGCTGTCGCAACAGGGCGTGCTGGGCTTGGGCCTGTTGCTGCTCTTGCTGGGCACCGCACTGGCCCAGGCCACCCGGCTGCAAGACCCGGTGTTGCGGGGCTTTGCCATCGGCGGTCTGTTGCTGTTCGCCTTGAACGCAAGCACCGATTCGTCGCTGTACAACTACTCAGAGGGCTGGACCCTGGTGCTGCTGCTGGCCCTTATCGCTGGCGCGCGCCGCGAGGCAGGCCCGCCACACCTTGCATGAGCGTTGCCCTGCTGGATGGGTATTTGCTGGCGCTGGCGCACGAGTCGGTGCAGCAGCCGTTGAGCCAGCCGGTTCCATCCAACGAAGCCGACTATTTGGCTCATAACAGTTGGCGCCGCCTGGGCTGGCGCAATGCCAGGCGGCACATGCGCTACCGCCTGTCTGGCCAGGCTAGGTGGCTAAAGCAAAGCATCAATCCCCGCTGGCGCCGGGGCCTGTGGCTGTACCAGGGCGTGCCGCAAATCGGCGACGCGCTGATGGATCTGGCACCACGCAGCCTGCTGCACGCGCAGGGGCTGGAGCTGGACTTGCTCACCCATCCGCACCTGGCTGAGCTATTTCAGGCGGACCCCTGGTTTAACCGAGTGATGGCCTCCCTCAAACAGGACGCCGATTACGACTTTGTCATTTTGCCCAGCCACAAGCACCGCTCGCTGTCGGCCAAGCGCGGGCCGCTGGCGCACTTGCCTTGGCTATCCATGCACGGTTTTTATACCGGGCCGGAATTTCAGCGCGCGCAGTTTGCGACCCAACGGGTGGCCGATTGGCTGGGCTTGCGCCTAGACGAGTCGGCTTTTGCCTGGCATGCGCAGCAAAAACTGGGAGCTTCCGCCTCGCCCCGCCCCGCCCTCGGCGCGAAAACCCAGGTGGCACTGGCCCTGGGCGGCGTGGACCCGCTGCGCACCTACCCGCACTGGCCGCAGGTCGCGCTGGCGCTGCTGCAAGGCGGTGTGAGAGAAATCAGCCTATTTGGCAGCGACAACGGCCAGCCCGCCGCACAACACCTGCTGGCACGGGTAGGTGCCGCAGCCCAGGTGCATAACCACGTGGGGCGTACCACACTGACCGCGTGTCGCCAACTGCTGTGCGACCAGCATGCGCTGGTCAGCGGCGACGGTGGCCTGATGCACATGGGCTTGGCGCTGGGGCTGCCGGTGGTGGGGCTGTTTAACGCGGCGGTGCAGGCACAATGGCGCCTGCCCGCCAGCGCCCTGCCCTACGCCTTGCAATCGCAAATGCCCGGCCTGGACACGCTAGCGCCGCAACGCGTGGCCGACACTTTGCTGAGCCTGCTGGCAACCCCTCCCACACCAAGTCCTTTGCCGTGACCTCGCCCCCCCTAGCCGCCTCACCAGAACGCCTGCGACGCCTGCATGGCTACTTTCAAGCCAGCAAGGCTGCCATGCTGCTGGCCGTTGGCGCCACCATCGTGGGCGCGGCCACCGAGCCGCTGATGCCGGCGCTGATGCAGCCCCAGCTGGACAAAGGTTTTCAACAAGGCGGTTTGCAGTTGTGGATGGTGCCAGTGGCCTTGATGCTGTTGTTTACCGTGCGCGGCTTGGCCTCGTTCGTGGCCCAGTACGCGCTGGCGCGGGCCGCCAACACCGCCATGCGGCAACTGCGCGGCGCCTTGTTCGCCAAGCTGATGCGGGTGGAAATGGGCTTGTTTGTCAGAAGCTCGGCCAGCAGCCTGTCTAACACCGTGATTTACGAAGTGCAAAGCGGCTGGGCCATGCTGGTCAGCGCGCTGTTGTCGCTGGTGAAAGACTCGCTCACCCTGCTGGCGCTGGTGGGCTATTTGCTGTACCTGAACTGGAAGCTCACCCTCATCATCGCGCTGGTGTTTCCGGCCCTGGCCGCCGTGATGTCTGTGCTGTCGCGGCGCTTGCACCGTGTTACCAAAGCCAGCCAGACGGCCACCGACACCTTGGCCTATGTGGTGGAAGAAAACGTGCTGGCCAGCCGCGTGGTGCGCCTGCACAACGCGCAGGCGGCCCAGCAAAGCCGCTTTGAAGGCTTGAGTGCGGAGCTGCGCCGCCTAGCCATGAAATCCACCGTGGCCAGCTCGGCTATGACGCCCATCACCCAATTGCTGGCGGCGGCCGCACTCTCGGCGGTGATTACCACCGCGCTGTGGCAAAGCGCCAGCAACGGCATTACCGTGGGCAGCTTTGCCGCCTTCGTGACGGCCATGCTGATGCTGATTGCGCCGATTAAGCACTTATCTGAGGTGGCGGGGCCGCTCACGCGGGGCATGGCAGCGGTGGGGCGTGGCCTGGACTTGCTGGCCAACGAGCCCGACGAAACCCAGGGCCGGTACCAAGTGGTGCGGGTGCGCGGCGACATCGAGCT
>Ga0136644_10003372_pt1 | contig 11974 bp, 12 predicted proteins | sample C_130820_EF_Meta_FD_94780 | JGI IMG/M metagenome (GOLD analysis project Ga0136644, IMG submission 94780) | Freshwater microbial communities from Lake Croche, Canada to study carbon cycling - C_130820_EF_MetaG (v2) (version 2) | ecosystem: Environmental > Aquatic > Freshwater > Lake | place... | reverse complement strand
ACTGGCCCTACTGGACCTGCTGGAGCTACTGGATCTACAGGTGCAGCATCTACTGTAACAGGTCCGACTGGTGCTACTGGATTTACAGGTGCAGCTTCAACAGTAGCAGGCCCTACAGGTTATACTGGCCCTACTGGACCTGCTGGTAGTAACGCAACATTAACTGGTCCTACAGGTCCTCAAGGTTATAATGGTACTTCTGGTGGTCTAGTTTTATATATGGATCCATGTGGTAATTATACATCTAGCGATTTTTCGGGAACATTAGTATCTGTTGCATCTTTTGGAACACAATATACTATATCCAAAACTTCCATGTCTACGAATACACAATATTTACTTGGAAGTTTTTATACGCAACCAAATACGCTAACAAATGCTACTATCAATCCAGGTATATGGGATGTAAACGTATGGGCAAATACGAAGACTGTAAATGATACAGTATCACTTATTGTTAAATTCTGGTATACTGATTCGAGTGGTAATAATAAAACATTAATAATAGATGGTTCTCAAAATGATATTAATGTTACCAATACAAATATACAACAGTCGACAATTAGTAACTATATTCCTAGTACGACTCTACCTAGCTTAAGTCATAAAATATTAGTCGAATTATATGCTATTCAAACATCTGGTGGAGGCGGACAAGTTGTTTATACATATTTTAATAATAATTATACCCCATCCCATATTCATACAAGTTTATCACAACAGGCTGGTCCTACTGGGCCAACAGGTCCTTCTTCCGTCGCATATTACGGATATTGGTACGATATTAGTAATCAATCAGTTTCAAATGTAAATAGTTCAACTCCTGTATTTTTCAGACAAAGAGGATATACAAATGGAATTGATATTTCTAGTAATAATTCTACATTTACTATTTATAATGCAGGAGTTTATCAAATAAATTTCTCTCCACAAATGAAAAATACGAATAGTAGCGCAGGTCTTGTAAGTGCAAATTTCTGGTTTGATCTATGTGGAAACCCTATAACAAATAGTGGATATATTCAAACCGCATATAATCCAAGTGACCAGAGTACACCAAATGCATTTATTGTTCAAAGATTTAATGCAAATGATACTTTATCTGTAAATTGGTCGGCTACAAACACGAATTATATTATGAATTATAGTGGTGCTACAGGTACTATTCCTGCAATTACGTCAAATAATTTAGTTATTAAATATATTGGGTCTTAAATATAGTTATTGAGAAATAAATCATATATTTTTATAAAAATATGATTTTGTCCCTTACAAGTCGTTCCTTACAAGTCGTTCCTTACAAGTCGTTCCTTATAAGTCGTTCCTTACAAGTCGTTCCTTACAAGTCGTTCCTTACAAGTCGTTCCTTATCCATCGATATCATCCAAAATCTCGTCTGGATATTCCATATCGCGTAAAACCTGCATCGCACCTCGAATCCGAGAGATTCCTTCTACGATTTTATAATGATATGTAATTTTACCAGACTCACGATTTTCAGTCGCATCCATCTTATACAATCCAATACTTGAATTATCTGTTCTCTCTATTTTCTCACAAATACCCACATAATGTGTCGTTAAAATAAAATCTACATTCTCTCGTTTATCTAAATAATTTAGAAATGCATAAGCAGATTTCGTTGCCTCTTCTGGATTCGTACCCGAATAAAGTTCGTCGAAAGTACATAGATGTCGACATTTCTTTTGATTTATATTATCAGACCCCTCCTCTATCGCATCAATAATTTCTTTACATCGCCGCGATTCTGCCTGGAAAAGACTATCCCGCGCCGAAGTATCGGGTATATTTAAATATGAATGAATATGTGTATAAGGTCGTATCGATGCCCCAGAATAGAATCCCATACCCACCTGTTGAGAGAAGATTACATTTATAAGCGCGGATTTCAAAAACGTGGTTTTTCCCGATGCATTCGGACCAGTTAAAACAATATTTTGAGAGAAATCGAAGGAATTTGTTATATAGGAATCCGCAAGATGCGGAGCATAATACATGTTTTGGAAGAATGTATTATTATTACCAGAGCAATCATTAGTATCTCTATCTTTATCTTTATCTGTATCCTTATCAATAAAAGAACAAGCCGAAATACGGCCCAACTGTATATTCTCATATAACCCTAATAAATTATTTATATATCCTTCGAATCCAAACGAATATTGGAGTGCATCTGCAAAATCATCCCGCGAATATAAAATATAATAACCGCGTAAAAGCTCGCCTAATTCCATGACCTTCCAAATAGAAGGTGTAAATGGCCTTATTGACCCAATCTCTTTATGTAAATCGACTAATATATTAAAATTTCTACGTAAATCTACATTAAAATCCGAATATTTATCATATTCCTCGATCATTGTACTGAATGATCGCATACTCTGGAGAGAATAATCTAAGTAAAACTGTAATTCGTGTAAATGCCGATTTATTTGCTCCATATTACGATAGAATCTAAAACAAGTAATTACATTTTGATAAATTGAATAAATATAAAATGCGCCCATAAAAAGTAAATACGCTATATTTTGGGCATCGAGAGAATTCATGGATGAAATTGCCTTTCCAATAAAATGATGTTTTGCAATATCTTTAAGAACTGTCACATATTTTTCAATATCAATAGGTATGCCCTGGATTTTTAAAATAATAAATGGTAAAATAATAAATAAAATTGGTAGAAGGAAACTAATGACGGGTGCAGCAATATTCGCTAAAGAAATGGATTGTAAAAACAGTGGGTTTTCATTTAAATAATTTAGAGCCGACCATTCTATATAAGAATATTTCTCTAGGAATAAAGCATCATCTCTCGTATATTCCCATATTTCTAAAAGAGAATCGCAAGAAACTGTATATTTAAATTTCGTCTTTTCCATTTCATCCTTATATCGTTGTAATCCGGCTACAATCTGTTGACTCTGTTTAAGAAAAGATATATCGGTTGTATAATGCGTATTCCATAATGATATTGTTTCTAAAGCAAACTGATGTTGTGGATTTAAGAGATACTCATACATTCCACGGGAAGCACTTACTGATTTTTCTGCCTGTCTCTCAGCTTCACATGATTCATCAATCGGTTCTAATACTGATTCTAAATTATTGGATTTTCCTAAGAGTTCTATATCTTGAGAGACAATCGTATGTAAAGGATATACTTCTTCTTCCAAATATGAAATTGGTAATCGGAATATTGGTTTCCTAGAGTTTGTTCTCTCCATATCTTCTTTTGAATCTTTTTGTTTTCTCTCTGTTTCGTGTTTTCTATCTGTTAACGATTCTAAAATTTTCATAAACATTTATATTTTCATCATAGAATATTTGAGAGATTTTTTACGCATGGGTAGGTATTTTATTATCTTTATAATATCTTTATTAATTATATTAGTATTTATGATAGAGTCTATCACAAGTTTCGAGTCGGTTGATTTATCGAATAATCTCTTAAACTCTCAACTCATCGTTTGCGATATTGATAACACAATACTTTATATACCCATTTTTAAAACATATGCATATTTTTATAAATTAGTGAAAAATATGTTCCCAAATAAATCACGCTATATCTTATATTCGGAAGCATCAAAATTATTTAATGAAAATAAAAAAGCAGCATATGAAGAAAACTCGTGTGTGACAGATTTTATTGGATTTCAACGATTATTAAATCGTATTCGAGAGATAGATGGTAAACTAATTTATTTAACTGCACGGAGTTCTTATTCAATCCAAATTACTAAAAAACAATTTGAGGAAAACGGATTAATATATGATGAAGCAAATACATATTATACTAATAATACGATTCATAAAGGCGATTTTTTGGAAAAAGTTTTGAAAATAGATACAAAAACCCCTATTATTTTTATAGATGATTTAGATGATAATTTGAATAATGTAGCTTATAAATATCCAAACAGTAAATGTTATAAGTTTATTTATGATAAATCCCGATAAAATAAATCAAAATAATATATTATGATATATTAGAAACATACTAATATAACATAAACTAAATGACCATTATAAAGACCGATTCTAAAAATGGTATAAAAATCTATCATGTCGATAAAGATATGTCTGATGAACAGGTGGAAAAAAAGGCAGGTAAAAAATTACATAAAGACCAGATAAAAACGATCATTGACCACGATGCAGATGTGTTTACTGCGGATGGTCGAATCCTTCTTCGATTCCGAAAGGGGGTCCTAAATAAACAACATATGGATAATTTTTATGAAAATATTATCGATTTTGCAAATAAAGAAACAAGTAATCGAGGGACTGCTAGTGGGTCGAAGAAACGATCAATATTAACAAATCCTAAAATAAAATCCAATATTTTCGGTTATTTCGATGGCTGGTCTCCACGGCAAAAAATGGTTTTTACACAAAAAGGCCATAAAATTCCTATCGCAATTCGTGAATGTACGTTTAATCGCGATTTCCCAGAAAAATATCAAAAAACGATTCCTTTAATAGAAGATATCGACGCGCAATATAAAAAGTTAGCTCCCGAATATTATGAAAAACAGTTGAAAAAGGCGAATCAGACCCATTTCCGTATTTCCAAAACATCCTTTACTACGGTGACTACGAATGTAAACTGGCAGTCGACCCTTCATACCGATAAGGGCGATGATCCCGAGGGTTTCGGTAATTTAGCTGTTTTAGAAAGAGGGAAATATGAGGGCGGAGAGACGTGTTTTTTACAATATGGGTTGGGCGTAGATGTACGAATGGGTGATGTTCTTTTTATGGATGTACACCAATACCATGCGAATCTACCAATTATTTTAAAAGAGAAAGGTGCAACACGTCTCTCCATAGTATGTTATTTAAGAATCCGTGTTTGGAAAAATTCTGCGAATAAAAGTCGAAAATTCTTTGAGAGACATAATAAAACAATGAAAAATATATTATCTAAGAAAAACTAGAGAGAAGAAAAATAAAAAATAGTAAAATCTATTTTTTATTCTATAATTATCACCTAACTACATACTACTACTAACTATTTTTTGGGTATTTCCAATATCGCATTTATTCGCTAGTTTGCATATTTTTCACGAAAATATATTCTCCGTCTTGAACAAAGAACATATTTTTAGATACAGCACATATCGAAACTGATGCCTTCGAATCGACCTGTTTCTTCAACTCGTCCAGTTGCTTCTGCTGCGATGCGATAATCATCTCTAGTGATGCTAGTCGCTGGTCCATCGTCTGAGGAATACTTATTGCGCGTTGCCTTGTAAGCGGTGACGGTTCCGCAGTATCTCGTTGGACTCCCGAAGGGATTTGTTCTAATAATTCTTCTTCTCTTTCTAACTCCGATGGTGTCGGTCCAATAAAACTAAATATATTCTCTGCATCTTCTTGATTGAACTTATCCGATGTATCTGTAGTGTACGATGCACTGTATTCAGCAGCCATACGTTGGATCTTAGGTCTAGTATCTTGCATTTTATTCGTTTCTCTGTATAAGGTGATGTTGTATCCTTGATGAATATAAAAAAAGGGTTTCAATTTTATTAGGGGCGCTTCGCAGTACCTACGGATTATGCCCGCCTTCGGCGGGACTGTCCCCCTAAGACCCCCTCCCTTTTTAAAAGGGTGTTTTCTATTTTTCTATTTTTCTATTTTCCAAAATATATATTTTTGAATCTCTCATAACTTAAATATTGTAAGTCCGCGCGATACATATGTATTTTATATTCCGATGTTTTATCTTTTCCCAAATATTCTTGAATAATCTTCCGCCGATTAAATAATCCTTCTTCAACTTGATGTGTTAACTCTTCGCGTTCAAATTCTGGGAGACAATTATGTAATAATCTGTTTTGGAAATCTTCTGGAGACATAATTAGAATCCACTTCATCGCGGCGAATCGTATTTTTTCTGGGTCCTCTGTTAAACACGCGCCATAAAAGGCATATTCTTCTGCACAATCCGACATTTTATAAATTATTTATTTGGAAAAATAATATTCAATTTTATTATATTTTCTCTTGCGTTTGTGTTTTTTGTATAGGAATTCCTATAGTTTTATCATTTTTAGACCGATTCTCTCAATCTTTTTTAGACCGATTCTCTCAATCGCATATTGTCCACAAGGCCCACAGTGGTCTTCGTTTGATAAATCGATTTTAGAATTCATTTTAGTATTACAATTCTCGATTCTCCATCTACCAAGAGGTCTCTGTATATCTTTTGATATAATTCTCTTTATTAAATTTACTACAAAATTCATAACTATTATATTTATCGGATTTTGTTTTTATTCTGTTTTTAATAAAAATCTCTCTCATTATATAAAAGTATTCTATTTTCCGATTTCCTAAATAAAAATGTCGTATATTATTTGTATCCCCAGTTATAAACGTGCTCAAATATGTAATGAGAAAACTCTCGCAATGTTAAAGAAACACCATATTCCAAAAGGTCATATCAATGTATATGTAGCAAATCAAGAAGAATATGATGAATATAAGAAAATCCTCGATCCTTCTCTCTATAACAAATTGATTATCGGGAAAAAGGGACTTGTTCCACAACGAAAATTCATCTCTCAATCATTACCCAATGGTAAATGTATTGTTTCATTTGATGACGATGTGAAATCCGTCGATTTATCAATGTCTGGATATAAAACTTTAGATGGATTTTTCAAGGATGCGTTTGCCGAATGTAAAAAACAAAAGGCATTTTTATGGGGCGTTTATCCCGTATATAATCCTTTTTTTAGAAAAGGCCAGCAGAAAATATCGACATGTTTGAATTATATTGTTGGCGCGTTCTTTGGATTTATTAATCGTCCTGGTCTAAAAGCTATCGAAACAATTCTAACGAAAGAAAATGGCCAGAAAGAGGATGTAGAAACATCTATTAAATATTTTATCCAAGATGGTATTGTATTACGTTTTAATCGAATCGGATTCGAGACAAAATACTATGGATCAACCGGTGGTTTAGGAACATTCGATGAGCGTCTGAAACCCATGTTGGAGGCATCGAAACTCTTGAAAAAAACATATCCTGAATATGGCGAAATTAGTACGAAAAAGACAGGTATGACGGAATTCAGATTAAAGAAAATCCCTGCACATACAAAGCCAGGAGAGAAGTCGATTGTTGAGAAAGATAATGCTGAAAATAGTAAAGAACAAGGAGATGTTTTGGACAAATCTGGAAAACGAAAATCTCAAAAGAAATTATCAAAAACACAAAAGAAATCTGTAAAGAAACATAATAAAACTGCTAAAAAATCGGGATTTTTCTTTTAGATAGAAATATCAAAAAATGTCTAATAATTATATAAAAGAATGTCTAAAAATATGAAAGTTCTAAAATCTACTAGAAAATTTAAAAATAAATCAATAAAAAAAATAAAACAAATAAATAAACTAAAATCAAGGAAGAGGATTCGTTTACAACAAACAAGAAAATATAATAAAAAAAATGGCGGTCTTTCTAGGGTTTCTCCTAGGGGTCCTCAAATTGGATTTAATGAAAGCATTATATTTGACATAGAGTTAGCTGAAATAGAAATAAATAATTTACGAAAATCCAGACCACAACACAATGATATTTTAACTTATAAAAAAAAGAGTGAAACAATTGATAGCCTAACAAAAGAAAACGGTTTATTAATTGTAATAAACGCCAAAATTAAAAAGAAAATAGATAAACTTAAAAGTATATTAAAAAAAATAGAAACTTCAGCAGAAGGATTAAAACAATATGATGAAAAATCAGGTTTAACAAAGACGATTATAAATTTTAAAAAGTCTGAAGATACGCAATATGTTGGAGGATTTTTTACTTTATTTACCAAGCCCCCTAAAATTGCTGTTTCTACTGATTCTACTGCTTCTACTGAAACTGATTCTACTGCTTCTACTGCTTCTACTAAAACTGATTCTATTGCTTCCTGGTCTGAAACTGATTCTAATCCTGATACTGATGATGATTCTATATTTCCTGATAGAATCTCATTTAAAAGTGATAATCTTGATGAAAAAACATTATTTCAACATGATGATAATATGGATTTCGTTCGAAAAGATGGTTTTTATTTTAAGGACTCAGATAGATATAAATTTGTGAAAGATAATGGCTATAGATATTACAAATTTGCATTTAACTTATTAACGAACTATGAAGAAAAAATTAAAAAAAATGAAGAAACTCTTGAAGCTAATAAAGCTGAAATTTCTCAACTAAAAGAATTGTTTACGCCGTTAAAGAATTAAATCCGCATAGCGGATAATTCTCCAAGAGTCGGATATCATTAACGATTTGAAATGACGCCCTAAAGGAGATCTAATTTTAAATCTTCACTGTTATAAACTTGTAATTTTAATTTTAGCGCGTATTACATACTTGTTATATAAATTACAAAAAAATAATATTTTAAGGAATAGTATGCATTCATTATCTCATTTTTATCTGTAGTATTATTATACCTTATTCATAATTAGCTATTTCGAATACATCTTGCTATAACATCTTACAAATTTGGATAATACATATCTTTGAAAATCATCATATTTTCCGTTTTCATTTTCTGATTACATGTAAAACATACCGGACGCATATTTTCTTCAGTTAATTCTCCTCCATCATGATCAGATACAACATGTCCACAATTCCATGATTTTGTAGCTTCGCTCGCTTTCTTATATATTTCTGTTGCACAACAAAAACACCTACCATTTTCTTCATCCCCGAAATATAATTTCCAAACGGCATTTCTTAATTTAAGAGGAATCGCTTTTCTGGGTTCTTTTACGCGTTCTGGTTCAGCTACTTCTTTTATATCGTATAGTTTTGCTAGAAATATATCAAAATATTCTGCTAATTCATTTCCTGAATAAGTAGGTTCCCACATTTTACGTTGAATTTTTGTTTCGGATGTGGATAATTTGGAAATATGTGTTTTTAGAATATTATCATATGTATCATCCTTTGCATTACGTAGCCTTTCAAAAATAGCATATAATGCAATTGGAGAGAATTTAATGTATTCCTTCATATTTTCAAAGAATTGGAAAAATCTCTCAAATTCTTTAACAAAATTCTCTTGCTGTTCAATCGTACAATTCACTAATGGTGTAATTGTTGTTTCTAATATTTCAGTAATATTACTGTCTTTTATACAAATACACTCTCTCGGTGATTTAAAACCACTGGAAATTAACCAAAAACGCGTTAACCATTGTGTACTATATTGTGTGATATCTTTATCTAAGTTTTGACAGATGATCGCAAATAATTCGTCCAAATTATTATCCATAATATTTTTAATTGCAGGTAAATGTGTATAGTTCTTATACAGATCATTATTCGTTACAATACAAATACGTTGGATTTTTATAAAAATCTGACGACGAGCATCTAGTGATAGCGTACTTGTAATTTTATTGATTCCTATTTCGAAATTATTAAATCGGTCTCTTTCCTCAGGTGTCATATAATGAATACTTTTTGTACGATTTTCTGGAAAGTTGGACCATTCTTCTGTATGAGTTGTTTGCTTATAGAAGATATATGATTTTGTAGGCTCATGGAAGATATAGGGCATAATCTTACGTTTTTTTTCGCATTGTATGTATATCCCCTTCATAAAACAGTCAATCGTTGTAATACGATGACCACCATCTACTGCTTCCCATTTATGATATGCTATTTTACGGTCGTCATTCACAGAATAACGATATAATAGGATCGGCATAACTACTGAATACGTCATTATACTTAATAATAGATTGCTTACAAATTTTTCAGGGTGTCTAAAACGTCCTCTTTGATATTTCTGCTTACAATTTATTGAATCATTCTCTAAGAAGTTTTCATAAAATTCGTATAGTGACAGTGAACAGACAGACGGTGGTTTATCGAGAACGCTTGACCAGCGTCTTACTTGTTGTAGTGTATCCATAGTAAATATAAGTGGTATATTTACTATTTATTTAATGCTATCATAAATCAATTTTGTAGCGTTTTGTATATTTAATATCTCTTCATATACTAGTGATATGTCGACCATAAAAAAACAGAATAAAATCCCTCTCCGATATTTACCCAATTCTTTATCTAAGAAAGATAAAGCCAAATATATTCAAGAATTGAATAAATCGAAAAAACAATATCCAAAACAATCCTATTATACAAGAAAGACCCTCAAATCCTTTCATTCGAAGAAATCCAACCATATCAAGGATGCACAACGAATATATAATGTCCAAAATATATCTCCTAGTAAAGAACTCGCTCAAAAAACAGGATGTTCTCTCGAATCCCTAGAAAAAATAGTGAAGAAGGGCGAAGGTGCGTATTTCTCATCCGGCTCCAGACCGAACCAGACCGCGCAGAGTTGGGGTCTTGCACGTTTAGCCAGCGCTATTACCGCAGGAAAAGCAGCAGCGGTAGATTATAATATTTTAGAAGAGGGATGTAAAAAAGGCAGTAAGGCTTTACGTTTAGCAAAGACGGCTAAACGAAAATATGGTTTTGGACATGGACGAACACGAAAAATTGAAATCTTTTTCAAAAAATAAATGATAAGCACACATTTACATAACTTATAATAGACTGCAAATATGAATACGTATGCCGCTCTACAGAAGAATTTTGATTATTTGGAGAGATTGGATAGACAGAGAGAACAATTCAAAATGACAGCGGAGGATAAGCAATCCCACCAGGTTACAGAAGACGAAGATGATCAAGTGGTTTCGATAGAGAAGTCAATAATAATATTTTTGAAAATGGCTGGAGGAATCCCGATAGCAGATGAAGATGGACTACGTGGATTAGGATTTAAGAAAACAGGTATTCGTGAACCAATTATACTTAAAACACAAAGAAATAAAAATGGGGTGGGATTCATTTACCGCAGATATTTTCAATATCCGAATCGTAGATATAATCCGATTTTATGGATTCGACAAAAAAAATAAAAATATTATTCGCCATTTCCCTCGACCCCAAAAATCGGTTTTAATTGTTCAAAAACAAGTAATTGTAGACAGGTAGTTGGCGCGAAGCGCGCCCAAATAGGGATAAATCCCGAATAAAGACCTTGCATACCCTGTTTCTGAATAATTTTAAATACACAATCTGCGAATCCAGTATATAGTTTTTTATCCATTGGCTGATTCATTAATTGAGTTCGAACCATATCGAATGGCGCTACTGTCGAAGCCATAAAAAAACCAGCACCAAATGCAGAGACAAATTGTGTAGGAATACCCGCTGGTACATAACCCGTTTTTTTAATACTATAGCTTATTTGGTCGTAACACGCCATTTTCGTTCCATTTAAGACACATGCACGCATTACATTGGCTTGTAATCCGCGGTAAAATCCAGGAATATGTTGGACTTTATAGAGATCAATCGCAGTTCGAATAAGAGATTGTTGGACCTTTCCTTCACTAGCGATCATTCGTGTTTTTAATACATCAAACGGATTTCCTACGATCGAACCAATACCACCTGCGAGAGAACCCGCCAGAAATTTCATAAAAAAACTGGAATCTTTTTGGATATTCATTGCCTTTTTTATTGGGCTATAAAGTCCTAAACGTAGTGAGGTATAGGAAGATTCGCGTAGCCAGGCAGCACCAATACCTTTCCAAAAGGCAGGAATACCTTCTTCTTTTGCAATAATACTGACAGTTCCTTGTATTCCGAGTTCTTTATAATTACGTATTCCCGTAGATACTTGGAGACGGGTTTTTACAACATCGATCGGGTGAATACCGGTAACCGCGATAACGGCGCTAGACCCTGCCGCGGATACATTTCGTAAAAGTTCTTGATAGGTAGCCATTTTATATTATAATATAATCAATATATATTATAATTATATTGGATTTTTATTAGTAAAGGGTTAAATCAACATTTTTATAGATTCAATCATAATATTAAACGTTTTTATTAATT